>Ga0190359_1000566_pt1 | contig 24888 bp, 24 predicted proteins | sample 48721823_MG_FD_161269 | JGI IMG/M metagenome (GOLD analysis project Ga0190359, IMG submission 161269) | Hydrothermal vent microbial mat bacterial communities from Southern Trench, Guaymas Basin, Mexico - 4872-18-2-3_MG | ecosystem: Environmental > Aquatic > Marine > Hydrothermal vents >... | reverse complement strand
GAGACAGGAAGTTTTAAAATTAAGGGATGAAGTTTTACCTCTTTTGAGGGTTTCTGATTTTTACGGTATTAAAAACGAAAAAGAGGAAGAAAATCCCTATGTAGTTGTAGTAAAATCAGTTGAGAGAAAAATCGGTCTTATTGTGGATAGATTGTTAGGACAGGAAGAAATTGTTATAAAACCTCTCGGTGATTTTCTTAAGAACATAAAAGGGATCTCTGGAGCAACAATTATGGGAGATGGTAAAGTTACTCTTATAATGGATATAGCAACTCTTGCAGGAGAGGAAAACAAATTGCTTTGATAGAAGAATTCAGAGAAATTATAGAAAATTATTTTGATTACAAAAAAGAGGATTTTATAAGTAAAATAGGGGAACTTAGTAAAGATTCGGAAACATTAAAAGGGGAAATTTCTGAGCTTGTACTTTTTGAGGAAACACCTCTTTATTTAAAAGAGCTTCTTCTTTTAACAATAGAGAAAAGTGGAGATATTTTCTATCTTGCTACCCTTAATGATTTCTTAAAAAAGTGTAAGAATAAAAGATTGAAACAGGTTGCTATCCATTCTTTTTCCGGGATAAAGGATTACAAGACAGAAAAGATTTTATTTGAGCTAAAAAAACAAGGTCATAAAGAAATAGAAAAAGATTTGAATCATGTGCTCGGGATTTTATATCAGGAAAAAAATATTAGAATGCTGAGAATTCTTCTTTCAGAGAGAAAAGATAGCGTTCTTTTTATGAAAGCTGCGGATTTTTTTAAAGAAAACCCTGATAAAAGAATAATTCCTTATATCATACCGTTAATCTTAGAGAAAGACAGAGAAATAAGGGAAGAAATTCTTTCAATTATGATTTCTATAAATTTTATTGATGAACGCTCTTTTTCTTTTTTCACTGAAACATTAAAAAAACTTTTTTACAAAGGAGTGGAAAGGAATTATTTAAAAAAGCTTGTTTATACCCTGTCGTTTATTTCTAATACAACAAAAAAAGAAGAGTTGATAAAATTTTACAGAGAGCTTGAAAATACTTTTGGAGATATATTTCAATTGTTAAAGCCTTATGCCTTTCTTCCTTTTAAGGATTTCAAGTATAGATTATTTTATGAAAAAATGCTTTCCGAGGGAGATAAAGAAGATCGCTTTTTAATAGTAAAAAATCTTCCGGAAAAAAGAGCTGATTGGATTAATAAAATTTTAAAAGAAATGCTTTTAACAAGAAACATTGATTTGACAGGAGAGGTATTTAAGAAACTATTCAGAATAGGGGTTGTTGAAGAGTTCTCTGAAGAAATAAAAAAACTTCCTTCAAAGATAAAACTTCAGTTTGTTGAAACAGCAGTGGAGATGGATGGCTCTATTCCCTTTGCTTTGGTAAATTATTTTCTTGAAGAGGAAAATGAGGAAATAATAAGAAAACTTCTTGAATATTTGTTTATAAGGGGAGATAGTAAAGGAAAAGAATTTTTTAAAGGAATAATAACAAAGAATTTTAAAACAGAGCTGAAGAGGGAGGCTATTAAATATTTGACTATTTTAAGCGAAGATAAGAGAAGTTTAATAAAGTTTTATAAGGAAGTTGTGTTCTTGACAGGGGAAGAGAAAAGGGAGGAGATCTATTTTTATATAGTAAATGCACTTAAAAGAATTGTAAAGGATAACAAGAGGGCGAAGGAAAGTCTAAAAAAGGATATTATAAATCTTTTTTTTACAATATTTGAAAAAAGTATTAATGAAAATACACTTGTAGCTATTATAGATTCTGTGCGGAAACTTCCCTTTTGTAATGAAAGAGAATTTTATTTTATAAAAGAGGAATTTAGAGATAAAAAAAAGCAATTGCTTGGGTTAAAAGAAGATATGAGTTCTCTTTTAAAATTTATGTCTGAAGTGGAAAAGGAAATTGAAAAACAGATAGCTATTTGTAAAAGAAAAGAAATCGCAAGAAGAAATTTTGCCTCTGAACTTTTGAAATTGAAAGACTACAAAGAGGCAATTATCAATATTAGTAAATTGATAACAGAATTTCCAGATCTTCCGACTGAAAGGGAAATAAAGTTTTTAAAAAAATATTGTCTTGCTGAAATAAAGAATCCTTTTAATAGAAGAGCTAATAAAATAGCGATGCTTGAAATTATTCGCTCTCTTGAGATAAAAGAGGCAGTGGGAGAGCTTTTGAAACTTTATAAACAAAATCCGCCGGATTTAAGGAATTCTTTAAAATCAGTGTTGTTAGCGCTGGGCATTCCGGAAAAGAAGCTTGAAACTAAAAAATTTCCTTGGAAGACAAAATTATAGCTAGTATACTTTTGAAATATTGAGAAGGGAACTTATTGTTTTAAGTAAAATATGGAGATCAAGAAAAAAAGATACTTCAAGAGAATAATAACAATCCAAAAAAAGCGATGTATGAAGAGGCATAACACCTCTTCCTGTTACTTGCCAGAGCCCTGTTATTCCCTGGATCACATTAAACCTATTAAGGGCCCAGGTGGGATAAAGTTTAACCTCATAAGGGAGCGCAGGTCGGGGTCCGATAAAAGACATTTCTCCCCTTAATACATTAAAAATTTGAGGAAGTTCGTCAAGGCTTAACTTCCTAAGAATCAAACCTAACAAGTCAAATTCCCCTCTGTTCTTTAATTTTCTAACCTTTTTTTCAACTTCGGTTATTTCATTAAGGACAAAAGGGGTGTTTTTTTCTTCGGATAACAATGTTTTTATGTAATTCAAATGAATTTCATCAACATCATTCTCCTTTGTTCCTGATAAAATTCTCATTGTTCTGTATTTGAAGAGTGGAAATAATTTCAAATCTTTTCCTATTCTTAATTGTTTAAAAACCACAGGTTTTCCTAATTTAAAAACAATGGCTAGATAAATTATTGGAAATATTAAAATATTTAAAGGGAGAAGAAGGATAAAAAGTAAAATATCCATTATTTTTTTTAAAATTGAAAGATAAAACTTTTTAAAATGTGGATGAATTTCAAGAGATGGGATTTTATCAAGATAAAAGGAAGAAAAATCTAGTCCTAATTCCCTGTTGTAAATATTAAAGAACAGTGCTTTTACCTTTTTCCCAATGATTTCATTTTTTGTTTCGAAAATTTGAGAAAAATAATCTTCCCACATCCCAGCTCTGGTTTTTATATTTTCTGAGGGAAAATAGCTAATAAGAAGAATTCCCCTTTTGACCTTTTTCCCAATATCTTCAAAATTTTTTAATTCTATCGGTTTTTTCCCATATTTTTGGAATTTTCCTTTGTATATTCTTTTGTGTTTTGGTGTTAATAGCAGATAAATATTGGTCAATTTTAAGAGAAGACTCCCAACTAAGAGTCTGATGGTTAAAGAGTATATTATTCCATAAAAGATAAAAATTAAAATAATCAAAAGTCTTGATGCTATAGGCCATTGGGCTTTTAGAAAGAGCCACCAAATTCCCCAGAAGAGCATGAAAGAAACTATATTTATTTTTATTAGTTTGACAAAGTAGATAAGACGGTTAAAATAAAATTCAATTTCATAAAATCTCTCGTACCAGAAAACAAAGGAAAAGAGAATAAACAAAAGAGAAGCAAGAAGAGGTACAGAAGGCCTGTTAATAAGTTTTGATAATAGGAAATAGATAAAAATGAAAAATACAAGGTCACTAAGAAAGATAAGGAATTTTTTAAATCTCATCTTCTTTTAGGCTTCTTAGTATTTTTGCCGGGCATCCGGCAACTATTGTATAAGGAGGCACATCTTTTGTAACAACAGAACCTGCTCCTATAATAGCGCCATCACCTATAGTAACACCTCCCAAAATAGTTGCGCTCGAACCAATAGAGGCTCCCTTTTTTACCTTGGTTTTTAATAAATTCCAGTCTTTATCTGTTTGCATGCTTCCGTTAGGATTAGTGGAGCGGGGATAATTATCATTTATGAAAGTTACATTATGACCGATGAAGACCTCATCTTCAATTTCAACCCCTTCACAAATAAAAGTATGGGAGGATATTTTACATCTTTTTCCTATCTTTGCACCTTTTTGAATTTCTACAAAAGTTCCTATTTTTGTTTCATCTCCTATCTCGCACCCGTATAAATTAATAAAACCGAAGTACTTAACACCTTTTCCCATTAAAACATTTACTATTTTTACTGTACCTTCTTCCTTTGAAATCATTCTCATTTTTTCCCTCTCAAAGCTTAATTATATTATTTTCTTGACTTTTTACCAATACTTTTGAATAGAAAACAAAGAAAAGCTGGAAAACCTTTAAGATACCTTTTTCCCATTCTTATGGGTTCTTGGAAAGTTCTGTGTAGCCATTCAAATCCGGTTTTTTGGAAAAGTTTAGGAGCTCTCTTCTTTGTACCGGCAAAAAAATCAAAAGTAGCTCCGACCGAAGCAACAAGTTTAGCATTAAGCTTCTCTCTGTTTTTATAAACCCAGATCTCCTGCTTGGGGGCTGTCATTGCTACCCAGAGCACATCAGGTTTTTTCTCATTTATTTTATTTAAAATTTTTTCATTTTCAACTTTATCCCATTCTCCGAAGGGAGGCGAATAGTACCCCTTAAAAATAATTTGTGGGTATTCCTTTTTTATCCTTTCTTCTATTCTCTTTAGTGTTTCTTTTGTGGAACCCAAGAAAAAGTAGCTTATCTTTTTTTCATTTGCTATTTTATTAAACTCCATAAAAAAATCAGGACCTGCTATTCTATTTTTTATTCTGTTTTTTCCATAAGTTAAAGTGGAAAGGACTATAATTCCTATTCCGTCGGGGAGAATTATCTCCGAAGATTCAAGGGCTTTTTTATAGTCAATGTTATTTTTTAGTTCTCCAAGAAGGGGGAAGCTTAAAGTTGAAAGCATTATATTACTGCGATAGTTAAGGATAAATTCAATTAATTCTTTAAAAGATCCTGAAAAAATATTAACTCCGGCGATTTTTTGAACTTTCAATTCAGTTTTCATCATTTTCTACCAATGAATAAAAAAGCTTTACAAAATCTTCTTCCATTTTTTCAAAAGTGAAATTCTTTAAAAATCTTTCTCTTCCTTTTTTACCCATTTTTTTTGCCAAATTTTTATTCTTTAATAATATTTCTATCTTTTCTGCCAACACAGAAGGATTTCCTTTTTCTACCAAGAAACCGGTTTCCCTATCAACGACGATATCGGGAATACCTCCTTCTTTTGTACTTATTACTGGAAGGGCACATTGCATGGCTTCAAGGATGACACCCGGGAAAGTTTCTTTAAGGGAGGGAAGCACAAAGATATCAGACTTTAAGTAGAATTTATATCTTTTTTCTCTGTTGGCAAAACTGTGATAAAAAACTCTATCTTCGATCTTTAGAGTTTTTATATTTTCAAGCAATTCTTTTTTGTTAATATTGATAGACGCTCCAACTATTTCTGCTTTGAATGTAAAACCTTTATTTTTCAGGATAGAGAGACTTTCAAGAAAAACATAGACACCTTTTTCTTTTGATAAGTTAGAAAGAAAAAGTATCGTAGTAGTAGAATTTTTTCTCTTTCTCCCTAAGTCCTCTTGATTAACCTCAATTTTCAACCCGTTATTTATTACTATCACATTTCTAAATCCATTCTTTTCCAGCATTTTTTTATTATTATGTGATAATGCTATTATTGTTGAATTATTAGAAATACTCGAGAAGATTTTTTGTTTTATAGGGCTTTTTTTGACTTGCTCTCTTATAATAAAAACTTTTTTGACCGGGAAAAATTTCAAGATCTCTACAAATAATAAATCCCTTAAAAATGCCCATTTGTTTGGGGAAAAGCTAAAAAAGACAATGTGAGGTTTAAATGTTCTTGTTTCGTGGATTAATTTAAGACAAATTTTTAGACTAATAATTACCTTTTTAAGACTAAAAAAAGAAAGCTCGTCTATGTTTTTTGTAAAAAACATGGGAATTAATCTTGTTTCAAATTCTTTTCTATTATTTATACTTTCATATAGTTCAGAGTTTCTCAAGGAAGCTCCATGATAAGGAGGGGGGATCTGGATAAGAAATAAAATTTTTATTTTTTCTTTCATTAATTCTTTACAAAATCAAAGTATCGGTAAATATTTCTTTATCTCATAATCTGTTACTTTTATTCTAAAATCATCCCAGTGTACTTTTTTTGACATTATTATTTTGTCGAAAGCTGACTCTCCCAAAGCTTCCTTAATTACACTACCCTTTTCAGCTTCCATTATTGCTTCAATAAGGCTCCCCGGTAAAGACTCTATTCCCTCCTCTTTTCTCCGGAAATAGTCAAATTTATATATGTTCTCTTCCTGAGGTTTGGAAAGATTGTACCTATTTTCAATCCCTTTTATTCCGGCTTTTAGAAGAACTGAGAATAAAAGATAAGGATTTGCAGCAGGATCTGGGGATCTATATTCAATTCTTGTGGATTTTGTGTTTCCCTTTCTAACAGCAGGTACTCTTATCAGAGGAGATCTATTGCTTCTTCCCCATGATATGTAAACAGGAGCTTCATAGCCGGGAACGAGTCTCTTGTAGGAATTTACCCACTGGTTTGTAATAAGAGTTATCTCCTTCGCATGTTGCAAAAGACCCGCTATGTAGTACTCTGCTATGTCGGAAAGTCCTGAATCACTTTTTTCTGAAGAAAAAATATTTTTCTCTCCTTTAAAGAGTGATTGATGCACATGCATTCCGCTTCCATTTATTCCTTCCACTGGTTTGGGCATAAAAGTTGCGTAATAACCATTTTCAATAGCAATTCTTTTCACTATATATTTTGCTGTGATAAGATTATCCGCCATTGTAAGAGCATCAGAGTACTTAAAGTCAAGTTCATATTGAGAAGGGGAAACTTCATGGTGTATGTACTCAACCTTTATTCCTAATTTTTGAAGATGGTAAACGGTTTTTCTCAAAAGATCCTCTCCTGTATCAGGGGAGATAAGGTCAAAATAACCATTATAGTCTATAAATTCTATTTCAAAAGGTTTTTTAAAGTAGAAAAATTCAAGCTCAGGTCCTACATAAAAAGTATAATCATACTTATCTTTTATCTCTTTTGAATTTTTTTTCAAAATTGTACGAGGTGCATCTTCATAACATTCTCCGTCGGGTTTTGTAACATCGCAAAAAACCCTTGCTATTTTACCTCCCTCAACTTCAAATGGTAAAAGTTTGAAAGTGGAAAGATCAGGTCTCAGAAACATATCACTTTCTTCTATACGAGTAAACCCTCTTATGGAACTTCCGTCAAAGGATGCTCCATCCTCTATTACGCTATCGATTTGATCTCTAAAAACATTAACTGTTTTCAAATTACTTTCAAGGTCAACGAACCATAGCTGTAAAAACTTAACATCCTCTTTTCCAATAATTTTTCTTACCTCTTTTGCATCCATTATAACCTCCTTATTTTATAGCCAATAATTCTTGCCATTTTTATAATGCTCTTTTTTCCATACAGGAAACTTATGCTTCATAAATTCTAATATCTCCTCACAGGCGGAGAATGCCTCTTTTCTTGATTTGGAGCTTACTCCGATTATTATAGTATCTTCTCCCACAGGCAAAATTCCCTCTGCCTGATAAATGAAAATTTTGTAAACCTCTTTTTTATATTTTTTTAAAAATTTCTTCAGCTCATTTTCAGCAGTCTCTTTATCCACTTCATACTCAAGCTTTTCCACTTCTTCATTATTGTTTACTGCTCTTACGACTCCATTAAAAATAAAAATAGCTCCTGCTTTTTTTTCTTTGAGAAATTTCTTGATTTCTTCCAGAGATGGTGGTATTTTGCCAATTATTATCTGAACATCCATTAACCACCCCTGTACAAAGGGTGTAAAGATACAGTATCACCGTTCTTTGCTTCTTTTTTTGAAAGGGAATTATTGATAGCAATATTGAATATTTCATTTTCAGAGAGGTCAAAGCTTTTTTTAAGAAGAGGTATTAGTTCTTCTTTTTTTATTGAGGTCCTTTCAATTTCCATGACTTCACTTCTCTTTCCCATTTTTTCTTTAAGCTCTCCGAAAAATTTTATTTTTATTAACATTTTTCCCTTTATATTATATATTATTTGTGATAAAGATAAAACATGAAGATAGAGATTTTATTATATTTGGTTATGGGTTTTTTAATGGGGGGAATTCCTCTGTTTTTTATGGTTCAAAGACTGTTAAAAGAAAATAAAAGCTTAAAAGAAAAAAGTACTGAACTTGAAAAAAGCCTTGAAGAGGAAAGGGAAAAGAGAATAATCTTTCAGACCCAGAAGGAGGAGATAGAAAAGGGTTTTAAAGAGCAGTTAAAGATTTTAGAAAAAGCAGAAGAAAGATTAAAAGAGAGTTTTAAAGCTTTGTCCGGAGATATTCTCTCGGAAAGCCAAAAGAGTTTTTTAAACATGGCAAAAGTGGTATTTGAAAAATCTATAGAGAAAACGGAAAGCACATTAAAGCTTAGCCAAACTAACATTGAGAATATAATAAAACCACTTAAGGAAAAGGTTGAAATATACAGTACTTTTTTAAAAGAGCTTGAGAAAAAGAGGATAGAGGAATACGGAAGTCTTGAAAAATATCTTGAAGAGCTTTCAAAAGTAAATGAAAAATTGAGGAAAGAGACAGAGATCCTTTCAAAAGCTCTCTCCTCTTCCAAGAGCAGGGGAAGATGGGGAGAATTTACTCTGAAAAATTTGGTTAAAATGGCGGGTATGTCAGAATATTGTGACTTTAGAGAGCAGGCAACATCTTCGGGGGATAGTGGTAAGCTTATCCCTGATATGATAATTAATCTTCCGGACAATAGAAAAATAGCCATTGACTCAAAAGTGCCTTTTGATTCATATCTTAAAGCGGTTGAAACAAAAGACGAAAAGGAGAGTGAAGAATACTTCAAACAACATCTAAAAGCATTGAAAGCCCATATAGACAAGCTTGGTAAAAAAGAATATCAGACGATAGAAAATCAGGAGTTTGATTTTGTTATTCTTTTTCTCCCTTTGGAATCGCTTTTCAGCGAAGCTTTGAAAAGGGATTCATCTTTAATTGAGTATGGAGTTCAAAGGAAAGTGATAATTGCTACTCCAACAACTCTTCTTGCTCTTCTTAGGACTGTTGCTTTTACATGGAAACAGCAAAAAATGATAGAGAATATAAGCCAGATTTTAAAAGAGGGAAAAGAACTTTATTCAAGATTGGTTAAATTTTCAGAACATTTTACCTCACTTTCCAAAAGTATTTACAATGTAAACAAAAGTTTTAATGATGCTGTCGGATCTTGGAATAGTAGGGTAATGCCCAAGGCTCAAAAATTTACTGAATTCGGGTTAAGTGATACATCGAAGGAGATAAAAGAGATAAAGGAAATTGACACTCTTCCGCTTGAGCCAAAAAGGAGAGATTGAGTGATAAAAGGTTTGGGAATAGACATAATAGAAGTTGAAAGAATAAAGCAAAGTATTGAGAAAAACAAAAGCTTCAAAAAGAGAATTTTTACTGAGGAAGAAATCTTATACTGTGAAAAATTTTCGGAGCCTTTTACGCACTTTGCCGCAAGATTTGCCGTAAAAGAAGCTTTTTTTAAAGCGACAGGGTTAAAAATCCCATTTAACAAAATATCTGTTTTAAATAAAGAAGATGGAGCCCCCTATATAAAATTAAAAGAAAGATTTAATGGAAATCTTATTGTTTCAATTACTCACATAAGAGAATTGGCAGTAGCAGTGGTTGTTTATGAGGAATAAAAAGTTTGTTTTTTTCATCTTGATACTTTCATTTTTCAGGTTATTCTCCTATGAAAGAATAGTAACACTTGCTCCTGCTCTTGGAGAGATAGTATGCTCATTGGGAGAAAGCAAAAAAATTGTGGGTGTTTCCTCTTACAGTGAGGAAAACAATTGCATTAAAGATGCTGTTAAAGTTGGGACAATCTTTTCTTTAAATTATGAGATACTTTTATCTTTGAGACCTGACCTGATTCTTACTTATGCGGAAGATGTAAAGACAGAAAGATTGTTAAAAGAATTGAATGTTAAAGTGGTAAAGTTCAAACACACAACAGTAAATGATATTCTTGATTCAATTTTGAAAATTGGTTTACTCTTGGATAAAAAAGGTAAAGCGGAAAAAATTGTAAAAGATATCCAAAGTAAACTTACCAGCCTCAGCAATAAAATAAAAAAAAGAAAAAAAGTTCTCGTCATAATCTCCCGCCAAAGACCTCTTTTTAAAAATATTTATATTTTAGGAAAAGGTGATTTTCTAAGTGAATTGTTATCTTTGACGGGGGGAGATAATGTTTACAATGGAAGTGTTCAATATCCGAAAGTATCCGGAGAATTTATAATAAGGTCAAATCCTGAAATTATAATGGAGCTGATTCCCGATTTAAAAGAAAGAGGATTAAAGAAAGCTGAAATTTTAAAGGAGTGGAAAAATTTTTACAAGGGTAAATTTTACAAAAAAGTGGCGATAATGGATGAAAAGCATATAGTAATCCCGGGACCCAGAATTTATCTTATTGCTAAAAAATTTTACGAAGTGCTTAATTCCGTTAATTAAATCCTTATGGCTCTTAACATATTAGTAGCACCTTTGATGGGGGTTACTCCCCCGATCATAATAATCAAGTCTCCTCTTTTTATTATTCCCTTGTCAAGAAGGATTGTCTCTCCTTCTGCCAAAAGGATATCTGTGTTTGGCCTATATTCAAGATAAAAAGGAAGAACACCCCAGTAAAGAGCCATCCTATTAATGACTTTTTCTTCCGGAGAAAAGGCTACTATTGGAACAGATGGCTTGTGCTTTGATAGCATCAGGGCAGTGGATCCTGACCAGCTGAAAACAACTATTAATTTTGCTTTTAATTTTTCCGCTATATCAACAGCAGCCTTTACTATTGCATCACCGACGACTTTGGATGGTTTTACTTCAAGCGCTATTTCAGGGTTAAAATAAGAAGATGTTTCTGTTATACAGGCAATGTTCTTAATTATTTTTACAGCTTTTACAGGATATTTGCCGACAGCTGTTTCACCTGAGAGCATAACAGCATCTGTCATATCAAGAATAGCATTTGAAACATCGGTAGCTTCCGCTCTGGTAGGTCTCGGCTTTTCAATCATTGACTCAAGCATCTGAGTTGCAGTTATTACCATTTTACCTTTTTTTGAAGCCTTTTTAATAATCTCTTTTTGAAGAATAGGTACCATCTCTTCTTTCATTTCCACCCCAAGATCTCCTCTTGCTACCATAACTCCATCGGCTTCATCTATGATTTCGTCAAGGTTTTTAATTGCATCAGGTTTTTCTATCTTAGCTATTATAGGAATATCAGTTTTCTTTGTTTTTAATATTCTTTTTAAATCCTTAATATCCTGCGCCTTTTGCACAAAAGAGAGAGCTATATAATCCACTTCATTCTCAACTCCAAATTCAACATCCCGTTTATCTTTTTCAGTTAAAGCAGGAATATTTAGCTTTGTATTCGGAAGGTTTATTCCTTTATTGGATTTTAGGACTCCTCCTACAACCACTTTTGTAATAATTTCTTCCTTTTTAACTTCCGTTACTTTGAGTTCAAGGTTTCCATCATCCATCAGAATTATTTCGCCCTTTTTAACAAATTTGGGAAGAAATTTGTAATCAGAAGGAATAATTCCCTTTTTCCCCTCAATCTCTTTTGTAGTAATTACTAATTTTTCACCTTTTTTTAGTGTGATGCTGCCTCCCTTTATTTTACCGACTCTTAATTTTGGACCTCTTAAGTCCTGAAGGATTGCTACCGGTCTTTCCAATTCCATGGAAATTTTTCTGATATTTTGAATAATTTTTTTATATTCTTCGTAGTTTCCATGGGAAAAGTTTATTCTTGCCACATCCAGTCCCTTTTTTATCAAAGATTTCAAAACTTTTGGACTGGAAGAAGCGGGTCCTATTGTGCAAACCAATTTTGTTTTGGCAATTTTACTAATATTCATAACCCCTCCTCAGACTATTATTTCATTAAAATCGGCAATTTTTTCAAATAGGGAGGAAATTTTCTGAAGCATTGCGATTCTATTTGTTCTTAATTCATCATCTTCAACCATTACCATAACATTATCAAAATAAGAGTCTATAAAGGGTCTTAATGTGATGAGTATTTCCTGTGCCTTTAAAAAGTTCCTTTTTTCTACTTCCTTTAATACTTCTTTTTCCACAGCCTTAAACAAGTCAAAAAGCTCTTTCTCCTCCTTTTCAATTAATTTTTCTTCGGTAAAGAATAAGAGATCTTTGTCTTTAACAATGTTTTTTACCCTTTTATAAGAAATAATAAGCTTCCTAAAATTCTCATTGGGTTTTGTTTTTTGAACTGAAATTGTTCTTTGGAAATCAACAAGAATGTTTGAGAAACCAGTTTTTAAAACCGCATTGAGCACATCATAATCAATTTGTCTATATTCCGTGCAATAATACCTGAATCTTTGCTCCATAAAATCAAAAAAAGATGAAACAATATCTTCTTTTGCAATTTTTACATCTCCGTACAAACCAAGAGTTTTTTCAAACAGAGAAAGAAGCTCTACATCAATATTTCCTTCAATAATTAACTTTACAATTGTATTGCCAATTCTTCTTAACCCGAAAGGATCTTTATCTCCGGAAACTTCCATTCCTGCAATAAAAGCACCCGAAAGAGAATCTATCCTATCTGCAAGAGATAGTATTCTCCCACTCAGAGTTACGGGATTTTCATCCTTTATATTTTGTGGTTTATAGTGTTCATATACAGCCTTCCACACATCATCTTTTTCCCCTTTCTCTTTTAAATACAATCCACCCATAATTCCCTGAAGGGCAGGAAATTCTTTTACCATCTCTGTTAGTTGGTCAACTTTTGAGTATTTTGCGGCTTTTTTTACACTCTCCCTTAATTCATCCTCTTTATCATTTGTTAAAAATTCACAAAGGGATTCTACTCGCAAGGTTTTATCATAATATGTACCAAGTTTTGCCTCGAAACTGTAGTCCTTTAATTCTTCAAATAAGGTATCAAGATCAAGCTTGAGATCATTCTCCCAGAAAAACTTGGCATCTTCCAAAGTGGCTCTTACAACTCTCTCAAACCCGTTTACGATAAAATAGAGTGCTTCTTCCGAAGCATCTGCTACTCCTACGAACCTTCCTGTTAAATTACTTTCTTTTTTTGTAAGAAAAAGTCTTTTTTCCTGTTTGAGAAAAATTTCAATAATTTCAAAAGGGATGGAAAGATATTCATCCGGAAAAGTCCCGGAAAATACTATCGGATGCTCTACCATATCAACCAACTCATCAAAAAGTTCACTGTTTTCAACTATTTCCACTCCTAATTTTTCTTCTATTTGCTTGAACCCCTCTTTTATCTTCTCTTCTCTTTCTTCTCTCTTCAATATTACAAAATTTGCTTTCAATGCATTCTTATACTTTGCTGGTTTTGAAATGATTATCTCTTCATTATCTGCTAAAATTCTATGTCCTCTTGTTCTATTTTTTGCCTCAACTCCTGCAAATTCAAAATTTACAATTTTTTTATCAAAAAGGGATAAAAGGCTTCTTATGGGTCTTGAAAATAAAACCCCACTCTCATTCCATTTCATATTTTTAGGGAAGGAGATAGAGCTTATGATTTCCGGAACCAAATTCACCAAAATCTCTTCTGTTTTTATACCTTTTTTTATTTCTTTAATTGCAACATATTCTCCCTTTTCAGTCTCAACTATTTCCAAATCCTCAACATTTTTTCCCTTTGATTTTGCAAATCCAATAGCGGCTTTTGTGGGGTTTTCATTTTCATCAAAAGCAATCTTTTTTGCAGGACCTAATGTAATTTCTTCCTCTTCTTTCTGAATTTCCGAAATATTTTCAATAATAGCAACCAATCTTCTCTTAGTTCCTTCTACTTTTATGTTATCAAAGTCAATCCTATTTTCTTTAAGCTTTTTCTCAAAAATTTCCTTTAACTGTTTTAACCCTGTTCTCAGGTGTGACGGTGGTAAATCTTCAACAAGTATTTCCAACAAATAATCACTCATTTGAAATATCCTCCAGATAAAGTTGAACGATCTCTTTTACATAATTTCTAATAGTAAGAATAATTTTTTGCCTTTGAGTTATTGAAATAGCTCTTCTCGCATCCAAAAGATTGAATATGTGAGAGAGTTTAAGAGCATAATCATAAGCAGGGTGGTAAAGACCTTTTTCAATGAGATTTTTTATCTCTTTTTCATAAAGCTCAAAAGTCGTTTGTAGAGTATCTATATTTGCTTCTTTAAAATTAAACTCGGAAAATTGAACTTCTTCTTTAAAACGCAAATCTCTGTAAGTTATTCCTCCCCCCCATTCGAGTTCATAGATATTGTCTTTACCGGCAAGAAAAAGAGCCAATCTTTCTATTCCGTAAGTTATTTCAAGAGGCACAGGGTAAAGATCCACTCCCCCTGCCTGTTGAAAATAAGTAAATTGGGTAACTTCAAGCCCATTTAACATGACCTGCCAACCAACTCCCCATGCTCCGAGAGTAGGAGACTCCCAGTTATCCTCTTCAAATGAAAGAAAATTCTTTTTTAGATCTATTCCAAGGGCTTTCAAACTATCTATATATAACTGTTGACTATTTTTAGGAGCTGGTTTTAAGATTGCCTGATACTGGAAATGTTTTTGAACTCTGTTCGGGTTTTCGCCATATCTTCCGTCCGTGGGCCTTCGAGAAGGTTGCATATAAGCTACCCTGTAAGGTTTCGGGCCAAGAACTCTGAAAATTGTATCAGGACTCATAGTTCCAGCACCGACTTCCATATCATAAGTTGGTGCAATATAGCATCCTCTGCTTTTCCAGTAATCGGATAGAGTTAAAAATATTTCCTGAATGTTCATTCTTCTTCCTCTTTGTATTTTAATTTTGGCTTTTTTGCTGCTAAGACCTCATTTAATCTTCTCACTGGGGTAAAATGAGGTGCCTCTTTTAAAAGTTCAGGGTTAGTTTCCGCCTCTTTGTGAATTTTTTTCATTGTTTCAATAAAAATATCCAGCGTCTTTTTGCTCTCTGTTTCCGTAGGCTCAATCATAAGAGCACCGTGTACTATCAGCGGAAAATAAACTGTAGGCGGGTGAATCCCATAATCGAGAAGCCTTTTTGCTATGTCCACTGTTTTGACTCCATACTTTTTAAAACTGTCTTCAGAGAAAACAACCTCATGAAGAGTTCGTGTTTTGTAAGGAAGTTCATAAGTACTTTTTAAATTTTCTCTGATATAGTTTGCATTTAAAACAGCAAACTCAGTGGCTTTTTTTAATCCATCAGCCCCCATTTCCAAAAGATATGTTAAAGCTTTTATCAATACTCCAAAATTTCCGTAAAAGCTTCTGATTTTTCCTATCGAATTGGGCCTGTTAAAATCGGGCAAATATTTTCCGTCCATTTCTTTTATAACAGGGATAGGTAAAACTTCTTCGAACTCCTTGGCAACTCCCACCGGTCCTGCTCCGGGACCTCCCCCTCCGTGAGGGGTTGAAAATGTTTTATGAAGATTAAGATGCAAAACATCAACTCCCAATTCAGCAGGCTTTACATATCCCATAAGGGCATTAAAGTTTGCTCCATCCATGTAAAGATAAGAGCCGTTTTTATGCAAAGTTTCCGCTATCTCCTTTATCTCCCTTTCATAAACTCCGAGGGTATTGGGGTTTGTCATCATTAAAGCTGCTATATCTTCATTTAAATACTCTTTAACAGTCTCAACTTTTAAGTATCCCTCTTTACCCGAAGGTATTTCTTTTACATCATAACCTGCAAAGTGTGAACTTGCAGGATTTGTTCCATGGGCAGAGTCCGGAATAAGAACTATCTTTCTCGGATTTCCCCTTAACTCTAACTTTTTTCTAATCATAAGCATTCCTGCAAGCTCTCCGTGAGCACCTGCCGAAGGATAAAGAGTAAAGAAAGGAAAGCCTGTAAGCTCTGATAGTATGTTTTCAAGTGTCTTTATCAATTTTAAATTTCCCTGAACAAGCTCATAGGGAGAGTACGGATGGGAAAGTAAGAAGCCTTCCAAACCAGCTGTCTTTTCGTTTATTTTTGGGTTATATTTCATTGTACAGGAACCAAGAGGATAAAAACCTTCGTCAACAGAATAATTATAGTGTGCAAGAGCTGTATAATGTCTGACTATCTCAACCTCTGAAACCTCGGGAAGTCCTTTAAGCTCTTTTCTTAAAAGTTCTTCTGGGATGTGGTCTTTTTCTTCAACATCAAGCTCAGGAATTGAAAATCCGCTCTTTCCTTCTTCAGTTAACTCAAAAATCAAGGGTTCTCTATCTTTAATCATTTGTTCTCCTCCAATGCTTTTACGAGTTCATCTATTTCAGCTTTTTTGTTAACCTCTGTGAAAGTCAAAAGGATGCCCTTTTCATCCTCAGGATAAAACCACCTTAAAGGAATTCCGGCAACAATTTTTTTATCAAGAAGTTTTCTGTGAGTCTCTTCTGCATTTTCCGTTTCTATGACAAATTCATTGAAAATAGGTCCGTTAAATCTAATCTTTATACCAATCTCTTTTATCCTCTTTTTTGCATAATTTGCTTTAATCAGATTTTGTTTTGCAAGTTCTCTTAACCCTTTTTTTCCATAAACAGATAAAAATATAGCTGCTCTTATGACACACCATGCCTGATTGGAACAAATATTTGATGTTGCTCTCTCTCTTCTGATATGCTGTTCTCTTGTTGAAAGGGTAAGTACAAAGCCTCTCTTTCCTTCTGCATCCACAGTTTCACCCACTATTCTTCCCGGCATTTCCCACAGAAATTTTTTGTTTGAAGTTGTTATAAACCCTAATGTGGGACCTCCGAAGTACGGGTAGAGTCCGAATGACTGGGCATCTCCAACTACGACATCCGTTCCAAATTCAGAAGGTGGTTTTAAAATACCCAAAGAGAGAGTCTCTGCTATTACTGATATAAGGAGAGTTTTGCTCTCTCCGATCTTATCTTTAATCCATTTATAATCTTCTATTATTCCGAAAAAATTGGGAGATTGAATTAAAATACCACCTATCTCCTCATTAAATTTTTTATTAAAATCATCTTTTGATACTCTTCCGTCTTCATCATAATCTATGAAATCAAACTCAATATTTAAGTTTTTAATATAGGTTTTTATTGTTGAAATATATTCGGGATGAAGGGATTTTGCAATTAAAAATTTGTTCTTTCTTGTAACTCTCCATGCAAGCAAAAGCCCCTCTGCTGCTGCCGTTGCTCCATCATAAAGAGAGGCATTTGAAAATTCCATCCCAGTAAGATTGGAAATCATTGTCTGGTATTCGAATGTTGCCTGAAGTGTACCCTGAGAAACTTCCGGTTGATAAGGTGTATAGGGAGTCACAAATTCCCCTTTCATACTTAAGTAATTTACTACTTCCGGAATGTGGTGAAAGTAAGAGCCTCCTCCGAGAAATAGCTTGTAATCCTTTACTTTATTCTCTCCTTCTAACTTTTTAAAAAATTCAATTATATCAGGCTCAGAAAGAGGTTTTCCATAGTCAACTTTGTCTTTTGTCAGGTTTGAAGGGGGAATAGAAGAAAACAGCTCTTCCACGCTTTTAACCCCAACAGACTTCAGCATAGCTTTTACGCTATTTTCACTATTTGGAAAGTATCTCATTTTATCCTTCTATAAACTTATTGTAAGCATCCTCATCCATAAGCTCTTTTATCTCATCAGGAGAGCTTATTTTTATTTTAAATATCCAGCCATCTCCATAAGGATCATTATTGATAAGCTCTGGCTCATCATCAAGCTTTGAATTTACTTCAATGATTTCACCCGAAACAGGGGCATACACTTTAGCAGATTCTTTCGGAGATTCAACATAGCACACTTCATCTCCTTTGTTTATTTTTTTACCTGTTTCAGGGAGTATAACTTTGATAACTTCGCCAAGCTCCTCTTGAGCAAAGTTTGAAATCCCGCAATATGCGGTATCTTCCTCCACTTTTACATACTCATGTTGTTTTGTAAAATAAAGATTGGACATTTTATTCCTCCTTAATTTTATTATTCAATAAATTATCACTATTAAGATTCTCTGTCAATTGAAAGTTACTACTTTACATTATTACAAAGCTCACAAATATTGAAGAATGCTTAAAAATTTTTTATGCTTTTATCTCTTTTTTTTCTTCTTTTTTGATTTTTTAGTACTTTTTCTTTTTGAAGATTTTGCTGTTTTTTGAGCAGGTTTTCTCTCTTCTTTTTGAGGAGGAGGAACTGTCTCCTCTTTAACCTTTTTCACTTCTGATTTCTTTCTTTCCTCTATTCTCTTCAGGTTTGCAATTTTTTTCTCTTTAGCCTTTTTCTCTTTTCTCTTTTCCCAAATTCCAATGTAGGCACAGGATTGATAGATAGATGAATATGTACCGGAGATAATACCTACAAGCATTGTAAAAGCAAAATCTCTTATAACCTCTCCTCCGAAAATGTATAAAGCGAGAACTGTTAGCAAAGTAGTTCCCGAAGTTATAATTGTTCTTGAAAGAGTTTCATTTATACTAACATCTAAAATTTCCTCAATCCCTAACTTTTTTACATACTTTTTAAGATTATCTCTAACTCTATCATAAATAACGATGGTATCATTCAAAGAGTATCCCACGATTGTTAAAATACCGGCAACAATAGTAAGAGATATCTCCTTATTAAAAAAGGAAATAAAGCTTAATGTAACGAGAATATCGTGAGTAAGGGTTAAAACAGCTGAAACACCGAAGAGGAATTTAAATCTGAAAGCTATGTAAATAAGCATTCCTATTAAAGCCCAGATTGTTGCCTGTGTCGCTTTATATCTGAGATCTTTTCCTACCTGAGGACCTACGATTTCAACCCTTAAAAGAGCTATATTACCTAAAAAGCTCTTTTCTTTTAATTTTTCAAAAACATCTTTTGGTAAAAGGTTTTTAATCTCATCAAAACTCTTAATAATTCCGAGATGTTTCTTTTTGTAATCTGCTATTTTTGTAGCATACTCTTCAGCTTTTGCTTCGTCACCTGTGATTTGAAGCAGAAGATTTTTTATAAATGATTTTTCAGAAATATTAAGGTCTAATTTTCCCTCTTTTAGAAGTTGTTTTTCTTCCTCTGTTCTGAGTGCATCAACGATCTTGTTTGCAACCTCTTCTGGCTTTTCCATATTCTCTTCTTCTATGCTTTTACTGCTTACTTTTTGAGCTTTTATTGTGAACTCATGACCTTCCCCTAATTTTTGAATAATACTTTTGCCTAAATCAACATTCTTAAGGCTTTTTCTCACTTTATCAACAGAAACATCATTTTTGAAATTTATTTGAACTAAAGTTCCACCGGCAAAATCAATGCTCAGGCTAAATCCTTTTTTTACGTATACTGAAATTCCTCCTGCTGTAATTACAACAAAAGAGAGAATAAACGCAATATATTTAAACTTCATAAATTTGAAATTTGGATTCTTAAAAAATTCCATCTCAGTCCTCCTATATACTTAAAGTCTCAACTCTTTTCTTCAAAGCAAAAATAAGCTCAAAGATAGCTCTGGAAACATAAACCGCTGTGAACATTGACGCTAAAATACCAATGATAAGAGTTATTGCAAATCCCTTTATTGGGCCTGTTCCGAATTGAAAGAGAAATATAGCTGCTATGACTGTAGTTATATTTGCATCAAAAATAGTAATAAACGCTTTTTTAAAACCTTCATCAACAGCAGCTTTTGGTGTTTTACCAAGTTTCAAATCTTCCCTTATCCTTTCAAAAATAAGAACATTCGCATCAACTGACATACCAATAGTCAAGATAATACCTGCTATACCGGGTAATGTTAAAGTTGCTCTGAAGTAAGCAAGTGCACCCATAATTATAACTATATTTAAAAGAAGAGCTATAACAGCATTCACACCGGACAATTTATAGTAGAAGACCATAAAAAAGATAACTAAAAGAAGGCCTATAAACATTGCTTTGAGTCCTTTATTAATTGAATCGGCACCTAAGGAGGGTCCAATAGTTCTTTCCTCAAGATATCTTATGGATGCCGGAAGAGAGCCTGATCTTAATTTTAGTGCCAAATCATTTGCTGATTCATATGTGAAGTGTCCCTCTATTATTCCACTATCATAGATTACCTCATTAATAACTGGAGCTGATTGAACAATACCATCCAAAATAATTGCGAGTCTTTCGCCCCTATGCTCTCTTGTAACTTTTTCGAATTTTTTGGCTCCCTCTCTTTTTAACCTAAAGCTAACAGCCGGAGCACCATATTTATCCTGTCCGACTCTCGCATCTCTTAAATCCATCCCTGTAACAGCTGCAACTTTTTTAACCAAAAAATACTCCCTGCTTCCTTCCTTTGTAACACCGGGAACCACTTCCATATCATCAGGAACCTTTCCATTGTATTTTTCCAATAATTTTTCCTTTGAAGCATAGGGCCCGTTTACAACTATTTTAAGCTCTAAAACAGCAGTACTTTTTATTAAATTTTTAACTCTTGCAGGATCCTCAACTCCGGGAAGCTCAACCAAAATCCTCTCACTCTGACCGGTAAGACCTTCTCTCTGAATAACAGGCTCAGCGACACCAAACTGGTCAACCCTGTTTCTTATGGTTTCCTTTGCCTGTTCAACCGCCTGATCTCTTATTTTAACTTCTGCGTTTTGTTTTAATTTTAAAATTATCTTCCCCGCAGATACATTATAATTCCAATTTTGAAAGCCACCTTCTTTTAATACAGCTATTATCTGGTCTTCTGCTACAGAATCATATCCTTCGATTGAAATTTCTTTAACTCCGATTCTTCTAACTTTTTCCACTTTTATGTTTTTATCTTTAAACTCTGATCTAAGCTGAAGAATCATCTGATCTGTTACCGCCCTTACGGCATCATCCGTTTGGACTTTAAGTACAAGGTGAATTCCGCCCTTTAAGTCTAATCCTAATTTTATTTTTTCCTTGGGGGGAACTGCTATTATAACAAAGATGGCAATTATTACGATTATTATTGCGAATTTTGTATAAACACTTTTCATTCTATCCTCCCACTTAATTTTCAGTTTTCACATTAGTATCTGTTAAAACAGTAGCTATTGCATTTTTTGAAATTTCGATTTTTACATTATTTGCTATTTTTAATTCAAAAGTTCTCTCTTTTACTCCCATAATAGTACCGATAATTCCACCTGATGTCATTACTTTTGCACCCGGCTTTAAGCTATTAATCATTTCAATGTGTTTTTTTTGCTTTTTTTTGGCTGGTAAAATCAAAAGCAAATAAAAGATGATAAAAATCACCACCAAAGGCAAAAGAGATACCAGCATATTAGGCTGCTGGGGCTGTTGCTGATTTAAAAAATTTAACATTCCTAACATCTTAACTCTCCTTGTATTTTTTAAAAAAATTTTCCTTAAATGTATTAAATTCGTAAAGTTCTATAGAGTGCCTCATTTTTCTCATTATGTCAAGGTAGAAGAATAAATTGTGTGTTGTGGCAAGTATACTATAATTGATTTCTTTGGCTACATAAAGGTGCCTTAGATAGGCTTTTGAAAAATTCCTGCATGTATAACATTTACAATCCTCATCCAAAGGGGAAAAATCATCAGAATAAACAGAGTTTTTTATAACCACTTTACCTTTATGAGTGTAAAGCCATCCTGTTCTTGCGTTTCTTGTTGGCAAAACACAATCAAACATATCAACACCTATCTCAACAGCTCTTATTATATCCTCCGGTTTTCCAACTCCCATAAGATAAACTGGTATCTCCTTGGGAACAATTTCTCTTGTAAGTTTTATGATTTTAAACATCTCCTCTTTGCTCTCTCCTACGGAAAGCCCTCCTATTGCTATTGCTTCGTACCCCATTTCAAGTAATTTTTCAGTTGATTTTTTTCTCAAATCCTCAAAAATTCCTCCTTGGGTTATTCCGAACAAAATACCCTTAGGTTTTGTCTTATTATAGTATTCAAGAGCTCTTTTTTCCCAGTCCAGTGTTACCTCAAGAGCATACTTTACCTTTTCATAGGGGGAGGGGTATTCCACAAGGTAATCAAGGGGCATCATTATATCAACTCCTATTTCAGACTGCCATTTTATAACATCTTCCGGAGTAAAAAAGATTTCTTTCCCGTCAAGATGGGATTTGAATTTCACTCCTCGATCAGAAATTTTTGAAAGAGATGAAAGGGATAATATTTGAAAACCTCCGCTGTCAGTTAAAATTGGTCTGTCCCACCCGATAAATTTATGAATTCCTTCGGCTTTTTTTATAATCTCAATACCCGGTCTTAAAAATATGTGGTATAAATTATTTAAAATTATTTGAGCTCCGATTTCCTCAAGCTCTTTATGAACCATTCCTTTTACAGCTCCTTGAGTACCAACAGGCATAAAAACAGGGGTGTTTATCTCTCCATGAGCTGTTTTCAAGATTCCCCCTCTTGGGAAATGTTTCCTCTCTTCATTTATAATTTTGAAAATATTGCTCATCTTTTTTCCGCTATTATAAAAGTGGCATAACCTGTTTTAAAAAAGAGGAGTTTGTCAATCAGTGTTATAGCCCTTAAGAAAGGATAAATTATTCTGTAAATATTATAAACTTTTTTATTTCCTTTAAGCTCTTGCTCGCTTTCCGGTGATATTGAGCCTGTTCTCAATTGAGTCTTCTTCTTTCTTTTGATAATTTTCACGAATAATATATTAAGTGTCATTTCAACAAGTTCAGTGAAGAATTTTGAGTACGTAGTCGCTTTTATAATCTCAAAGTCTCTTTCTTTTAGCATCTCTTTAAGCATTTTAAGAGAATATCCCTCTCTTTTGTGTCCGTAGATCTCGGGTTTCATCCCGAATAGTAATTTTATTTTATTAAGAATAAAGAATTTTCCCGAAATGGGGGTGGAAATTATAATCTTTCCATTCTTTTTAAGAATTTCTTTTATCTCATCCAGAAGTAAGCCATCATTATCAAGATGCTCAAGAATATCGAGAGCAAAAACAAAGTCTGCTGAATTTTTTTTAAATGGCAGGTTTTCTCTGATTTGAACAATGTTCTTTTCAAGTATGGATAAAGCAGTTGTAAGAGTTTTCATCTCTGTGTCAGAATGAATCCACTTGCCTCCGAGTTCTTTGATAAAGTAAGATACAACTCCCTGTCGACAACCTATGTCAAGAACAGTTTGGCTATTACCTATCCTGCCAACGGATTTTTTTATTAAATTTACCTTTTCCTTTTTCATGTAGGAATATTTGAAAAGTTCTATCTGCCATGGAATTTTTTTATTATTTTGCATAAGAAATTTTAATTTTTTTTTTGTAAAAATGCAAATCTAATGTTTCAAAAACAAGAGAATGTTTTTCTTTTTGTTGAAAATAAGGATAATGAATGATATTATAATTAACTTTCTATTGTGAAGGAGTCAAAATGAAGAGCAAAGAAAGACATGAAATTAAAGAAAATGAACTTGCTGAAATTTTTAAAAAAGTAATTTATTTTTTTGAGGATTACAAGAAAGAAGCAATCTATGCGGGAATAGGAATATTGGGTATTCTTTTGATTTACATTGGTGCCTGGGTATACAATTCATACAAAGTAAGCGATCAGAATAAAAGTTTTAATGAAGAAATCAATCTTTTAAAGGAAGGCTCAAAGAATAAAGAAAAAATACTAAAACTTGCAAAGAAAGGAGGAGTAGCAACTTTTGGAATTTTTGTTCTTGCTGAAGAACATATTAATAAGGGAGAATATGAAAAAGCATTGGAATTAATAAAGAAAGTAAAAAAAGGCTCAGGTATGATAAATTATCTAAAGGCAGAGGCAATTAAAATTCAGATAAATTATGCTAAAAAGGAATACGATAAAATAATAAATCTTTACAGAGGAAAGCTTAAAACTTTATTAAAAGATAATAAGGAATTTCCAGCTGATCTAATACTATTTTATGTGGCAAACTCCTATGAATTAAAAGGGGACACTGATTCGGCAAGAAAAATACTTGAGGAGATAAGAACAAACTTTCCTTACTCAAGCTATGGGATCTCAGCGGCAAAAAAGCTAATAAGCCTCAGATAAAAGAATTTACTCAAGCTCAAATTTAATTTCAACAGGCCCTTTTTCTATTCCCTTTAGAGTTTTAAGATAAGCAGAGACTATGTTTTTAAGGGCATCCGCTGTGAATTTGTTTAAAACAAGCTCTTCGTTGTTAATGGTAACACTTATTGGCTCTTTATCTTTAATATAAGAACACCTGTAAATATCAACTTTTTTATTTATAAGTTTTAATCCGAATTCATAACATGTTCTTTCATTACATTTTCCGCAATTTATATTAGGAAGCAAAAAGCCATCTTCCAAAATTCTGTTTACCATTTCATCCAAATCTTCCAATGTCCATATTTTATGTTTCTCACTTTGTATATTGTTTAATGAAAAATAGCCGAACTCAAGGCCATCGGAGAGTTTTTCTATCTCACCTTCCTCTTTAATACATATAATTTTAGGAAGATTTTTAACACTTTTAAATCCTTCAACAATCAAAATATCCGTATCAAGGGTTCTTACTATGTCATTATAAGAATCTCTCTCTTTTGAAAAAATAATTTGAGAATCCTCAAAAAGTCCTATAACTTTGTCAGCCCTTTCAAAAAGAGTGTTTGTATCAAAACCCTCTTCAAGTTTTGCTTTGCTTGAGCTGTGCTTAATAATTGTTACATTCTTACCCGATTTCTCTTTGATTCTTTCTGTAAGTTTTTTTATCAAAAATGTTTTTCCACTGTTTTTAAAACCTATTACACCAACACCTTTTATTCTTCTCATCTCAGACCTCCTTTAAAGAGGGGTAATTA
>Ga0190359_1000565_pt1 | contig 24920 bp, 20 predicted proteins | sample 48721823_MG_FD_161269 | JGI IMG/M metagenome (GOLD analysis project Ga0190359, IMG submission 161269) | Hydrothermal vent microbial mat bacterial communities from Southern Trench, Guaymas Basin, Mexico - 4872-18-2-3_MG | ecosystem: Environmental > Aquatic > Marine > Hydrothermal vents >... | reverse complement strand
CCAGATCGGCCAGCAAGATCAAGGAGCCGCAAGAAAATGGCCGCAGTCGTAGTTCAACTACGTCGAGGACCATTTTCGCAGCGGCGACGCGGAGATTGCGGCCGAGGTGGGAAATCCGGGAGCACAACAGCTACCCGCCTCGTGCCGGGCAGGCCCTGCGTCCGGAGAGGAACCGCCACCTACTGGGTGAATTCGATGTATATCTGGTAGTTGTCGCAGCTTACCCCGGTTCCGGCTCTCACCACCCGCAACCAGTAGCGGGCGGTGTTGTTGGCGCAGCCGCAGTCGCCGGGGCCGCTGGTGCTGCCGCGGCAGGCCTCGGGAAGGATCGGGCTGCACTCGTTGTAGAAGTAGTGTTCGTACTCGATATCGGCACCGGGACATACCGGGGTGCCCTTCTGCGCGCAGCCGGCGCTGACGTTGGCGTTGCGGTAGACGTAGAAGGCATACTGGTTGCCGGGGTTGCTGGCGAAAGATATGCGCAGGTGGTACTGGTCGCTGCCGCTATTGATATCCTCGGTGTTGTTGTCGGGTGCGGTGAAAGTGTACCAGTCCTCGTCGTCGGCCGGAATGAGGTTTCCCGCCACCTGCTCCACCGCTCCATCGCCCAGTGTTCCCAGGTCGGTTATGGTGCCGTCATCGCAGATATCGGCCACGCCGTCGGCAAGGCATTCGCAGCCGTCGCCGGGGTCACCGTTGATGTTGTAATAACCGGCATCACAGCTATCCAGCTGACAGTTCGAGTCCACGCAGGCGGCCGAGGCATTGTCGAAGCTGCAGACGTTGCCGCAGAAGCCGCAGTTGTTCGGGTCGGAAGTGACATCGCGCTCGCAACCGTCGGGATCCTGGTTGTTGCAGTCTCCCCAGCCGCTGTCACACTGGTCGACCACGCAGCTGCCGGTGCTACACAGGGCGGAGGCGTGATCCAGGCTGCATACCAGTCCGCAGCCGTTGCAGTTGTTGGGATCCGACCAGATATCGGTCTCGCATTGCACGCCGTCGTTGGGATCGCAATCCTCCAGCCCCGGGTTGCAACTGGAGATGTCGCAACTGCCGTTATCACATATGGGAGTGCCCACCGTGCCCGGGCACTGGTTGAAGCAGAAGCCGCAGTTGTTCACGTCGGTATTGAGATCCACCTCGCAGCCGTCGCCCCGGTTGTTGTTGCAATCGTCGTAGCCGGGCAGGCAAGAACTCAGGAAACAATTTCCCCCGGAACAGATCCCCTCTCCGTTCTGGTACAGGCAGCGGTTGCCACAACCGCCGCAGTTCTGCTCATCGAAATAGATGTCAGTCTCGCAACCGTTGGTATCGCTGTAGTCACAATCCCGCCACCCGGTATCACAGGAACCCATGATGCAGAAGCCGGACAGACAGCTGGCGTCGGCATGGTCGAACTGGCAGGCATTGTTGCAGCTGCCGCAATTGGCCACGTCGGCATCGGTGTGGATCTCGCAGCCGTCCTGGTCGGTCAAATTGCAGTCTGCATAGCCATCCAGGCAACGTTGCATCTCACAGTTACCGTTCACGCAACCGGCCACCCCGAAGGGATAGCTGCACACGTTGTTGCAGGTGCCGCAGTTGACCGGATCGTTTTGCAGGTCGAAGTCTTCGTCGGTGTCGCAGTCGCAGTCGTCGTCGAGGTAGTTGCAGGTTTCGGCACCGGTGGGTATGCAGGGGCGCTCGCAGCCGTCCTGGGGATCGCCGTTGCAGTCGATGGTGCCGGCAGGACAGCCGGCCCCGTTGCCGGACAGCGGCAGAACGGTTGGCTGCTCGGCACCCATATCGGAAGAAAAGATCTCCACCGCACCCAAATCGGGACCGATTACGTCAGGTGTATAGGCCACCTTGAAGGTGACCTCGATGGCGGTCGAACTGATGGTAAGCGGCAAGGCAGGCAGGTCGACCAGTTCGAAATCCACCGAACTGCCGGCGCTCATGCGAATCTCGCTGATCTCCAGTGGACCGGTTCCCGCATTGCGCAGGCTTACCTGCTGCTCGACGCGACGCCCCACGTAGATGTCATCAAAGTCCAAGCCGCCTGCGGGCGAGATGAAGAGGTTGGGGTCGATGCCCGAAGCAGCCAGGTCGATGCGAAAGCGTCCGGGAACCGAGTCCAGGGAGATGTCGGGATCGTTGGTATCCACCAGCAAGGAGCCGTTTTCCGAGCCCAGGTCCATGGGGGTGAAGGTCACCGACAGGGTTACCTGCTCGCCGGCGGGAACGGGGACGAAGGTGTCTGGCGAAAAGGTGAATTCCGGGCTGGTCATCGAGGCCCGTTGTACCGAGCTTATCTCCAGTGGTTCTCCTCCGGTATTGCGAATGATGACATCCAGCGTCTTGCTGTCGCTCTGGCCGCTGCCGAAGTCGAGTTGCACGTTGCCGAACAGCAGAGCCGGGGGATCCGGCTGGACCTCCACGGCTGGGGGAATGAACCCCTCGGCCTGGACGGCCACCAGCCGCTGGGGAGTCTCGGTGGTGTTGTCGATCACCAGGCTGCCCGTTTCCAGGCCGGTATCCAGTGGGTCGAAACCCAGCAGCACCGTCACCGACTCGGCCGGAGCCAACCGGCGGGGGCTATTGGGCAGGTCGGCCAGGTCCAGGTCCGTGCTGCTGAGGATCCATTCGCCCGAGACATCGGCCAGGGCCACGGAGGTCAAATCGAAAGGCGCCCCACCGCTGTTGGACAGTGTTACCAACAGCTCGCCGTGCTCGCCCACCCGTACCCGACCCAGGTCGGCCGGAGACGGGTCCACCGCCAGATCACCCAGAACCCCCCGGCCGCTGAGGGACACCGACAGCGAGGGATTGGACTGGTCGTCACTGATGACCACCACCTCGTCGGAGTCGGCCTCCCGGGCCTGGGGATGGTAGGTTACCTCCACCTCCAGGAAATCACCGTTGTTTACGTAGACCGGGAGGCTGGCCTCCTGGCCCACGGCATCCCTGACCAGCAAGGAAAAATCCGGGTTGGCCAGGATTCCCATGCGAATATCCTCGACCAGCAGAGCGGCGTTTCCACTGCCCTGGTTGAGCACGGAAAAGGACAGCGGCTGGCTGTTCTGCCCCACCGGCACGTCTCCGAAATCCAGAGCTGCCGGAGATACCACGGCCAGGGCCAGGCCCTTGAACTCGGACAGCAGGTGAATCTGCACCAGGGCCTCGTCCGGGTCGTTGGAGATGATGTCCAGGATGGCGCTGTCAGTCAATCCGTCCGAGGCGGTGTAAATTACATCGATGGTGGCCTGTTCACCGGGTGCCAGTACCAGGGGCAGGGCATCGAGCTGTTGCTGGGGAACACTGAAATCCTCCGCACCGCCGCCGGCCTCGAAGTTCAGCTGCACCACCTGCAGCTCCGCCGAGCCGACGTTGCTGAAAACCACGCTCCTGCTCACCGTCTCGCCGACCAGCACGTTGCCGAAGTTCAACTGGTAGCCGGGAGGATCACCGGTCAGCGGCGGCTCATCCACCTGGATGTCGGGTTCCGGCCGTGGCTCTCCACCGTCTCCGCCGTCACCGCCATCTCCGGCATCTCCACCATCGCTGCCGGAAAGTACGCAACCGCCGTTGCGACAGCTATAGCCGTCGGCGCAACTGCCGCTCTCATCGCAGAGAATGTCGGCCTGCTGGCACACCCCGTCGTCACAGTAGCTGCCCCAGCTACATTCCTGGTCCTCGGCACACAGGGAGTTGCCGTCATCGGGTGGCAGGGCGGTGCTGGAGCAACCGACCGTCACCGCCAGCAGCGCCAGCACGACCATCAGCAAGGCACTCCCAATGCTTGTGCGGCACCTGTTGGGATAGCTTACCACCAGCTGGTTTCCACTCATGGTCACCTCTACACGAACATTTCAGTATTATACTAGCACAAGCACAATTCATACTCCACCCGGGGCCGGCCGGGCTTGTGGACCACGGGCTGCGGTGATAGCCTGCTGGACGAAAATGCCACGGAGTCATGAAGCAATACTTTCACGAAAGGAGCATACATGTCCACCAGCGATGAACTTTTCCGGCAGGCCTGCGCCCGTCTGGATGGCTGGCGCGAGGAGATGATCGAGATGCAGAAACAGCTCGTGGCCCGCCCGGCCCTGGGACCGGAAAACGGCGGCCAGGGTGAATGGGAGCGTGCCCGTTACCTGCTCGAGGTCATGTCCTCCTGGGGCCTGGACGACATCGAACAGGTCAACGCCCCCGACCAGCGGGTGCCCGAGGGCAACCGGCCCAACCTCATCGTCAGGCTCGGGGGGGCCAAAAGCCATCCGGCGGTATGCGTCATGGCCCACATGGACGTCGTTCCGGCGGGTCCCGAAGACGACTGGGATACCCCACCTTTCGAGGCCGTCGTCAAGGAGGGGCGCATCTACGGACGGGGAGTCGAGGACAATCAGCAGGGGCTGGTCAGCGCGCTGTTCGCCATGCGCGCCCTGAAAGCCGACGGGGTGGTTCCTCCCGGGGACGTCATACTCATGCTCGTCGCCGACGAGGAGACCGGAAACTCCCTGGGCATCGAACACGTCCTCAAGAGCCGGCCCGACCTGGTCGGACGGGAAGACGTCGTGGTGGTACCCGACAGCGGCAACTCCGACGGCACCATGCTGGAGGTCGCCGAAAAGTCCATCCTCTGGGCCAAGTTCACCGTGGAGGGCCGGCAGGTGCATGCCTCCATGCCGCAGCTCGGAGTCAATGCCCACCGGGCCGCGGCCTCGCTGGTGTGCAGGCTGGACGAGGCCCTGCATGAAAAGTACTCGCGCCGGGATCCGGTGTTCGACCCGCCGGAGTCGACCTTCGAACCGACCAGGCGGGATGCCAATGTCGACAACGTCAACACCATTCCCGGCCGGGAGGTGCTCTACTTCGATTGTCGCATCCTGCCCGACATCGACACCGGCGAGGTGGTCGAGACCATGCGCGGGGTGGCCGCGGAGGTGGCCACCAGACAGGGCGTAACCATCGACGTGGCCGAGGAGATGTTGGCCCGGGCGGCTCCGGCCACCAGTACCTCGGCCCCGGTGGTGAAGCTGCTGGCGGAGGCCGTGGCCCGGGTTCGCGGTGTCGAACCCAAGCCCATGGGCATCGGTGGTGGTACCGTGGCGGCCTTGTTCCGCCACGCCGGTATTCCCGCGGTGGTGTGGTCGACCATGGACGACCTGGCCCACCAGCCCAACGAGTACTGTGTCATCGACAACATGGTTGAAGACGCCAAGGTTTTCTCGCACTTGTACCTGGCGGCAAGGTAGGTACACGCGCCGCGGCGGCAACCGCGGCCGGGGTGGGCTCAGTTGCTGCTCACGTAGGAATCTATCAGCTCGCGGTAGCGCAACGGCAGGATGGTGAAGAAGATCCCTACCCCGCCGGCACCCCAGAACTGCCCCTCCCGCACCACCGCTCCCCGGGCCCAGATGACCTCCTCGGAGCCGGGAAGCTGGAACTCCAGGCTGACCACGGTGCCATCGGGCAGGTCGGGCTCGATGAGCTTGTGCAGGTAGATGCCGGTCCTGGAGATATTGTCGGCCCTGACCATGAAGGGTTCCTCGCCCATGAACTTGTTCAGGTAGATGTCGCAGCGTCTGCGGGGTTCTACCCTGTTCTCGATTTCACGGCTTTCCATGGCGCCCTCCTTGGAGTGGGTATTGGTATTCATATGTGTACTTATATCCTACACGTGAATACACGTCAAGTTTCCGGCCGCACTCCCCTCGCCCCGGCTTCTTCTGAAAGGATATTTTCCTGTATTTACGGAAAGATATTACTTTATCAGGCAGTTGCCCTCGTACATCTTCTTGAACCGTTCGGCGTCGGCCGCGGTGCCGACGATGTCTCCGTAGTGCATGGGGATGACCACCTCGGCGCCGATGTCGCGGGCAGCCTCCACCGCCTCCTCGGCGGTCATGACGTAGGTGCCGGATACCGGTAACAGGGCGATATCACATTCGATCTGCTTCATCTCGGGGATACGATCCGTATCCCCGGCGAAGTAGATGCGCTTCCCGCCGGTGGTGAAGACGTAACCCACGTAGCCGGCCTGCCGGGGGTGGAAGTCCTTGTCGGTGTTGTAGGCCGGCACCACCTCGATGGACACGCCTTTTACCTCGAGCCTGTCGCCGGGCTTGACGGCGCGGAACTCGCCGCTCACCTTGTCCCGGCAATCCGCCGGGGCCAGGTAGACGGTGTCATCCTTGGCTACCTTGGCCAGGTCTTCCGGGGAACAGTGATCGAAGTGCTCGTGGGAAATGAGCACCAGGTCCGCCCCCGGCAGGCCGGCGGAGATGTGAAAGGGATCGGTGTAGATGACGATGTCGGACTCGATGCGGAAGCAGTCGTGGTTGAGGCGAAAGATCTTGTCCAGCATGACAACCCTCCTTGATTCCGGGTCGATGCCCTTCAGCGGACCCTCGTCCTTTTCGGCAGTACCAGGCTCAGGGCCCTCCCACCGCCTTTACCGCCTCCTCGGCCAGGGTGTAGGGATCGGCTTCTCCCCGCTGCAGGCGATCGACGATTTGCTTGAGGTGATCTTCGTGAACCAGATAGGACCAGCCGCGCGCCACCAGGGTGCGGCGGAAGACATCGAGGAACTGCTGGCGCAAGCGGGCCTGTACGAATTGCGGGTCTCGACAGGCATCCAGGAACACCTGGTGGTGGTCGTCGAGGGCCCGGCACAGTTCGTCCAGCCCCTCGCCCCTCACCGCGGTGGTCTTGAGCACGGGCGGCACCCAGCCAGCCGGGCTGACCCGCTGCTCGGCGGCGGCCAGCAGTGATTGCACCGGCCCGTGATGGGCCAGTTCCGCCTGCGTTACCTTCTCCAGGTCGAGCATCATCTGCAGCTCGCGCACGGTACGGTCGGCCCCCTCGCGGTCGGCCTTGTTGACCACGAAGATGTCGGCAATCTCCAGCACCCCGGCCTTGATGGCCTGGATCTCGTCACCCATGCCGGGGGCCATCACCACCACCGTGGTCTGGGCCAGGCGCTGGACGTCGACCTCGTCCTGGCCCACGCCCACCGTCTCCACCAGTATGACCTGCCAGCCGCCGGCGTCCAGGGCGTGCACCACGTCGCTGGTGGTACTGGTCAGTCCCCCCAGGTGGCCCCGGGTGGCAAAGGAGCGGATGAACACGCCATCGTCGGTGGCATGCTCCTGCATGCGAATGCGGTCTCCCAGGATGGCCCCGCCGGAAAAGGGACTGGTGGGATCGATGGCCACCACCGCCACCCGCAGGTCCCGGGAGCGAAAGTAACGGATGAGGTGATCGGTGAGGGTGCTCTTGCCGGCCCCGGGGTTGCCGGTGATGCCGATGATGCGGGCCCGTCCGGTCCGCGGGTATAGTACCTTGAGCAGCCGTCGCGCCTCGCCCCGGCCGTCGTCTATCCAGCGTAGCAGGCGGGCGGTGGCACGCACATCCCCGGCCAGTACCTTCTGTACGATCTCCGTGCTCATGATTGCATGTCTATGCGTTGGCGCTCGCGGACCAGCACGCCCAGGTACTCGTTGACCGCCTTGATGACCTCGTCGACCTGGCGGGAAAGCTCCTGCCGCTGCTCGGCGGCCAGCAGTTCCACGTCCAGCAACTGTTCCAGGTGATCCTGGATGGCATACAGCGCCCCCCGGCACTCCAGGCTGCGGGCTATTCCCGCCCGGAAACTCCCTTCACCGAACCCGGCGGCCAGGGCCGCCGTGACCGTGGTGGCGGCGTACTTGAGCCGGGCGGCCAGGTTCTGGCTCTCGCTGTCGTCGAGGGAGTTGGCCACCTGGTACAGCGCCTTCCTCAACTGGCGGCCCAGGCGGTGGGCGGGTATGTCACTGGCGTGCAGGTAGCCCCCGGGTCCCACGGAACTCCGGGCCACCCGTTCCAGGGCATCCTCGCGAGCGATGCGCTCGGGTCGCGGACGACCGCTTGCCGGCTTGCGCCAGGTGCTGCCGGACGGCTTGCCGCCCCGGCCGGCGCGCTCCGCGCCGCCGCGCACGGCGCCTTTCTCCGGCCGCGGGGAACGACGCTCCGGGGTACGGCGGCGGCCGGTGGTCTTGCCCTCACGCCCCTTGCCGCCGGCGGCGGTTGTCGCTGTCCGTGAGCGCCGGCGCACCGTCTGGCGCGGGGGTTTGCCGCTTGTGGTCTTCTTATTCACCTGGCCGCTCCTTGTCTGCCACTCCGCGAACCGGGATCATCCCCGGGGTCTCACGTTCTGGCGTACCCACTCGATGATCTGCCCGGTGGGAGTGCCGGGGGTGAACACCTGGCTGACCCCGGCCTCGGCCAGGCGGGGGATGTCGTCATCGGGAATTATGCCCCCGCCGAAAACCACCACGTCGTCGGCACCTTGCTCCCGCAGTCCCTTCACCACCGCCGGGAACAACACGTTGTGGGCCCCACTCATGATGCTCAGGCCCACGGCGTCGACGTCTTCCTGGATGGCCGTGGCCACGATCATCTCCGGTGTCTGGTGCAGGCCGGTGTAGATTACCTCCATGCCGGCATCGCGCAACGAACGGGCCACCACCTTGGCTCCGCGGTCGTGTCCATCGAGACCGGGCTTGGCCACCAGAATCCTCAGTTTTCTTTCCTCCGCCATGTTTCCCTCTCCTCGCGGCGAACCCGCCCGGGCTCACAACATCGCCGGGTCCTGGTACTCGCCGAAGACTTCGCGCAATACACCGATTATCTCACCCAGGGTGCAGTACACCCTGACCGCGTCCACGAACCGTTCCATCAGGTTGCCGCCGTCGCGGGCCGCCTCCTCTACCAGGCGTAACTGCCGTTTCACCTCTTCGTTGTCACGCTGCTGGCGCAACTGCTGCAGGGCCGCCACCTGGCGCCGTTCCACTTCCTCGTCGATCTTGAGGATGGGAATGGGCAGCTCCTCCTCCATGACGTACTTGTTCACCCCCACCACCACCTTCTCCTGGCGTTCCAGCTGGCGCTGGTAGTGATAGGCGGCGTCGGAGATCTCCTTCTGGGGGAACCCCAGCTCGATGGCGCGGATGATGCCTCCCAGCTCGTCGATCTTGTCCAGGTAGCGCCGGGCATCGGCTTCCATCTTGTCGGTGAGCCACTCCACGAAGTAGGAACCACCCAGGGGATCGATGGTATGGGCCACCCCGGACTCCTCGGCAATGATCTGCTGGGTGCGCAGGGCCACCGTCACCGCCTCCTCGGTGGGCAGGGCCAGGGTCTCGTCCATGGAGTTGGTATGCAGCGACTGGGTACCGCCCAGCACCGCGCCCAGGGCCTGCAGGGCCGTGCGCACGACGTTGTTCACGGGCTGCTGGGCGGTGAGCGAACAGCCGGCCGTCTGGGTGTGGAAGCGCAGCTTCCAGGACTCGGGCTTGCTGGCACCGAAGCGCTCTTTCATGACGCGGGCCCACAGGCGACGGGCCGCCCGGTACTTGGCGATCTCCTCGAAGAAGTCGCTGTGGGCATTGAAGAAGAAGCTCAGGCGCGGGGCGAAGGCATCGACGTCCAGCCCGGCATCGATGCCCGCCTGGACGTAGCCGATGCCGTCGGCCAGGGTGAAGGCCAGCTCCTGCACGGCGGTGGAGCCGGCCTCGCGGATGTGGTAGCCGGAAATGGAGATGGTATTCCAGCGGGGTACGTGCTCGGTGCAGTAGGCCAGGATGTCGGTGATGATGCGCATCGACGGCCGCGGCGGGAAGATCCAGCTCTTCTGGGCGATGTACTCCTTGAGGATGTCGTTCTGGATGGTGCCGCCGATCTTGTCGCTGCTCACCCCCTGCTTCTCCGCCACCACGATGTACATCGCCAGCAGGATGCCGGCCGGGCCGTTGATGGTCATGGAGGTGGTGACCTGGTCGAGGGGAATACCGTCGAAGATGACCTCCATGTCCCGCAGGCTGTCCACCGCTACCCCGCAGCGGCCCACCTCTCCCAGGGAACGGGGGTGATCGGAATCGTAGCCCATCAGGGTGGGATAATGGAAGGCCACCGACAGGCCCGTCTGCCCCTGCTCCAGCAGGTAACGGTAGCGGCGGTTGGTGTCGGCGGGAGTGCCGAACCCGGCGAACTGGCGCATGGTCCACAGGCGGCCGCGGTACATGCTGGGATAGACCCCGCGGGTGTAGGGATACTGGCCGGGCAGGCCCAGGTCGCGCAGGTAGTCCAGGTCAGGGGTGTTGGCGGGGGTGCGCAGCCTGGGGATTTCCAGGTCGGAGATGGTGCTGAAACGCGGCAAGCGCTCGGGAGCACGCGCCAGCACCCGCTCCAGCTCCTCGCGCGTCCACTGCTCGCGGCTGGCGATTATCTCCTGCAGGGCATCGGCATCGAAAAGACGGCTCATGGCTCGACCTCTACTTTTTCCCCGGTGGCGGCAACGGCTCAGGCATTGTCCAGCAACGACCTGGCAATCACCATGCGCTGCACCTCGCTGGTGCCCTCGTAGATGGTGGTGATGCGGCAGTCGCGCACCAGCCTCTCAATGGGGTATTCCTTGATGTAGCCGTAGCCTCCGTGAACCTGGAAGGCGCGGGCGCAGATGCGGTTGGCGGCCTCCGAGGCGAAGAGCTTGGCCATGGAAGCCTGCCGGGTGAAGGGCAAGCCGCGACCCTTGCAATCGGCCGCTTGCAGCACCAGCAACCGGGCCGCCTCCAGCTCGGTGGCACTGTCGGCCAGCATCCACTGGATGGCCTGCTTGTCGGCCAGCGGGGCACCGAAGGCCTGCCGCTCCCGGCTGTAGCGCACCGCCTCGTCAAGCGCCGCCTGGGCGATGCCCACGGCCTGGGCACCCACGCCGATGCGGCCACCGTCGAGCGCCACCATGGCGATGCGGAACCCGCGGTTCTCCTCGTCCAGCAAGGCCTCGGCCGGGATCTCGGCGTCCTCGAACACCAGCTGCACGGTGGTCGAACCCTTCAGGCCCATCTTCTTCTCCACCGTGCCGATGCTCATGCCGGGAGTGCCCTTTTCCACCAGGAAGGCGGAGATTCCCCGGTGACCGGGCCCGCCGGTGCGGGCCCAGACCACGATAACCCCGGCATGGTCGCCCGAGGTGATGAACTGCTTGGTACCGTTGAGCACCCAGCCACGCTCGCTGCGCCGGGCGCTGGTGCGCAGGGCCGAGGCATCCGAGCCGCAATGCGGCTCGCTCAGGGCGAAGGCCCCGCAGGAGTACTCTCCGGAGGTTATCCGCGGCACCTGGCGCTGGATCTGCTCGCTGGTGCCGAACTTGCAGATGACCTCGGCCACCATGTTGGTCACCGCCATGGTCACGGCCGTGGCCGCGCAGGCGCGGGAGATCTCCATCATGGCCAGCGCGTAGGCCACCACTCCCGCCTCCGTGCCGCCCCACTTCTCGGGGACGTTCACGCCCATCAGCCCCAGCTCGGCCATCTTCTTCAGCTCCGCCAGTGGAAAGGTTCCCTCGGCGTCGCGCCGGGCTGCCGTCGGCGCCAGTTCCCGGGTGGCGAAGTCACGGGCCGTCTGCTGGATGAGCTTCTCGGTCTCGTTGAGCTGGAAATCCATGCTTTCAATCCCGGTAGTCGTAGAAGCCGCGGCCGCTCTTGCGCCCCAGCCAGCCGGCATCGACGTACTGGCGCAGCAGCGGGCAGGGCCGGTACTTGCTGTCGGCAAACCCCTTGTAGAGCACCTCCATTATGGCCAGGCAGGTGTCCAGGCCGATGAGGTCGGCCAGCGCCAGCGGACCCATGGGCTGGTTGGTGCCCAGTTTCATGCCGTTGTCGATGTCCTCGGGGCTGCCCACTCCCTCGTGGAGGGCGAATACCGCCTCGTTGATCATGGGCATGAGTATGCGATTGACGATGAAGCCGGGAAAATCTCGCGAGCGGGTGCAGGTCTTTCCCATGCGCTCGGCCAGGGCCACGGTGGCATCAATGGTGTCGGTGCTGGTGGCCAGGCCGCTGATTATCTCCACCAGCTTCATGACCGGTACCGGGTTCATGAAGTGCATGCCGATGAAACGCTCGGGACGCCCGGTGACCGCTCCCATGCGGGTTATCGAGATGGAGGAGGTGTTGCTGGCGAAGATGACCTCGGGTGGCGCAACCGCGTTGAGCTTGCCGAAGATATCGATCTTGATGGCCTCGCGCTCGGTGGCCGCCTCGATGATGAACTGCGTCTTGGCCAGGCTTCCCAGCCCCAGTGCCGGGAAGATCCGCACCTTGGTGGCCTCGGCCGTGGCTTCGTCGAGCTTGCCCTTGGACACGGCCTTGTCGAGACGCTTGCCGATTCCCGAGATACCCCGCTGGATCAACTCCTCGGAGACGTCGTTGAGCATGACTTCGAGACCACAGGCGGCAGCCACCTGGGCGATACCGGCCCCCATCTGGCCGGCACCCACCACACCGATTCTCGTGATTTCCATTCCAGCCTCCTGGCAATGGTTCCGGGTCATCCTGGGTAGCAGCTTTACCCCGTCATGTCAACGCGGTATGAGTTTCCACGTTTCCCGCCTCGGCCACCCTGCCCTGGGTGGTGAACAGCCATGCCGGGGTTTGCCAACATCCGACCAGCAACTGCGGGGGCAACAAGGTGTTGCACCGACAAGCAGTTGCCGCTATGTTCGCGACCTGTTGCCAGCGGCGGCAGAAGGCGCCGCTCGCGGGAGGAGACCAGATGACAGCACCGGTCAGGGTCCGCTTCGCCCCCTCGCCCACCGGCTACCTGCACATCGGCGGGGTGCGCACGGCCATCTTCAACTACCTGTTCGCCCGCCGCCACGGCGGCACCTTCATCCTGCGCATCGAGGACACCGATCGCCAGCGGTCCACGAGCGAAGCCACGGAACAGATACTCGATTCCCTGCGCTGGCTGGACATCGCCTTCGACGAGGGGCCCTATTTCCAGTCGCAGCGCGGCGAGCTCTACCATGCCCACCTGCAACGCCTGCTCGCCGAGGGCAAGGCCTACCGCTGCTACTGTACGGCCGAGGAACTGGAGCGCAAGCGCCGGCAGGCCGAGGCAAAAAAGCGCACCTACGTCTACGATCGCACCTGTCGCGAGCGCGATCCCCATGAGGATCCGGCCGGGCGGCCCTTCACGGTACGTTTCCGCATGCCCGACGAGGCTCCCGATCACTTCGCCGACCTCATCATGGGCCACATTCCCATCGATCCGGCCAAGCTCGACGACTGGATCCTGGCCCGCTCCGACGGCAGCCCTACCTATAACTTCTGCGTGGTGGTGGACGATGCCGACATGCGCATCAGCCACGTCATCCGCGGCAACGATCACGTGGAAAACACCCCCAAGCAGATCATGCTCTACCGCGCCCTGGGCTACCAGGTGCCGCAGTTCGCCCACATGCCGCTTACCCACGGCCCCGACGGTTCCAAGCTGTCGAAACGCCGCGAGGAAGAGTACCGGCGCCAGGGAATCTCCGTATCGGTGCAGGAGTACCGGCGCATGGGCTACCTGCCGCAGGCCCTGTTCAACTACCTGACCCGCCTGGGCTGGTCGCACGGAGACCAGGAAATCTTCACCCGCGAGGAGCTGGAGCAACTGTTCGACCTGGATCACGTGGGACGCTCGGCGGGAGTGATGAACCCGGACAAGCTGCGCTGGGTAAACCAGCAGTACCTGATGCAGAGCGACGACGCCGAGCTGGCCCGCCTGCTGGTGCCCTTCCTGGCCGAACGAGGCATCGAGGCCGCCGCCGACGAGCGGTTGAGCGGAATCTGCGGCCAGCTCAAGCCCCGGGCACACACCCTGGTGGAAATGGCCGCCATGGCCGACTACTTCTTCAAGCCGCCGCCGGCCTACGACGAAAAGGCCGCCCGCAAGTGGTTCAAGCCGGAAGCGGCCGGCCTGCTGGAGAGAGTCGCCGCTGAGCTCGAGCGGCTGGAACCCTTCACCGATGCCAGCCTGGAAGAGGCTTTCCGCCGGCTGGCGGACGAGCTGACGGCCGGCAAGCTGGGCAAGCTGGCCCAGCCGGTGCGCCTGGCTATGACCGGCACCACCGCCAGCCCCTCGTTGTTCTTCATCATGGCGGTTCTCGGACGCGACGAAACCCTGGCCCGCCTGGAGCGGGCCCGCGAGTTCATCAACGGTGATGCCGGCGTCACCTGACAAGTCCGGGGAACGCCGGCATTACTGGCGCCAGCTGGCCCGGGGCATCTCCTTCGATGCCGCCGTGATCATGCTGGCCGCCACCGTGCTCATCATCATCTTTCACGAAAACGGCTCCAGCCTGTTCTTTCGCAGGCATTTCGCGCCCCTGGTCAGGAACTGGCCCCTGCACGATCTCTACCCGGCCATCTACTGGTTCGGCTGCAGCCTGCTCATGCTGGGGCTGCTTCCTTACCTGCTGGGCCGCTGGGTGCTGGGCTTCCGTCCCGCCGAGCTGGGTGTCGGCCTGGGTGACTGGCGTTTCGGACTGAAGGCGGTGGCGGTCCTCTACCTGTTGTTTCTGCCGGTGCTGGTGGCCACCAGTTACCTGCCCCAGTTCCAGACCAAGTATCCCCTGTTCGCCGCGGCCACCCTGGGCGGGGGACGGCTGCTGGTCTATGAGCTGGCCTACGCCGTGTACTTCCTGGGCTGGGAATTCGTCTTCCGGGGGTTTCTGCTCTTTGGACTCAAGCCGACCTTGGGGTTGCAGGCCGTGTTCGTGCAGACCATCCCCTTCGCCATCCTGCACTTCGGCAAGGCGGAGGTGGAGACCCTGGCCGCGGTGGGTGCCGGGGTAATCCTGGGTTTCCTGGCCCTGCGGGCCCGTTCCTTCTGGTACGGCTGGCTGCTGCATTCCCTCATAGCGGTCAGCAACGACCTGCTGGCCATGTGGCACAAGCACCTGCTCTAGCTCCGCCCTTTCCCACCGGCACCCGGCCGGGAATGGACGGCGCGGGCAAATTGTTGCTATACACGAACCATGAGCACCAATAACACTGCCAGCCCGGCCCAGTCCCTCACCCCGCAGCAGCGACTGCGCCGCCGGCTGCCTCGCCAGCGCCGCTTCACGGTGGAACTGGCCGGCCAGGCGGTGCAGCAACACTTCCGCTCCCTGCGCCGGACCTACCTGCTGCTGGCCGTGGCCCTGCTGCTGGCGGCAAGCTGGTTGGCCTCCGCCCGTCCCTGGTTCGCCGTCATTCCCGCCGCCAGGTTGACGGTACCACTGCTGGGCCTGCTGCTGCTGGTCACCGGTCCCTTGACCCGGGGCAGGTGGCAGGCCGTGTTCCATCCGTTGTTTTTCCTGGTGGGATTCGCCTGCCTGGGCCTGGGCGCCGGGTTGTGGCTGGAGCACGACCGGGCCGCCCTGTGGAACCTCTCCTGGCTGCTGGGCCTGCCGGTTCTGGGTCATGCGCTCAACAGCCAGCTTCCCGGCCGCGGCCTGCCGGCGGCCTGGCAATTCCTGCTGGCCGGCCCCTGGCTGGCGGCGGCCCTGGTGCTGGCCTGGCTGAAGCCGGCCAGCCCCTGGCTGATGGGCAGCGCCGGCCTGGCCGGGCTGTTGCTTGTCTTCTGCGAAGTACTTACCCTCAGGCGGGTCATGGCCCTGCGCACCGGCTCCCAGGCCCTGCTGGCCGCCGCCGACATCCTGCCGGCGACGGTGGCCGGCCTGTACCGGCTGTTGAGCGGGACGGCCTGAGCCCCCGCCAATGCCCGCCGGGAGAAAAATATTGACATTGCCCGCCGTGTTGCAGTAGCTATCCGCCGATGAAAGCGACTTGTTCTCTGACAACCCTGCTTTTCATCGTCTTGTTGCCGGCGCTGGCGGCGGGCAAGGAGGCTCCCCCGGTTCCCTATCACGGGGCGCCGCTGATACCCTGGGCCAAGAAAGTCGATGAGCACCGCTTCCGTTCCCCCCGCGACTACGAGGGAACGCTGCGTTACTACGCCAAGACGGTGCTGGCGGCGGGCCAGGCCCGGCGGGAGAAGATCTGCAACACCACCGAGGTGCGGGCGGTGTACCTGCGGGCCCTGCGCAACACCTCGCGCTGGGAGGGAATCAACATCTACGAGGTGAAGGGAACCACCTACCTGTACGTGATTCTCTCGGAGTCCGAGCTCGAGCGCATGGAGAAGAAGAAGCAGAAGCGGGCCGGCAAGGGCAAGAGGAGCAAGTGAAGTTGCTGGGAGATCGTCTAACGGCAGGACGGCAGACTCTGGATCTGTCTATCTAGGTTCGAATCCTGGTCTCCCAGTCACGGCGGGAAGGTCCTGGTGGCCTTCCCGCTTTTTTCTTCCCGGTCGCGGAAAAATCGCCGCGCCTGCTTTTTTCGCTTGTCATCCGCGACCGGCGGTGCTATGGAGAGGATGTAGTTCAGCTCGTGCTAGAATCATCCTGGAGTGGGCTTGACGGCCCGCTCCTTTTTTTACGGTGGCAGATGAAACAGACGGCAACGGAACAGCGCTTGACCAGGATCGCCGAACCGGTGGTGCAAGACGCCGGAATGGAGCTGGTGTGCCTGCAGTTTCGCCGGGAGAGTCGCGGCTGGGTGCTGCGCCTTTACGTGGAGCGCCCCGGCGGCGAGGTCGGCCTCGAAGACTGCGGGATCCTGTCACGCGAGCTGTCCGACGTGCTCGATGTCGAGGATCCCATCGACTTGCCCTATCGCCTGGAGGTGTCTTCGCCGGGGCTGGATCGGCCGCTGACGCGCAGCGAACATTTCCAGCGTTTCCTGGGCAGGCGGATCAAGCTGCAGACGGTGCGCCCCATCCGCGGGCGGCGCCATTTCACCGGCATGCTGGAACGGGCCGAGGGCGACACCATCGGCCTGAGCGGAGAGTGGGGCTCGCTGGAACTGGTGCTGGACGACATCGAGCATGCCAACCTGGTGGCGCAGATCGGCAAACCCGCTTCGTCCTCCTCGAGGGGCGGAGCTTGAAGGCAGCGGGAGCGGTAGTCATGCAAACGAACCTGAATCACACGCTGGAGCTGGTAGGCAAGGAAAAGGGCATCGACAAGGTAGTGCTCATCGAAGCGCTCGAGGAAGCGGTAAAGAAAGCCGCGGAAAGACGCTTCGGAGCCGATCGCGACATCGAGGTCCACTTCAACGAGGAACTGGGCGAGATCGAGATATTCGAGTTCCGCACCGTGGTGGAAAGCATCAGCGAGCCCGACAAGGAACTGTCGCTGGAAGAAGCGCTCAAGCTCGACCCGGAGGCCCAGTTGGGCGATTCCCTGGGCATCAAGCTGGACATGGCCGACCTGGGCCGCATAGCCGCCCAGACGGCCAAGCAGGTACTCATCCAGAGGGTGCGCGAGGCCGACAGCGCCATCGTCTACGAGGAATACCGCGATCGCCAGGGGGAGCTGGCCACCGGCGTGGTAAGGCGCTTCGAGCGCGGCAACCTGGTCATCGACCTGGGCCGGGCCGAGGCGGTGCTGCCCATGCGCGAGCAGGTGCCCCGGGAGACCTACCGCGCCGGGGATCGCATCATGGCCTACGTGCTGGAGGTGCTCGAGGAACCGCGTGGCGGCCACCAGATCATCCTCTCACGCACCAGCCCGGGCCTGCTGGTCAAGCTGTTCGAGATGGAAGTGCCCGAGATCGGCGAGGGCATTGTCACCATCGAGGCGGCGGCGCGCGAGCCGGGAGCCCGCTCCAAGATCGCCGTCTCCTCCCGCGACAGCGACGTCGACCCGGTGGGCGCCTGCGTGGGCATCAAGGGCTCACGGGTGCAGGCCGTGGTGCAGGAGCTGCGGGGCGAGAAGATCGACATCGTGCCCTACAGCCCGGACCCGGCCACCTTCGTCTGCAACGCCCTGGCGCCGGTGGAGGTGTCACGGGTGATCATCAACGAGGACACCCATTCCATGGAGATCATCGTCCCCGACGACCAGCTTTCGCTGGGTATCGGCCGCAAGGGCCAGAACGTGCGCCTGGCCTCGCAGTTGACCGGCTGGAAAATCGACATCAACTCCGAGTCGCGGGTGGCGGAGATGTGGAAGAACGCCATCTCCTCCCTGGGCAAGATCGACGGCGTCGGCGACATCATGATCGACACCCTCTACAAGTACGGCTTCCGCTCCGCCCGCGACGTCATGACCGCCTCGCTCGAGCAGTTGATGGAGGTACCGGGCATCGGTCCCAAGCTGGCCGAGAAAATGCAACGCTCGGCCGCCCGGGTGGTGGCGGACGAGGAACAGGAACTGCGCCAGGCGGCCGAGGAGCGCCTGGCCGAGGCCGAGGCCAGTCCCATCGGCCTGGAGGGAGAACGCCACCGTTTCCTGGAGATTCGCGGCATCGGCGAGAAGACCATCGAACAGCTGGCCGAAGGTGGCTACTTCACCATTCTCCAGGTTCACCAGGAAAACAACGTGGTGAAGCTCGGAGAGGTTACCGGCATCGGCATCAAGAAAGCCCGCCAGGTCAAGCAGGCCATCGCCACCTACCTGGAAGAACAGGCCCGGGCGGCCATCCTGCCCGACGTCGAGCCCCAGGAAGATGACGCCCCGGAGCAGGAAGCCCCGGCGGAGCCGGCCGGCGACGCCGAAGCAGAGGGAGACGGAAACTAGCCGATGGCCCAGCGTAAGAAAAAATCGGCCGCCCCCCGGGCCGGCTCCTGGAGAACATGTGCCGGCTGCCGGCAGCGCCTGCCCCGCACGCACGGACTGCGGCTGGTCCGCGATCCCAGCGGGCGGGCTCGTCCGGACCTGTACGGCAAGCTGCCCGGCCGCGGCATGTACCTGTGCCCGCGACCCGAGTGCATCGAACTGGCGGCGAAACGCCAGGGCGCGGCACGTGCCTTCCGGCAGGCCACCACCCTGGGTGACCCGGCCCAACTGCTGCAGACGTTCCGGGATTCGTTGCACGACCAGGTGCTGTCGTTGCTGTCAATCTGTCGGCGCGGCGGCTGGTTGCCGGCCGGCAAGACCCAGGTCCAGCAGGCCCTGCAGCAGGACCGGGTGGCACTCCTGCTCGTTGCCAGCGACGCCGGCCGGGCACTGGCCGGGGACCTGCTCGGCAAGGCACGGCGGCGAGGAGTCTTTACAGACGACAGACTGACGAGTACAGATTTCTCCGGCCTGTTCGGTGACCGGCCGCTGGCGACGCTGGCGGTTACCCACCGGGGGCTGGCGCGCAAGCTGCGCCTGTTGTTGCTGAAGCTGAACTCGCTCTCGGGAAAGGCAAATCCAGTGGAGGACAAGTTGACAGCCAGCAAATCACGTACCAAGATGCCAGACCGCCGCGCCGGTGGCGCGATCGGCTGAGGTTCAGGTGGTGTACAGATGTCGAAGATGCGAGTGTACGAGATTGCCAAGGAAGTCGGCCTGGAGAGCAAGGCGCTGGTGGCCAAGCTGGTGGAAATGGGCTACCCGGTGCGCAACCACGCCAGCTCCCTGGATGCCGAAGAAGCCACTCGGTTGATCGAACAGCTCAAGGCGGAGAGACAGGCCAACATCGTCGAGAAGAGGCTGGCCAGCGGTGTCATCAGGCGCCGCGCCCGCCCCGGGCGTAAGCCCGCCGCCGAGGCCAAACCGGCCGAGGAGACCAGCGCCGAGCAACCGCCCCAGGCAGACGAGCCCCAGGCCGAAGCCGTGCCCGCGCCTCCCGGAGCCGAAGAGGCGGCGCCACAGCAGCAGGCGGACGCCGAACCGGCCCCGGCGGAGGAAGCGGCGCCAGGCAAGAAGACCGCGGCGTCCCCGAAGACCGAAAAGGCCGCCCCCCAGGCCGCCGAGAAAAGCGCTGCGGCCAAGCCCAAGCCCAAGAAGAAAAAGGGCGACAGCGATTTCTACCGGGCCAAGGTCATTCGCCGCATCGAACCGGACTCGGCCCTGGCCAAGAACGTCGAGCCCCCGCCCAGCGCCGAGGCCAAGACCGGCGTGCGCATCCTCAAGGTGGTACCCGGGCGCGAAGGTCGCGGACACGAGTTCATCGACATGTCCAAGCGTGATCGCAACCGTTCGCGGACCAGCGCCTCCCAGAAAAAGAGCCGGGTGGATCTGCGCGAGCAACTTTTCGACGCCTACTCGGTGGCCTACGTGCCCGGTCTGCCCCGCAAGCGACGGCTGGCCAGGCGGGGTGGCAAGAAGACCCAGCTGACCACCCCCAAGGCCCAGAAACGAGTCATCAAGATGGAAGCGGAGACCATCCTGGCCAGCGAGTTGGCCCGGCGCATGGGCGTGAAGTTGTTGGAGCTGAATCGCAAGTTGCTGGAACTGGGCGCCGAGGTTCCCGGTATCCGCGAGGATTCCCACCTGGACCTGGAGACCGCCACCCTGGTGGCCCAGGAGTTCGACTACCAGGTACAGGACACCACCTTCAAGGAAGAGCAACTGCTGCAGGCCGAGCCCAGCCAGGAGGGCAACTTCACCACGCGGCCCCCGGTGGTCACGGTCATGGGCCACGTCGACCACGGCAAGACCTCGATTCTCGACGCCATCCGCAAGACCAAGGTAACCGAGGCGGAGGAGGGTGGCATCACCCAGCACATCGGCGCCTACGAGGTGAACCTGCCCCAGGGCTCCATCACCTTCATCGACACCCCCGGACACGAGGCCTTCACCGCCATGCGCGCCCGCGGAGCGAGCATCACCGACATCGTGGTGCTGGTGGTGGCCGCCGACGACGGCATCATGCCGCAGACCATCGAGGCCATTCATCACTCCCAGGATGCCGGTGTTCCCATCGTGGTGGCCATCAACAAGATCGACCTGCCCGGGGTGAACACCGAGAAGATCCGCCAGAAGCTGACCGAGTTCAACCTGGTTCCCGAGGCCTGGGGCGGCGATACCATCATCGTCGAGGTCTCCGCCAAGACCAAGCAGGGCCTGGACGAGCTGCTGGAGGCCATCCTGCTGCAGGCCGAGATGCTGGAACTGAAGGCCGACGCCACCAAGCCGGCCACCGGCTCGGTGGTGGAGGCCAGGCTGGATCGCGGGCGCGGTCCGGTGGCCACCTTCCTGGTGCGCGAGGGCACCCTCAAGAAGGGCGACTACACCGTGGTGGGCACCGCCCACGGGCGCATTCGCGCCGCCTACGACTTCGAGGGCCAGGCCCTGACGGAGACCACGCCCGGTCGTCCCGTGCAGGTACAGGGACTGAACGAGGTTCCTCCCGCCGGCGAGACCTTCCACGTGGTCAAGAACGAGCGCGAGGCCAAGCGGGTGATCCAGCATCGCAAGGAAGAGGCCCGCCAGGCCCGCCAGGGTGAGACGGCCCGGCTCAACCTGGAGGACTTCTACGAGAAGCTCCAGGGCGTGGAGAAGCCGGAGCTGAAAGTGGTCATCAAGGCCGACGTGCAGGGTACCGCCGAGGCCGTCAAGCAAGCGGTGGAGAAGCTGGCCGTGCCCAAGGTCGGGGTGAAGGTTGTCCACCACGGTGTCGGTGCCGTCAGCGAGACCGACATCAACCTGGCCTCCGCCTCTGGAGCGGTGGTGGTGGGCTTCAACGTTCACCCCGATCCCAACGCCAAGAAGCTGGCCCAGGCCACCTCGGTGGACATCCGCTTCTACAAGGTCATCTACGATCTCACCGAGGACATTCGCAGCCTGCAGGTGGGCCTGCTGCCGGCCAACAAGAAGGAAACCACCGTCGGACGGGCCGAGGTGAGGGAACTGTTCAGCATTCCCAAGATCGGCACCGTGGCCGGCGTCTCGGTGCTGGATGGCAAGATCCTGCGCGGTTCCCAGGTGCGACTGCTGCGCGACAGCGTGGAGATCTACCAGGGACGCATCAGCAGCCTGCGCCGCTTCAAGGAAGACGTTCGCGAAGTGACTTCCGGCCACGAATGCGGCATCGGCATCGAGAACTTCAACGACATCCGCCGCGGTGATATCATCGAGTCTTTCCAGATAGAAGAAGAGCGCCCTTCCCTGTGAGGGTCACATGGTCGTCGCCGTCATGCGCCTGACCCTGCGCATCCCGGAAAACCGTTCCCTGAAGGGCAAGCGTAAGGTGCTGCGCCAGGTCATCGACCGTACCCGCGGCCGCTTCGCGGTGGCCATCGCCGAAACCGCCCACCAGGACGACTACCAGCAGGCCGAGCTGGGGCTGGCCTGTGTCGGCAGCGACGGGCGGGTGTGCAACTCGGTGCTCGACCGCGCCGCCGACTACATCGAGTCCATCGGCAGCGCCCTGGTCAGCGGCCGGGAGATGGAGATCCTGCACCTGTAGGTGACACCATGACCCGGCGGGGCACGATGACCATTCCCAACAGATGCGGCAACCTGTTGCTGTCTATCGACGATCCTGGGCATTCCTGCCTGCCTCGAAGCTTACCTCCCCTATCCCTGATATCAACTCCCCGGTATGTACAAGAATAGTTTTTTTCTTTTCCAGCATGTAAATTGATGACTGCTCGAACTATCTCGGCGCCTCTAGCCTGATTATATTTCCAGTTCTTTCAACGACTATTATCTTGTCCCTTCCTTCATTGTCCTTCCCCAGGAAGAGATTGCCTACAACTTTGCTGTACTTTAATTTCCTGTCCAGCTCATATATCTCCATATGTCCACTTCTTTTGCTTGCATACCTGATTCTCTTCTTCGAAATGTATACTATACTAATATTATCATTCTCATCGAGAACGACATCGAGCGGTGGCACGCATCTATTTACACCTGGCCAATTGTCTGGATACACAATCTTCTCGATCTCCGTTATTCTCCACTGGCCGGAACTATCTGATGCGTATTTCAGTATGCAATTCTCGTCAATGTATACAATGTGATATTTCTTTTTCTTGTCTACCTCCATCCTTACGCTGTTTCCTTCATACCTTGCTCTACATGTATCTATCTCCGTGCTATTCCACGCTCCATACTGGTCGGGCTTCTTTATTATCAACTTTCCCTCACAGAATATTATCCTTGGTACGTTGTCTGGTTCACTGTATATTGCTTCAACAGTTCCATATTTCTTGTTCGCGATATCCATCTTCTTCCATTTTCCTCCTTCTTTGGTGGCATATCTTATTGTCTTGATCGTCGGATAGCTTATGTGTACTACATCTCGTTCGTCAATTGCAATCTGCGCTCTTGTCATCTGGGTAATATTATCGATGTAATATTTCTTGCCGGGATTTATGTATTCAACTATCTCAGATGACCATTTTCCCGACTTGTTTGTATAATACACAATCTCAATACCAATATTAGCGGATCCGGGGACAATCTTTCTTCTAACTCCCACCAAATGTATATTTCCCAAATAATCTACTGCCATTGCTGGACGCAACAATATTCCTTTCATTTTTTCTATCTTATAAGATAACCAGTTCCCATTTTCATAGCGCATGTAGGTATACTCATTCATACTATTGCACTCATTGTACTTACGCATAACTGTATGTATATTATTATTGACATATAGTATTTTTTCAATAGACTCATCTCTTTTCTCACCGAATACGTTCGTCATTAGCGTTTCTTGCCAATGTGACAGTTTATTTGTGCTTCTATCCAGTATAGCATATATCTCGTTTGTCATGATTTTTCGATATACCAGCTTTCCTTCCTCCGGCTTGTAACCATCGAGGGATATCTTATACTTGTATTCTCCAGGCCCGAGTATTAGGACCTTGGGAGTAACACCCATTGGCCTTCCGTTCATCGATATTTGAGCTTTCTTGGGATATGATGTTACAAATACCTTGTACTTTTCCTTATTCTTTATTGTTGAATCAAGAAGCAGGTATCTTGCTTCCTTCCCTCGGCCATACCTAAATATCCACAGTTTATCCTTTTTTATTTCTTTTACACCAGTAATGCTTCTTATGTCATAGTCATAGTTGTCCCTTGAATTTTCATTCTCATACTTGTTCATTAGTAGATGTGTTTCAACAACACCCTTGGCCAGAATCTCATTCCTAGTATTCAGAACGTATATCTGATAACATTTCCCATTGCCTAGTAAACATTTCATTAGAGTGATAAGTAGAATATGTTTGCTATCGGGAAGGTATGTAAGCAACGTATCTATACATGCCTCACAACCACATCTATATTTTTGTATTGTCTTTTTTTTAATGTCATCGAAGATGATTAACCACCCCGTCGGACCACAGCATCCTGTATTTATAACAGACAAGAGGATGTGTGAATTGTCTTTTAGTGCATTATGTGGACAGGTAGTTGAAATTATATATCGTCCTGCTGGCGAGAAAATATCGGCACTACAATTAATTCCCATTATGGGGACATATTCTTCTTCACCGTTATCATTAATATACTTCATTTCGGTCACATGATGTTCTGCAATAATCAAACGCCTATTTAGCGTATAATAGACATCTGGCTGGCTATAGGTAATACGATAATGATCATTATTTGAATTGTGCTTAATCAATTTCTCAACTGACTTCACTATTTTATTCTTGAGCTGCTGATTAACATCACCTTCTTTCTTTAATGATACAAGAAAGCTTTCTAGCCGAGGCAAGCATGGATGGCCGACACTATTGGGATTATCGTTATTGTCACTATACTCACACTTGACAGACGACAACTCTTCGAACTTCCTGATGAGATTGATGTTACTATTTTGCAGGTCGGTCAGCAATCCCTCCGAGAAATGTGGATTGACCCTGTACCAGGGTTTTTGCGAGAAGAAGGTTCTCAGTTGTGGATCCCGAAACGCTCGACCATGCCTCGCAAAGATACTGTTTCGTAACAGTCTCAATTCCCGTCTCGAGAGATTGGCCAGTTCGCAGGGATCAAGCTCGCTGCTTAATGCCTTTTTCATGGTGGCATCGAGGTCGATTGGTCGAGATTCGCAGGAACGCAGATTATCTGTCATGAAGATGTAGGGGTTGCTGGCCCGCACCCATTGAGCGAAAGCATCTGCTGACAGGAGAACAATTACAGAACACAAGGTAATTGGTGCTGCTATTCTCATCATCCCCTCCTTCGCCTCGAGTGTAGATGTTGATATGGCTGCCTGATATTTCCGCCCCTCCGCAGACGCTGCCTGTTTCCAATGATGATGGAACACGTTTCTTCCTGTCAAGTGCTTACTCTATCATCATGAGAACATGGGCATTTCTGAACCCCACCGGCTTTACCCTTCCCTATCGGA
>Ga0190359_1000564_pt1 | contig 24931 bp, 18 predicted proteins | sample 48721823_MG_FD_161269 | JGI IMG/M metagenome (GOLD analysis project Ga0190359, IMG submission 161269) | Hydrothermal vent microbial mat bacterial communities from Southern Trench, Guaymas Basin, Mexico - 4872-18-2-3_MG | ecosystem: Environmental > Aquatic > Marine > Hydrothermal vents >... | reverse complement strand
GAGAGTGAGCAATTTACTGCTTCATTAATCTATGATCTGATTTCAGAAAAATTCCCTAAATTTGCAGTTCATTTATCAAAAAACATCACCAATCCGATAAAATATTATTGATATATGGTCGTACAACAAGTAGTTGGAAAGGATAAGGGGATTTCGGTTGAACAGAAACTGAGAGACCTGTATGAGTTACAGACGGTAGACTCGGAAATAGATAAGATCCAAATCCTGAGAGGAGAACTGCCTTTGGAGGTTCAGGACCTGGAAGATGAGTTGGCCGGATTAGAAACCCGTATTCAAAATGTTGAGGATGAATTGGTTGAATTGAATAGTGCTATTGCTAAGAAGAAGACGGAAATTGAAGAAGCACAGGCATTGATTAAGAAGTATGAATCCCAGCAGGATAATGTAAGAAACAATCGGGAGTATGATTCATTATCCAAAGAGATTGAATTTCAGACCCTGGAGATTCAGTTATGTGAGAAAAGAATCAATGAATTTACTACCAGGTTAAAAGATAAACAGGCGTTGAGCGAAGATTCAAAAAAGATTTTTGAAGAACGCAAAAACGATTTGGAGATCAAGAAGAAAGAGCTGGGTGATATTATAGCCGAGACTCAAAAAGAGGAAGAAATATTGGTCAAACGCTCTGAAGTTCTCAGTGCACGCATTGAGGAGCGTTTGATTACCGCGTACCGACGGATTCGAAAGAATGCACGAAATGGTTTGGCAGTGGTCACGGTTCAGCGTGACGCCTGTGGAGGTTGTTTCAATCACATTCCGCCACAACGTCAGCTAGACATCAAATCACGAAAAAAGATCATTGTTTGCGAATACTGTGGACGCATCCTGGTGGATGATGAAATTACAGGGATTGATAAATAGATGAATGCTGCTGACCGGATACGGACCAGCTGCCTGATATTTATTTTTGGTTTTTTACTTCTTGGTTCTGTTAACGGACAGGTTTCTTATTCTGATCAAGCAGTCAGGGCTGCATTAGAGCTCAATTTCAAACAGGCTGATTCTCTTTTAAGCCACTCTTCTGAGGATATTCATAGTGTTTCATGGATTCGCTCTCAATCGTTTCAGGAATTTTTAAAAGTTTTATTACGACAGAATGATGCGGGGTACCGGCACTTTTGTATTGCCATGGAGCAATGGTTGAACGGATTAAACAAATTGCCGGATTTTACATTGGGACGTGATGCGGCAAAGTGTGAGATTTGGCTTTATAAGGCAGTATTAAGCAGTCAGTTCTCAGATTATCAGAAGTCTGCCTGGAGTACTTACACAGCCTGGAAAATTTATAAACATCATCAATCCGGAATGACACCCGGTGAACGGGATAAATTCGCGGGGATATTATTGTTGATTTTTGAACAGGTTCCCAATCAGTATCATCAATATTTAAAGATTCTCGGGATCAGAACCGAGGGGGCGGATGGCCTGGTCTTATTGCAGCGATACTATCGGTCGGCACTACCCGGCAGTCTTGAACAGCTGGAAGGTGTGCTGCTGCTTCTGTCGGCTGCTAATGGGTTTAACAAACATCCGGATGAGATTGATCTGTGGATTCAGGAAGGAGTTGCCGGTATGCCATCCAATATTCTGGTTGATTATCTGATTGCATTATATCTGTTAAAGTCGGGAAATAACGAGTCTGCATTACAGCACTTGCTTGAACATACCGCTCCGGATCCCCATCTGTTTCCATACTGGTATTACCAGGTTGGCCGGATGAAATTGTATCGGCATGATCGGGATGCTTCGGTTTGGCTCGAACAGTTTCTACGATCCGGGAAGGATTTGAATCTGCACAAATCGGCCTGGCAAAAACTATCCTGGTATCATCTGTTGAGTGCCCAGACAGAAGCTTATTATATTGACCGGCAACAAGTACTGAATGAGGGTCCTTCGGTTCATCCTGCTGATGCTGAAGCAGTAGATGAAGTAACCGGAGGACAATCTGAAGATCCCCGTCGAGTAGCATTACGGATTCTTTTTGACGGAGGTTATTACCGGTTATGTATTCATAAGGGGATGGCTGCCTTACAGGTGATTACTGAACCGGTCATCCGTGCAGAGGTTCACTACCGGTTGGCGAGGAGTTTTCAACAAATAAAAGATTATCCGTCTGCACTGGTTCATTTTCAAAAAGTTATTGATGCCCGGCAGTTTGTTGATCAATACTGGTTGCCCAATTCGGCATTACAGATGGGGTTGATGTATCTGGATATGCATCAATTGGAGCAAGCACACAAATATTTGCGTCTCTGTTTAAAGTTAAATCATTACGGTTACCGGCAGGGGATTCGGCGCGAAGCTGAGACGGCATTACGTCGGATAGATTAATTACCAGCTGCCACCGGCACCGCCTCCACCGAAAGAACCACCGCCTCCTCCTCCAAAACCTCCAAATCCACCCATTCCCGAGGAGAAATTATTAAATGAACCCTGATGAGAGTTAAACGATGATCCCATCATTCCCATCAGGATCCAGAACGGGAGGTTACCTCCCAACGAACGATGTCGGGCCGCGGTTGATCGTCCTGAGAAAAGCATTAACATTAAAAATACGAAGAAAACCAGTCCGCCAACCCGGCTGGCCGGTGAGCGACCGGTTTCTTTGAGATATTCATCGGCAGTAAATTCTCCGGCTGTCAGTTTCATCAGCGTGTTGATTCCCTGATTGATCCCGGTAAAATAGTCGCCATTTTTAAAAGCCGGCAGGATCTCATTCCGGATGATTCTGTTTGTCACTGCATCCGGAACCACACCCTCCAGACCGTAACCTACTGCAATAAAGATTTCTCCTTTCTCCCGTGCGGTTTTGGGCTTGATCAGCATCATGATTCCATTATCTTTCCCCTTTTGTCCCACACCCCATTTTTCTGCCAGTCGTGTGGTATAGTCGGCTTTTTCGTATCCATGAAGATCGGATACCGTGACCACATAAATTTGCGTGGATGTTTGATTGTTAAATTCAAACAGTTTTTGCTCAAGCAGAGCTTCCTGGTCAGCCGGGAGTACTTTGGCAAAATCATTAACCAGTCTTGGAGGAGACATGGGGTCGGGAAGGTCTTGTGCGGATAAAGGGTTCAGGAAAGCGGTAATAAAAAGTATCAGTAATAACGGTATGTTTTTTTTCATGATATTCATTTTCCGAAAGAGATTTCATCACTCAGTTCATTTACATCGTCCTGTTGGTAGGGGAAATGGGCTTTAAGTTTTTCACCCGCCATTTTGATTCCTCGTGAAAGGCCTTCGGCAAAATGGCTGTCGCGAAAATAGGGAATCATGGTCTCCTTGATTTGATCCCAGAAATTTTCGGGAACTTTTTGATTGATTCCCACGTCACCCAAGATGGCAAATTTCCGGTTCTTTACGGCCAGGTAGAAAAGCACACCGTTACGCAGTTGGGTTTTATGCATTTTCAGTTTCTTGAAAATATGCGAAGCCTGATCAAGGATATCCCCTTTAAAGGAGGTTTCAATGTGGACGCGTATTTCCCCTGAAGTGTTTTTTTCAGCCTCACGGATGGCAGCCACAATTATTTGCTGATCCTGATCAGATAATAATTTTTTAATGGAAGGCATAGTTAAAATTTTACTTTAGGTGGTTGGTCGGCACCCTTTACTGCTTCGAAATAGGGTTTTTCTTTAAATCCAAACATCGAAGCAAAAATATTCTTCGGGAACATTTTAATATAGGTATTGTATATTCTGGCAGTTTCATTGAATTTTCGTCTCTCCGTAGCAATGCGGTTTTCAGTACCTTCTAACTGGGCTTGCAGGTCAAGAAAGTTTTGATTGGCTTTTAATTCGGGATATCGTTCCACTACTACCATCAAACGACCCAGTGCGCCTGACAAACCTGCTTGGGCTTGCTGGAATTGCTGCATGACTTCAGGAGTCAGTTTTTGGGGATCAAGTTGTATGGAGGTTGCTTTTGCCCGGGCATTAATCACTGCTTCTAGCGTTTTGCGCTCAAAATCGGCATACCCTTTTACAGTGTTTACCAGATTGGGGATTAAATCGGTACGTCTCTGGTAGGTATTCTCGACATTGGCCCATTGTTGGTCAACTGCTTCACTGTGTTGTACCATTGTGTTGTAAGTGCCTTTAAAGTAGTTGAATATCAATAGAATAACAACAACTACAATAATGATCGACAACCATTTGGATCTTCTGTTTTTCATATTTTAGTATTTTATCCGTAAGTGATCAAATATTATTCCAAAATGCGTACGGGTCTTGGTTTATCCAGATTCTGGAAATCCGGGTTAAAAAAATCACTTCATTCTTTAATAAGTACAAATTGGGTATCCTCCATCCCGCTTTAAAATGCGTATTTTTGTTTAAAATAGAAAAAAAGTATCATGAAGAAGCTACATTTTTTTACCAAGCGAAGTTTGGCAGTGGGGATTGCTGCCATTTTAGCAGTATTTGTATCTCATTTTTCTTCATTTGCCCAAAGTAATGCTGAGATTACAGCGTTCAATTTCAATTTGGTGCCTAATTATGCTGAGACCATTGATCCGGCTAATCTGACCATTACGGTACCGGTGTATCATTCTGCTGATGTGGCCAATTTGGTGGCAGTTTTTACCGTTTCTGCCGGTGCCACAGTAAAAGTAAACGATGTGGCTCAAACCAGTGGTTCGTCTGTAAATGACTTCACCAATCCGGTTACCTATGTGGTGACAAGCGGGGATGGTTCGGTAACCAAGAACTGGGTGGTAACGGTAACAAAAAATGCGGCGCTGACAGATAAGCAGTTGTTGTCTTTCTCCTTTGCTTCAATTCCGGGGGCAGTGGGAGTGATTGATCAGAATAATCATACGGTCACGGTTCAGGTGCCGCATTCTCAGGATGTAACTGCGCTTGTGGCTACCTTTACTTCATCCACACTGAGCCGGGTATATGTAGGAGGCGTTCTTCAGGTGAGTGGAACCACTCCGAATGATTTTACCAATACGGTAACGTACCAGGTGATGGCGGAGAACGGATCTACGCGTAACTATTATGTATCGATAACGCGGGCTGCTGCCCGAACGGAGAAGGAGATCACCGCCTTCAGTTTCCAGGGGCTGACCCCTCCTGTGGCGGGTGTGATCGACCAGACGGCACATACTATTGCACTGACGGTTCCTTATGCGACCGACCTGACTACATTGGTAGCTACTTTCACCAATTCCTATCTTTCAAAGGTTAAAGTAGGTACCATCATTCAGACCAGCGGTGTGACTGCAAATGATTTCACCAACCCGGTAAATTACACGGTGGTTGCCGAAGATGCCAGTACACAGGACTACGTGGTGACGGTTACCAAAGCGCCGGCCAGTACACTGGCACAAATCACTACATTTAAATTCTCTGATAAAACACCTGAAATTGTGGGTGTAATTGATCAGGGAGCCGGGACAATCAATTTGACCATACCCTATTCTCAGACCAAAACAGGCCGGATAGCTACCTTTGTAAAATCTGAATTCTCTACCGTGACTGTCGGAGGGGTAACACAGGTAAGCGGGGTGACAGTGAATGATTTTACTACTGACAAGACCTATACGGTTACCGCACAGGATGGGACTACCACCAAAACATATGTGGTTCATGTCGACCAGACGCCGGCCAGTCAGGCCAATGATATTTTGACGTTTGCTTTTGAAAAGACTCATAACAATCAGCTTTCGGTGGATGCTAACGGTGTAATTGATCAGACGGCTAAAACCATAGCGGTTACGGTTCCTTTCTCAACGGTAGTAACTGCATTGGTGGCTACTTTTACCAACAGTCCTCTTTCAACGGTTAAAGTGAACAATCTGACCCAGCAGAGCGGAGTAACTCCGAATAATTTCACCAATCCGGTTGCTTACACTTGTGTGGCGGAAGATGGTTCTGCTGAAATTTATACTGTGACGGTTACCAGGGCAGCCCCCAGCCAGTTGAATCAGTTGCTGACTTACAAGTTTGAGGCGGCGAAAAATACTGCATTGGCCGCTGATGTAAACGGGGTGATTGATGATCCTGCAAAAACAGTCACGCTGCATGTACCATATGGTACTGACGTTACAGCTTTGGTGGCTACATTTACCATTTCACCTCAGGCAACGGCCAAGGTTAATAGTGTAACACAAGTCAGTGGTACATCTGCAAATAATTTTACTAATCCGGTTAATTATCAGATTGTTGCTGAGGATAGTTCTACTGAAATTTATATCGTGACGGTGATTATTGATCCTAATACGGAGAAGAAAATACTTACCTATAGTTTTCAGGGCATTACTCCACCGGCTACCGGTACCATAAGTAATAGCACCCAAACTATCCAGGTTAATATTCCGCATTCGGTGAGTCGTCTCGGGCTGGTAGCTACCTTTACGCTCTCTGATCATGCTACTGCTTTCGTAGGTGGCGTACAGCAGGTATCGGGTACTACAGCTAATGATTTTGATGTAGTGGTTACTTATGTGATCCAGGCGCAGGATGGTTCTACTACTACCTGGCAGGTTACCGTAACCAATAACCCGGTTCAAACCGCCAAGCAAATTACCGCCTATAGTTTTCAGGCTTTGAACCCGCCGGTTACCGGGACTATTGATCAAACCGCGTTGACGATTGATCTGGAAGTACCTTACGGTACTGATGTAACAGCACTTGTGGCCACGTTTACAAATTCTTATTTGTCAACGGTTGACATCGGAGGTGTGGCGCAGGTTAGTGGAACCACGGCTAATGATTTTACTAATCCCGTTGTGTATACGGTAACTGCCGAGGATGGTTCTTCAAATGATTACACAGTTACGGTGACAATCCATCCGGCCAGCTCAGCTAATGATATGTTGACTTTCCTCTTTGAAGCTGCAAAAAATGCCGCTTTAACTGCGGATGCCATAGGAGTTATTGATCAAACAGCAAGAACCATAAATGTAGAGGTGCCGGACGAGACGGATCGTACGGCTCTTGTAGCCACTTTTACTTCGTCACCCATTACTACGGTAAGGGTTAGAAGTCTGGGAATACAGCAAAGTGGTGTAACCATCAATGATTTTACCAATCCGGTAGTTTATGAAGTTTATGCCCAGGATGGTACGATGAAAGATTACCTGGTTTCGGTGTATGAAAGTGTAGATGTGACTCCCCCTGTGGTTTCTAATGCAGCTCAAACGGTTTCTAATCTTCAGGGGATGTTTGTAGTGATTCGTTCAAACGAGGATGATGGTAAAGTGTACATTATTAAGACCGGAGTGGCACAAAGTTCGGTAGCTCAGCTTGAGGCGGCCGTTGCTGCAGGTAACGGGCGTTCGGCTTATGTTACAGCTGCGGATACGGATATTCCGATTTCAACTTTTAATATGACACCGGGTGTTTATTATGCTTATGCCATTGATGCTGCCGGCAATATGTCAGCAAAAGGGACCAATGCCATTACTATCCAGGATCAGATGCCTCCTACTGTTTCAGTGGATGCACAAACAATTAGTAATGCACCGTTCAATGTAGTAAATATTCGCAGTTCCGATGCTTCTGGTTTTGTTTATTTGATTATTGAGGGAGTACCTCAGGCTAATAAAGCTCAATTGGATGCTGCCGTTGTGGCCAATCAGGGCGCCAAGAATTTTGTCATTGCTGCCAATACGGATGCTCCGGTGTCAATTGCCGGTTTGGTGCCCGGTAATTACCACGCTTATGCGGTTGATATGAGCAATAATATGTCGAACGCCAGTGCCAATGTAGTGGTGATTACCCAGGCCAGTCGCTTGAAATCCATTATGGCATATAGTTTCAATCAGCTTAATCCTCCTGCCATCGGACAGATTACCGGGACTGAGATCAGCGTGGTGGTTCCTGTGGGTACGGATGTAACCAATCTGGTAGCCAGTTTTACATTGTCACCGTTGTCGAAGGCCTTTGTTGGCCTGGTTGAGCAGGTAAGTGGTGTTTCACCGAATAACTTTACCACGCCGGTTATTTATACTGTTGAAGCTGAGGATGCATCTACATTGGATTATCAAGTAACGGTTTCGTTCAATACAGGGATCAATGATCTGCCTTGGAGTCATCAGATCAGAGTATATCCTAATCCGTTTCAGGATGAATTAATAACCGAAACTCCTGAACCGGCTGACCGGATTGAAGTGGTGAATGTAATGGGTCAGGTAATTGATCTGATCAACAAACCGGATGCAACCCTGATCAGGTGGCACACAACTTCATGGGAGAAAGGTTTGTATTTGATCCGGGTTTACAAAGATGGCCGGTTGACGGCAATGGAAAAACTGATCAAATAGATTTAACAGGTTCCCATAACCTGTCACGATAATCTAAACGGTTAAATGGTCGGCACTCTTCAGAAGTGCTGACCATTTCTGTTGTATAGATCATCTCTTCAAGCAATTCAGGTGAACGTCGCATTCCCTCCCCAATATTGATCATAATTCGTTCGCCCTCATTAAAAACGCCCTGTTTTAATCCTTCAAAAAAGCCTCCAACAGCAATAGCAGCAGCCGGACCAATTTGCACCTGATTTTCGAAAGCAACCAGACGGGCTACATCCACAGCCAGATCTTCGTTAAATGTCAGGAAATCCCCGCCGGTTTTATATACCAGTGCGCCGATAATCGGAAATGTTTGGGGGTTTCCGTTAGCCAGTGTAGGGATTTTAGTTTTGGGATTCTCGTAAATTGGAAAATCATGCAGCCATCCTTCAGGAAAATGATTTTTTTGAGCCTTTTTCCAGGCAGCCGTCATCGGGTCACATCCGCTGGTTTGAACCATGATATAACGCGGATCTTTGTTAAACAGGTTCAATGACCGGATGTCGTTGAGTCCTTTGTCTATCGCGATGGGGCCGGTTCCTCCGGCCAGAGCCTGAAGGTATACATCCGGAATATATCCTAATTGTCGCAGCCATTCAAAGACCTGGGTTTTTTTTGCCTCAACGCGTGCCGGATCAATATTACCTCCGGATAGCAGAATGTGGTGTTTTTGGGAATATTCAGCGGCAATTTTTTTTGCCAGGGAGTAATCTCCTTTTACCCTGAAAACTTTTTGTCCGTAACAACTGACACCTGCTTCGTTAGCTTTCAGTGCATCATCGGGGATAAAGACGGAAAGGGAGATTCCGGCTATAGCAAGGTAATAGGCAAATGCATTGGCGATATTTCCGGTACTTGCCACACAATATTCTTTGATGCCCTGTTCTTTTAAAACCGATGCAGCCATAGCGGCAGCCACATCTTTAAAAGTACCGGTTCCGTAATTGTCGTCATTTCGGTAAGCTAATACCGTAAGATTAATGCCGTACTGTTCAAGGGCAAATTTTTCGAGAAATGGCCAGCGATCAGCACGTATTACTCCTTCACCACGGGTGATGATGTTTTTTTTATCAAGCAATGGCAGATAATCAAAGTAGTGAAAAAGAGAGGTTGCTTTTTGATCTTTTTCACGGATCAGGTTGGGAATCCGGCTGTAGTCTTCGTGGTACCGGACATCAACCCATTTTTGTCCGCAATTAGGGCATTTCTGCCCGTCAGCGAACCATTGTTCGAATCCATCAATAGTTTCATGGCAATTGCGGCATTCAAAGTGGAACTTAGGGTTTCTCATATGGATAAAAGGTTTGTCTATAAGATCATACCGGCAGCTAAAGTGGCATTTGTTGCTTCATCAATCAGAATCAGACTGCCGGTGATCCGGTTTTGTTTGTATGAGTCGATGAAGAGTGGTTGGGTCGTTTTTATTCTGATTTGACCGATATCGTTCATCTCCATTTGAAGATCGTCATGGTTTTGCTCGAGTGTGTTGATATCCAGTTTATAAAATACTTCACGGATGATGCACCGGGCTTCTTTGGTAGTATGCCTGATGATATATTTACCTTTTGGATTCATAGGTTTATGATCGAACCAGCATATCATCAGGTCAAATTCATTGGATTCTTGTGGCAGATTATCACTGTGAACGATCATATCACCGCGACTGATATCAATATCATCTTCTAGTCGCAGGGTGACGGATTGGGTTACCTGGGTTGTTTTCAGAGATTCGGTATAGCGGTCAATACCTGCAATTCGCGAGGTATTATGGTTTGGAAGGATAGTGACGGTATCTCCCACATTAAAGATTCCGCCGGCCACACGTCCGGCATATCCCCTATAATCAGGATATTTTTCTGAGATGGGCCGGATTACATATTGAATCGGAAACCGGGGATTGATTTTGTCTCTGTCAGAAGTAATATCAATAGTTTCAAGCAAATTTAGCAGTGTGGTTCCTTTATACCAGCTGCTCATCCGGTTTGACGGATTTACCACATTATCTCCTTTCAGCGCACTGATCGGGATAAATCGTACATCTTCAAGATGCAGTTTTTCCCGGATTCGTGTATTAAAATCATCTTGAATCTGATTATAAACCTCCTCCCGGTAATCCATCAGATCCATTTTATTGACACAGATAATCAGGTGGGGGATTCTTAAAAGAGAGGCGATATAAGTGTGTCGAATAGTTTGTTCGAGTACTCCGTTTCTGGCATCGATAAGGATAATGGCCAGATTGGCCGTGGAAGCTCCGGTAACCATGTTGCGAGTATATTGTATATGCCCCGGAGTGTCTGCAATGATAAATTTCCTTTTCGGGGTGGCGAAATAGCGATAGGCAACATCAATGGTTATTCCCTGTTCTCTCTCAGCCCGGAGTCCGTCGGTCAGCAAGGCCAGGTTAATTTGTTCATTTCCTCTGCGGATGCTGTCTCTTTCAACTGCTTCCAATTGATCTTCAAAAATTGACTTGCTGTCATAAAGCAATCGTCCGATTAAGGTGGATTTACCGTCATCCACACTTCCGGCGGTTGTAAACCGCAGCAATTGCATGTTCAGGTATGCTTCTGAATTAAAAGTTGTATCAGTCATGTTTTGTTTGTTCATCACTAAAAATATCCCTCTTTTTTACGGTCTTCCATGGCGGCTTCAGAACGTTTGTCATCAAACCGGGTGCCGCGCTCGGTGATACGGGTTGCGGCAATTTCTTTTATGATATCCAGCAGGTTATCTGCACGGGATTTATAGAGGCCGGTACAGGTGATATCACCGATGGTACGACAGCGAAAATCCTTTTCAACCACCTTTTCTGTGGATTTAAGTTTCATAAATGGTGCCCAGGCGAGCCATACTCCGTCGCGGAAAAAAGCTTTCCGTTTGTGGGTGAAATACAGGCTGGGAATTTCAATGTTATCCTGAAAGATATATTGCCAGACATCCATTTCGGTCCAGTTTGAAAGAGGAAAAACTCTGAAATGTTCTCCCATTTTCATTTTACCGTTAAAATGGTTCCATAGTTCGGGGCGTTGGTTTTTAGGGTCCCACTGCCCGAATTCGTCCCGGTGTGAGAAGAATCTTTCTTTAGCTCTTGCTTTCTCTTCATCCCTTCGGCCACCTCCCAGCAGTGCGTCGAATTTATGTTTTTCAATGGCATCAAGGAGCGTGATGGTTTGAAGTGTGTTACGGCTTGCATTATAGCCGGTTTCTTCTACGGCACGGCCCTGATCGATACTGTCTTGTACATATGCTACGATTAATCTGGCATCCAGTTTTTTGACCAAAGTGTCACGAAATTCCAGTGTTTCTGAAAAGTTATGTCCGGTGTCGATATGCAATAGTGTAAATGGCAGTTTCTGGGGCCAGAAAGCTTTCATGGCCAGGTGTACCATAACGATAGAGTCTTTCCCGCCGGAAAAAAGCAGTGCCGGATTTTCAAATTGTGCGGCCACTTCCCGCATGACATATATTGCCTCATTTTCGAGTTCATTCAGGTGATTTATACTTGTCCCGCTCATGATTTGATCTTTAGCTAATCGTTACTATGAATACCGCACTCTCTGGAGGTATTGTTTTCCCACCACCACCGGCCGGCTCTTATATCTTCACCCTCTTTAACAGGCCGGGTACAGGGGGCACATCCGATACTGGGATATCCTCGGTCATGTAAAATATTATAAGGCACATGATTGGCTTTGATGTAGGCGATGGTTTCTTCAAGTGTCCAGTTTATCAGTGGATTATATTTAATTAATTGATGTGAATCATCATATTCGAATTTTGACCAATTCTGCCGGGACTCGGATTGTGATCCGCGAACTCCGGTTATCCAGCATGCCATGTTCTTTAATGCACGGTTCAGAGGTTCTACTTTTCTGATATGGCAGCACTCTTTGCGTTGTTCAACCGATTCATAAAAGCTGAAGGGTCCTTGTTGGGTTACCAGTTTTTCAACTTTAGCATGATCCGGAACGTAAACTTTGATCAGTTTATCATATTTGGCCAGTGTTCTGCTATGTACTTTATAAGTTTCTTCAAACAGTCTTCCGGTATCCAGCGTGAAAATAGTGATAGGCAGGTTATGGGTAAAGATGATATCGCTGATCACCTGATCTTCATAGCTGAAGGAGGTAGAAAATGTAATTTGTCTCCTGAATTTCTCAGCTAAATATTTGAGTGTATCCAGGATATTCCAAGATTGCGTATGTTGATTGAGTTCTCGGGCCAGCTCTCTATTCAATAGTTGATTCATAGGTGCAAAATTAACTAAAATAGAGGATTACCAGAATGTGATATAGAGAGCGGCTACGATAGCCATGAGAATAATAGACCAGGCTTTAAATTTGGTATCGGTATGGAATATTCCTTTTTCGAATTTGATGGCATTCGGCTGGTTTTCTTTTGATTCAATCAGGCTAATGGCAATCATAACACCGGCCAGTATCAGAAATACATATCCCCAGCGATTCATAAACGGAACTTGCGGGAGGAATATCATGAAGGCAAAGGAGAGTGGAATACTTAATCCTGCACCCCAGAGGGCCGCATTTGAAGTGGTGCGTTTCCAGAATAATCCTCCGATAAAGATGGCAACTACACCGGGTGTAATAAAACCTGTAAATTCCTGGATATACTGAAAGGCCTGGTCAAGCCCGCCCAACAGGGGTCTGGCCATAAATACAGCAATAATCAGAGCGGTAAAGCTTGTGATTCTGCCCACGCTAACCATCCGGGTCTCACTGACATTTTTATTAATAAAATTTTTATAAATATCCATCGTAAAGATGGTGGCTGTTGAGTTCAGCATGGAAGCCAGGGAGGAAACGATTGCTGCTACCAGGGCGGCGAAAGCTATTCCTTTAATACCGGACGGCACAAAATTATGGAGCAACCAGGGGTATGCCTGGTCAGACCTTGTGATCATATCGGTATGTTCTAATCCGTAAGCAGCGGGATTTTGGCTGACCAGGTAAGCGGCAATACCCGGGATAACCACAATCAGGGGGATCAATAATTTCAGAAAACCGGCGAAGATAACACCATGTTGGGCTTCGTTAATAGATTTAGCTGCCAAACCACGTTGAATGATATACTGGTTAAATCCCCAATAAGATATATTGGCGATCCATAAACCACCGAAGATAACACTTAATCCCGGGAGATCCATCCATGCATCGCGCATGCCGCCATTTCCGTCAGGTATAAACAGTTCTCCTTTGTGAATCACCATGTGAAACTTTTCGGGCACTTTATGTATTAATTCGACAAATCCACTGATAAATCCATGTCCATCTCCTAAAGCGCTCAGGGCCAATACTGAAGTAATCAGTCCGCCGGCTACCAAAAAAACTACCTGCACCACGTCAGTCCATGCAACAGCTGTTAAGCCGCCATAAATAGAGTAGAGTGCTGCAAATAGTGCAAGTCCGACAATACCCCAAAAAACAGGTACACCCATAATGGTTTCCATGGCCAATGCTCCGAGCCATAAAACAGAAGTAAGGTTAACGAATACGTAAACCAGCAGCCAGAAAGTAGCCATAGCTGTCCTCACTCGGTTATCATAACGGGTTAAAAGAAACTGCGGCATAGTATAGATACCTTTCTTTAGAAATACCGGAAGGAAAAATTTACCCACAATGATCAGGGTAATGGCAGCCATCCATTCATAAGAGGCAATACCCAGTCCGATTGCAAAACCGCTTCCTGACATTCCGATTGTCTGTTCAGCAGAGATATTGGCAGCAATTAACGACGCCCCGATGGCCCACCACGGCAATGACCTGCTTGCCAGGAAATAATCCTGGGCGGTCTTTTTTTTGCCTTTTTTATTACGTGATACGTACAGTCCCAGAAAGATGATCAGCAGACCATAGCCAATAAAAACCCCATAGTCAAGAGTGGAGAAATGATTGCTCATCAGATTTAGATTTAGAGGGCAAAGATATGTTTTATCTCTTCAATCCCAAGTCCGAAAAGTGTTTGAATGAGTGGCTCGAGGTCTGTTTCTGAACCGGTCAAATGGATGGTCAGGTTGGTGTGTATGATTGATTCACCGGGTTTTAAGGCAGCTGCCGGAGAAGAAGTCTCCAGTTCATAAAATGGGCCTAATTGCGTGCCATCCTCCAGTGGGCCGTCGTTGTAAGAGTTAATTACATCACCCTCGTAAGGTTTTTCCTGCATCTTCCACATACTGTTTACATAGCCGTGTTTAGCTTCAGGTTTCGAATAAAAAACTACAGTCAGCACTTTCTGACCATAGTCATAGCTACCCAGATAATTTTTTGCACGGCGGGGATTCAGGCCTATCTTACTTCGTTTCAATCCGTCTGCTTTAAAGAGAATAAGATGTTCGGTAATTTTCAGGCGATCAGCCGGAACTTTTCCAAAGTAATCATCTTTTACTATTTGCCCGAGGGAATCCACCGGACCGGATTGGTAAGGGATCAGCACTACATTGGTCGGGGAAGAGATTAATTGTCCCAGCATCCATATTGATAGCAGTCCGGATTCTTCATCCCAGGACATGCTGCCGGTATTTATCAATTCGTTGGTGGATTCATATCCGATCAATTGCAGGGATTCGGGTATAGGGAGATTAATTTTTTTACTGATTACGCTACGTTCAAGAATCTGAACACTGCGATTGATACGGAAAGAAAATTGAAAACCGTTGTAATTGGTTAATTGGCCCTCTTTACGGAAGATGGCCAGCGTATCGTTTGCTTCAACCAATTCAAAAGGATCGGTATCGAAAAGTGCCGGAACCTGCCAGTTTTCAAAAGTAAAGGGAGCTCCTGACGGGAAGAACAGACTGAATTGTCCGCCTTCGGGGCCCAGCCACAGACGTTCTTCTCCACCATAATTATTAAAATGGGGTACCGTTTTTCCTGATTCGATTAAAGAGTAGTTGATCCATCCAAAGCTTCTGCCATCTGCTCCGCCGGCCGAGCTGGTCAGCACGCGTCCCTGGAATTCCGGATCAATAAGAACCCGGGATTGATCTCTTTGAAGCAGCACTGCATTCTGGTGTTTTTGAATAAAATTCAGATCATATCCAAAAGTTCCCTTTGGATAAGCATCGTTGGTGTTTTTTTTCTTTCCGGAATTCTGACAGGAGCTTAGTACAGCCATGATCAGAAACATTCTGAGGAGACAGGTATTTATTTTCATCGTTACAGGTTTGTTATTTCTTTGGCTCCATCACCGATATCTGCCGGATAAAAATCGGCTTTCAATCCGGTTTTCAAATGGTATGCTTCACCGGCGCGGGCCATCATTTCCCGGACAGCTTCATTTTTAACCAGACTGACTGTGCATCCGCCAAATCCGGCTCCGGTCATTCGGGATCCAATGACCCCTTCAATTTTACGTGATTCTTCTACCAGGGTATCCAGTTCAATCCCGGTTACTTCATAATCGTCTCGCAGCGAATCATGTGAGGCATTCATTAATTGTCCGAAGGTAGTTAATCTGCCGGATTTTAAGGCATCCACTGCTTCAAAGACCCGTTGGTTCTCGCTCACCACATGTCGTGCTCGTTTCAGTATAGTTTGATCCGGGATAAGATGTGCATATTCACTGAATTCATGATTGTTAAGTTCAGCAAGGTATTGAATGGGTTTTCCTTTTGAGATGGCCCGGACGGCTTTATTACATTCAGTCACACGCTCATTGTATTTTGAATCTGCCAGTCCTCTGGATTTATTAGTGTTAGCAATTACCAGTTGGTAATCAACCAGATTAACCGGAACTGCTTCATAATCCAGTGTATTGCAATTCAGAAAAAGGGCATGGTCTTTTTGACCCATTCCCACGGCAAACTGGTCCATTATTCCACAGTTGACTCCAACAAAATTATTTTCAGCGGCTTGTCCGATTTTAACCAGTTCAACACGTCCGATATCCAGATCAAATAGTTTGTCAAAAGCTACCGCGGTTACCAGTTCAATGGAGGCAGATGAGCTCAATCCGGCATTATTAGGGATATTTCCTGAGTAGAGCAGATCGTAGCCGGTTATTATTAAACCCCTGGATTGCAATTCTTTAATTACCCCCAACGGGTAATTGACCCACGCTTCATTGATTTTTCTGATGGGTTCACCCAGGGAAATTTCAGATGTAAATTCAAAATTAGTGGTTGCCAGTCGTAGTACCTGTTGGTGATTTTCGCGCATCATCAGGTATGTCCCAAAACTTAATGCACAAGGGAATACATATCCTCCGTTATAATCTGTATGTTCACCGATCAGGTTAACTCTTCCCGGGGCAAAAAAGAGCCGTATGGGAGTTGAATTCCGGCCATAACGGTTGTAAAATTGTTGGATAAGCGTATCAAAGTTCATTCATCGGAGTTTAAAATAACATAAAACAAATTTAGTTAAAATCAGGAGGGCTGCCACATACCAATTGTTTAAAAAATACTATAATTGTTGTCGCAGTGTACTAAAGCGCTGTTGAAAAACAATTCATGATGAAAGTTGATTCAAAAGTGGTTGCCCGGCTGGGTGGTAAAGATGTACTGCAATTTATTCTTGACCTGGAGGATGGAATGATGGTCAGACTTCTCAGCTACGGGGCCATCGTCACACATCTGACCGCTCCTGACCGTAATGGAAAATCTGAAGATATGGTTCTGGGATTTGATGATCCTTCAAGGTATTGGAGCGAGCCATATCTCAGTCACATGTGTTACCTGGGTGCGATTATCGGACGAAACGGGAATCGGATTGCCCGGGGCAGGTTTATATTGAATGCAAAAGAATATCGTTTGGCTCTAAACCATGGCCCGGATCATATTCATGGTGGGATCATAGGGTTTGATAAAGTCGTATGGGATAGTGAAATAATTGAGTATAAGAGTGCGATAGGGGTCAGGTTTTCTTATTTTAGTCGGGATGGAGAAGAGGGGTATCCCGGTAATCTGCGGATTACGGTAAGTTTTGTGTTGAAAAAGGATCACTCTTTAACCATTGATTTCCGGGGCACTATCGATCAGCCTTGTCCGGTTAATTTAACTCATCATGGTTACTGGAACCTTACGGGAGGTGCGAAAAGGGATATTTTGGGACATGAACTCGAAATTTATGCTAATCGCTACACCGTGACTGATGCAGCGCTCATACCCACCGGTGAATTCAGACCGTTGAAAGGTACCCCCTTGGATTTTAATTCTCCGCATGTTATTGGAGAACGAATTGACCGGGTGCCGGGTGGGTATGACCACAATTATGTGCTTTCAGAGGGGGTAACCGGATTGAGAAAGATTGCCCGGGTAACGGAGCCCGCAAGCGGCCGGGTTATGGAGGTATTGACTACAGAACCCGGCGTGCAGTTTTATACGGGTAATTTTTTAGACGGGGCATTAACCGGTAAAGGAGGTGTTTCTTATAACAAGCATTTGGGATTTTGTTTGGAAACCCAACACTTCCCCGATTCGCCCAATCATCCCGAATTTCCGGATACGGTTCTGCAACCCGGACAAACATACCGGCATACCACGGTGTATCGTTTTCGTACGGTTAAATAAGAAGCGGATGGTTATCCGCTTCTTATTATATATGCCGGTGGAAAATATTATAATCCCAGTTTTGCACGTAACGCCGGGGGTAATCCGTTTTTATTGACCATGATATCAGTGGTTTTCAAACGGACATATTGCTCACTGATATAAGAGTATCCTTTATATTTATTTTTTTCGCCCCAGGAATTCTTTTCAAGATAATAACGGGTACCGTTCTGGTCGGTTGCAATACCCACCAGGTGCATTCCGTGGTCATCAGTTGTTTGGTAATTATTGAATTCTTTTTGCCGTCTTTCCTGAGAAACCTGTACTTCAATACCGGGTTTAAAAGTTTTGTGATCCCATTTTTCCGGGGGAACAATAGCCACACCATCTTTATAATTGAATCCTGGGTCAAGGTCGGCTCCCCAGGCAACGGTATAGCCGTTTTCCAGTTCGTGATTTATAATCTCTATCATCTCATCAAGCGGAACATTATAGGTTAGATCGCGGTCCCAGTTATCAGGTACTTCCAGTACAAATGGCTTGTAGAACGGGTGATGTGTAAAAGAGGTGATTTCAATATAATCGTCAAAGTTGAGCCCCAGGGAGGCCGCAAAACTTTTAGGAGTATAACTTTGTCCTTTGTAGGTGAATTTTTCAGGGACTTTACCCAGATAGGCATCCACCAGGTTGGCAAGGCCCGGTTTCCAAGCGGTGCTGAGTTTTCTGTTGCTGTTTTTAATTACTCCGTCCATATAACCTCTCAATACGCCATCCATCTCGCCATGTTTAATGGTTTTTTCACCTATTTCATTTCCCGGGTATATTTCCATGGGTACGATGCCATATTTTTTAATACTGTTAATCACATCATGAAAGGCACCACCCGGACCGAATTCTATTTTTCCGTGCCAGCGTGCGTAGCGGTCAGCCTTTTCAAGATAAGCATTCCGCACGGTATACATAACTGAAAGATCCACCGGATCTTTACCTACCCGTTCTGCTTCAGATTCAATAAACGAGGTTCCGGAGAATGCCCAACAGGTTCCGCTGCTGCCCTGACTTTTAGTCGCGGTTCTGGGCAATTCAACCTGGATGGTAAATTTAAATTCATCTCCTTTTTTCTTTGACCGTTTTTTACGCTGAGCCTGAACCCCTGCCGGGGCGATCAGAATCATTGCCAATAATAGAGCCGTTAAGCGAATATATTTTGTTTTCATGATAATACTTATTTTAATCCGATTTTAGCAGCAATAGATTCAGGGATGCCGTCTTTATGTACCATAATGGACATGGTGCGGATCCTCATAAACGGTTCAGACATATAGGAGAATCCTTTGTGTTTTCCCTTTGCACCCCAGGAATTTTTTTCGATATAGAATTTCTTGCCAAACTGGTCATGTGCTATTCCGACAAGATGCATACAGTGGTCATCTGTCAGTTGATACGTATCGAACATCTTTTGCCGGTCTTGCTGGGTGATGGTTTTCTCTTTATGCTGGGGGTCTTTGGGATCTTCACCCTCAGCCGGAACAGTAGCTACCCCTTTTGCAAAGTTCAACCCGGATATATCTGCTCCCCAACTGATGGAAATTCCTTTATTCAAGGAGTAATCCATAATTTCCATTAATTCATCCAAAGGAACATTATAGAGGGATTGTTGAGCCCAGTTATCCGGAATTTCAAGGACAAAAGGCTGATAGAACGGGTGGTGGGTAAATGAGGTAAACTCCACATAGTCATCCGGGTTAAAATCAAGGCTTTGGGCGAATGATTCAGGAGTAAATGTTTGTCCTTTATAAGTAAAATTTTCGGGGATTTCACCAAAATAGGCATCCAGAATTCCATTGAATCCTTTAAGCCATACCGGGCTTAATTTTCCGTTTTTGTTTTTAATGACACTTTGAACGACTCCTTGCAATTCACTCATTACTTCACCATGTTTGTGCATATCTTCACCGTAATTTAATCCGGGGTAAAGGTCTTGCGGAATGGCGCCGTATGTACGGAAGCAGTTCAGGACATCATGTTGTTCACCTCCCTGATCAAAGTTGACTGTCCCATGAAAACGGACATAATTCTCAGCTTTATCGGCTAAAACGTGGCGAACCGTGAACATTTCAGAAAGATTCACGGTGTCATGATGAAGCCGGATAATTTCACTTTCCACAAAAGAGGTCGTACCAAAACACCAGCAGGTTCCACTGCTGCCCTGGCTGATTACAGGAGTTGTGGCCGCCTGTTTGACAACGGTGAACTGGTAACCCTCCACGGGTTTGGTTTCGTCTTTCTTTTGCGCAAAAAGCGTCAACGGAAGAAAGAGCAATAAAATCAATAGTCCGGCATTACACCGAAGATTAATAGTTTTATTCATGAGTAAACGATTTAAGTGTAATGATTACTTTTAACAGTTAAATTTGTTGTTTTCAGATAAAATATGATAAGAATCAAAAGTATTAATTTTATTTCCATAAAACTATGAAGAACCTCTTAATTCTGTTTCTGTTTTACGGCATTTTTATTCCGGGATCCTGGTTGTCAGCTCAAACGGTTACTACCGGTACTTTATTAAATGAGATGATAGATCTGAATAGACTTGCCTGTTTCCCTGATCCGGTTTATACTACCAAACAGTTTTCATCTTATGACAGGAGGAGCCGTTATCCCGGTTATCCGGGCTGGTTTTCTAATTCGGATGGATTTGGAGGTGAACCGGTTCCCGGTTTTCTGAAAGTTTTGCAAGAACCTGATAAAGAGGGGGTCGGGCAGTACCTGATGTGCGATGTGGCCGGTCCGGGAGCGATCGTTCGTTTATGGACAGCATGGATTGAGGGAGAAATATTTTTATGGTTGGATGACGGCCGGGTTCCGGTATATCAAGGACCTGCACGGAAATTTTTCCGGCACACGTATGAAGCAATGCTGAACCGTGAAGTGGATCCTTTATTGAAATCTACTTTCGGGGAGAATACAGCCGGTTATTATCCTATTCCTTTTAAAAAAAGATGCAGAATAGTATGGAAGGGTAAATTAAGCAGGTTGCATTTCTACCATATCCAAGTGAGGCAATATGCGCCCGAAACTCATGTGAAAACTTTTTCTGTCGGGGATATTAAGCATTTTGCCAGGCGGATCAAACAGGTGGCACAGACGCTGGCGACACCTTCAAACCTTCTCGACAATGGATTAAAGCAGTGTAAGGCCCGGGTTGTGCGTTTACTACCCGGCGAAGAGCGGCATTTAGCCGGATTTAAAGGTCCGGAAGCTATTACAAAACTGGAGATCTTTCTTACAGCAAGAAACAGGGATCTTGCTTTACGACAAACCTTAATGGAGATCCGCTTTGACAGGGCGCCATCCGGACAGGTTCAAACTCCCGTAGGTGATTTTTTTGGTGCGGCTCCGGGCATTAATCCTTATGAATCATTACCCTTTTCGGTATTTCGTGACGGCCGGATGCTGTGCCGGTATGTAATGCCGTTCAGGGATACTGCCGAGATCCTGTTCAGAAACCTGGGGGATCAGGAGGTTACCGTATCGTTAAAAGTAATTGATGAACCGTATCATTGGGTTGATGGTTCTTCGATGTATTTCAGAGCAAGGTGGAGGGTCAATCATGAAATGTTGGCAGATCCGGCCAGGGTACAGGATATCCCCTTTTTATTGATCCGCGGAAAGGGCCGTATGGTCGGAACGGCGGTTTACATTATGAATCCCACTTCTGTGCCTTCATCTGCAGGAAACTGGTGGGGGGAGGGAGATGAGAAAATCTTTATTGACGATCATTTAAAAGCTTCTTTTATCGGAACCGGTTCAGAAGATTATTTTAATTACGCATGGTCCTCATCAGCGTTGTTTGCACATGCCTACTGCGGACAACCCAGAAATGACGGTCCGGCTAACCGGGGATTCGTGTCAAATTACCGTTGGCACATTTTGGATAATATACCTTTTGAGCAGAGTTTTGATTTCTATATGGAACTTTATTCTCATCGGCCGGTACCCCACTTTTCTTATGGACGGATGATATACCTGTATGCTTTTCCGGAGTGCCATGATGATCACATGACCATTACCGGGGATGATGTCAGAACTCTGAAAATGCCTGTAAACTGGTCTCCCAGGGCAGATGGATGGGCCTCGAACTCAATCTTTTACCAGGTAGAGGATTTGCTTTCCGGACATGCGGATTATACTTTACATGAAAGTTATTTATGGTCAGACGGGGAGATGATGAAATGGCTTCCTGAACATACAGGTGACCGTCTGAATCTCCGGATTCCGGTTTCAGCATCCGGTAATTACCAGATTATCTTAACTGCAGCTGAAATGCCGGGATTCGGATCAATAAGGATGCTGCTTGATGGTAAACTATTGAAGATGAACGGGAAAGAGGTAAGTCAATTGTCCAGTATATACCAGCCTGTGTCACGTAATTTCAAATCGGGGAATATGGCCCTTCAGGAAGGAATGCATGTACTTGCCATTGAATCTTCGGATTCGGCATCCGGCCCGGTCGGACTGGATTTTATCTGGATAAAAAAGAAATAACACAAAATAAAAATTGATAGATAATGAGAAAAGTATTATTGGTTTTATTAGTAGCGCTTACCGGCTTTTCATTTGCCCGCGCCAAAGTGTATAAACTGACCTCACCCGGTGGGGAAACCTCTGTTGTGGTTCATATTTCAAGGGATGAAGGAATCACAGCTGAAATTTATTATCAGAACCGGGAGATGATCATTTTCGGGCCTATCGGGATGGTAGTGAATGATGGATTATGGTTGGGAATTCATCCCAAAGTGAAAAAAGTGAATCTGAATGAGGTCAATGAAATCATTTATCCTGTTGTTCAGAATAATAATGCCATGGTCAAAAACCATTACAAAGAGATGGAACTTATTTTCAGGGGAAACTTCAGGATATTATTCAGGGCTTTTGATGATGGGGCAGCTTACCGGATCAAGACAGATATGGATGGTGAGTTAACCGTTATTCGTGAATCCGGTTCTCTTACTTTCCCTGAAGATGAAACGATCTTTTTCCCTACTGAGGTGAGTATGTTTACCCACAGTGAACGCTCTTATGATCAGGTTAGTTTATCGGATATTGATCAGGATCAATTTGCTTCCACTCCTTTTTTGACAGAGCGGGAAGATGGTGTTTCTTTAATTTATACCGAGGCTGATTTAGAAGATTATCCGGGGTTGTATGTGTTTGGAGATCAAGCTAATCCATTACGGTTCAACATCAAACATCCTCCTTATGTTTTACAGACCCGGTTATATCGTGACAGGAATGTAAAACCTGAGAAGGTTGCAGACTATATTGCCAAAACCAATGGTGACCGGTATTTTCCGTGGAGATCGGTGACCTTTGCCAAAGAGCCGAAAGATTTATTAGGACAGGATATGGTTTTCAGATTGGCAGCTCCAAACCGGTTGCATGACACAGAATGGATCCGGCCGGGTAAAGTTGCATGGGATTGGTGGAACGCGTTAAACAACCGGGAAGTTTCGTTCAGATCGGGGGTGAATACGGATACTTATAAATACTATATCGATTTTGCGGCTGAGTATGGTTTGTCCTATATCATTCTTGATGAGGGATGGTCTACACCTGCGGATCTGTTTCAGATCAATCCGGATGTGGATGTACCCGGGATATGTCATTATGCGCAAGAGCATGGAGTGGGTGTAATTTTATGGGTTTTATGGAATGCACTCGACCGGGATCTTGACCGGGCGCTTGATCAGTTTAAGGAATGGGGTGTGAAGGGCATTAAGGTGGATTTCATGCAGCGGGATGATCAATGGATGGTAAATTATTATTGGAGAGTAGCCAAAGCGGCAGCAAAACGGAAGATGTTGGTGGATTTTCATGGAGCGTATAAACCTTGCGGATTAAGCCGCACTTATCCGAACGTGATTACACGTGAAGGAGTCAAGGGTTTGGAACATAATAAGTGGAGTACTGATATTACTCCTGATCATGATTGTACTCTTCCCTTTATCCGTCAATTTGCCGGTCCGATGGATTATACTCCGGGAGCCATGAGAAATGCCGGAAAAGTCAATTTTCATCCGGTGTTCAACCGGCCAATGAGTCAGGGTACAAGGGCACACCAACTGGCTCTGTACGTGATTTTTGAAAGTCCGTTACAGATGCTTGCAGATGCTCCTTCGGCTTATTACAGGGAGAAATCAAGCATGCAGTTCCTGTCGGAAGTTCCGACTGTTTGGGATGAGACGATTCCGTTATCCGGGAAAGTAGGTGATTGGGTGGCAATGGCCCGCCGGTCATCTGACACCTGGTATATAGGTGCCATAACGGATTGGGATACCCGTGGATTAAAATTGAATTTGAATTTCTTGCCTGAAGGGACATACGAGATAAATGTTTTCCGGGATGGTATTAATGCCGACCGGTATGCAGAGGATCTGGAGGTAACTACCCTCGAAGTTCATTCGGGAGAAATATTGACTATTCATATGGCGCCGGGAGGCGGATTTGTGGGGGTTATAAGGCAGAAGGCTAAAGGCTAAAGGCTTTGCAGGTCTTGTGGGCGCAGAGCGCCGAACCATTTAATGATTTTTTCTCCCAGTCCCGGAGCTTGTATATGCAGGATGTACAAGCCGCCGGAGATTGGAATACCATATTGATTCTTGATGTTCCAATCGAGCCATGTTTGATCGGTATCTTTGGTAAACCGTCTGATCAGGTTTCCATTTAGTGTATAGATTGATATGGTACAGGTTTTTGGCAGATTAATGATTTTCACGTAATTGTCAACCTGGCTTCGTTCATATGCAGAATATCCGTAATAGGGGTTCGGAACTACTTTTATCGCATCAAGGGTGATAGATTTTATCACGTTGGATGGTGCTCTGCCCACAGCGAGATCGCGTGTCGAAAACTCATACATCGGCTTGTTTTCGTTCAGCGCCAGTGAATCGGGCTTCGCATCAGCCCATACATTGCGTGAATACTGACCTACCGTACGCAAACGTACTTTCAGCTCATTCTTTACAAATCCGTACGGATCATCCGCTATATCAGACTCATTGAAATACCGCGCATCCAACATCGGTATGGCTGTCCACATC
>Ga0190359_1000561_pt1 | contig 25004 bp, 16 predicted proteins | sample 48721823_MG_FD_161269 | JGI IMG/M metagenome (GOLD analysis project Ga0190359, IMG submission 161269) | Hydrothermal vent microbial mat bacterial communities from Southern Trench, Guaymas Basin, Mexico - 4872-18-2-3_MG | ecosystem: Environmental > Aquatic > Marine > Hydrothermal vents >... | reverse complement strand
CAATTCCCCGATTAGCCAATTATATCAGTCGATAATTAATATTAATTAATATTGTGTATTCGATTGTAGAGTAATAAATAATGGTATTGGTTTAAGAAAAGAAAATTTGCTGTTTTTGTTTCCTATCTTCTTTTTTAGTTCTTTTTCTTTACGCGACACTCGATACTGAATTATCCTTGAAATGAAAAAGTAAACAAGCTATAATAGGTTAAATTTAGAGACCATAAATTTAAGGTAAAAGAAAAGGGTATCTATAGACAATTAAGTTCAAAAAAATAATATAAATAAATGAGAGGGGAAAGAACGATGGCTTTAGTAACTACCAAGGAAATGTTAAAAAAAGCTCAAAAGGAAAGATATGCAGTAGGTGCTTTTAACGCCAACAATATGGAGATTATTCAAGCAATAATAGAGACTGCGGAAGAAGAAAGAGCTCCAGTAATCTTGCAAGCTTCCCAGGGTGCTATAAAATATGCAGGGTTAGATAGTATTGTAGCGATGGTAAAAGTTGAAGCTGAAAAGGCAAGCATACCAGTGGCTTTGCATTTAGATCATGGAACAGATTATTATCAAAATATAAAATGTTTAAGAGCAGGTTTTACTTCTTTAATGTTTGATGGCTCAAAATTACCTTTTGACGATAATGTTAAAATGACTAAAAAAGTTGTGGAAATGGCTCATGTTTGTGATATTCCTGTAGAAGCAGAATTAGGACAGATAGGAAAAATGGGGGATAGTGATGAGCCAGGTGTTGCCTTAGAAAAAGTAAAGGAGACAATGGCTAAGCCTGAGGAAGCAGCAAAATTTGCTGAATTAACTGAGATAGATTCACTAGCAGCTGCCGTGGGAACAATTCATGGTTGCCGTACACCTTTTGCAAAATTAGATATTGCTCGAATTGAAAAAATAAGAGAATTAACTGGAGTACCTTTAGTTTTACATGGAGCTTCGGGAGTTAATGATGAGGAAGTTAAAAAAGGTATTGCGGCAGGAATATGTAAGATTAATATAGATACGCGAATTCGAATGAAATTTACCGAAAAGATTAAGGAAATAATAAAAATGAATCCTGAGGAAATAGACCCACGTAAAATTTTAGGTCCAGCAAAAGAAGCAGCCAAAGAAATCATTCGTAATAGAATGAGAATTTTTGGTTGTAGTGGAAAGGCGTGATAAATATGATAAAAAGAATAGCTATTTTAACTGGTGGAGGAGATTGTCCAGGATTAAACCCAACTATTAGGGGAGCAGTATACAGGGCAAAAGATTATAATTATGAAGTTTATGGAATCCAAGATGGTTGGAAAGGACTGGTAATGGGCAAGATAAAACCTCTAAATATAAATGAGGTAGAGGAAATAATCGATAAAGGCGGAACCATTTTAGGGACTTCACGATTAAACCCCTATAAAGTAGACAATGGAGTTGAGAAAGTAGTTAATTCCCTGGAAAGTTTCAGGATAGATACAGTTTTGGCCATTGGAGGGGAAGATACTTTAGGAGTTGCTAATAGATTATTTCAAGAAGAAGGGCTGAATTTAGTTGGAGCTCCCAAAACTATGGATAATGACCTTAGTGGTACTGACTATACTTTTGGATTTGATAGTTCGGTTACTTGGGCAATTAAGGCTATGAAGAGTCTTCAAGATACTGGTCGTTCTCATCGAAGAATAATGATCTTAGAGGTAATGGGGAGACATGCTGGTTGGGTAGCCTTGTTTACTGGTCTTGGTTCAGGGGCAGATTGGACTCTTATTCCCGAAGAAGAAACAGATATAGAAAAGATGTGCCAGCATTTAAAAGAAGTATACCAAAAGAAAAATTACGCTTCTGTAGTAGTATCAGAAGGAGTAATTCTTCCTGGGATAGAAACCGGAAAAGAGGAATTAGATCAATTTGGACATATGATTTTACGTAAAAGAGGAGTGGGACAGTTATTAGCTGATTTAATTGAGGAAAAAACAGGAATAGAAACCCGTTATGCAGTAATTGGCCACATACAAAGGGGAGGTTCCCCTACACTTTTTGATCGCATTCTAGGCCTTAGGTGTGGGGTTGCTGCTGTAGATTTGATTGCCCAGGGGAAATTTGGTTATATGGCTGCTCTTAAAGGGAATGAAATAATTGGAGTGCCTTTAAAAGAGGCGGTTAGCAAACTTAAAACCGTAGATAAGAAATGGTGGGAATTAGCACAGGTATTTTTTAAATAAGAAACTGTATTCAGTATCGAGTATCGAGTATCGAGAAAATAATTAGGGCAAAAATAGTTTATATAAATTTGGATTATAATTTTTGTATTAGTTTTACTATTCTATATACTCGATACTGAATAAATCTGGGGGTTTTAATGTGTGGCACTCAAACTTTGTCCATTTACATACTCATACTGAATACAGCTTGTTAGATGGAGCTTGCCGGATTAAAGAACTAGTAGCAAAAGCAAAAAAATATAAAATGCCTGCTTTAGCTATTACTGATCACGGAGTTATGTATGGAGTAATTCAATTTTATAAAGAGGCTATTCGCCAAGGAGTAAAGCCTATAATCGGCTGTGAAGTATACGTTGCTCCTAATAGTAGATTTGATAAATCTACTCAAAGAAAAGAAACTCCTTATCATTTGGTCTTATTGGCTAAGAATAATGAAGGATATAAGAATTTAATAAAATTAGTCACCCTATCTTATTTGGAAGGCTTTTATTATAAACCAAGAATTGATAAAAAAATATTAAAGGAATATAGTAAAGGATTGATTGGATTATCTGCTTGTTTAAAGGGCGAGATTCCTTACTATATTTTACAAAATAATCTAAATAAGGTTAAAGAAGTTGCTATTGATTTTGTTAGTATCTTTGGAGAAGATAATTTTTATTTAGAATTACAAAAAAATGGTATTCCAGAACAAGAGATTGTTAATGAGAATCTCATAAAAATAGGGCAAGAACTTTCTATTCCCCTTGTAGCAACTAATGATATTCATTATCTTGAAAAAAAAGATGCATCAGCTCACGAAATATTGCTTTGTATCCAAACTGCTACCAATTTAGATGACCCCAAACGTTTAAAATTTACTACAGACAAATTTTATTTTTGCTCTCCCGAGGAAATGAATCAGAACTTTTCAGAAATACCTCAAGCTATAGAAAATACTATCCGTATTGCCGAAAGATGTAATTTGAAAATTAATTTTAAACAAGCTCAGCTGCCTGAATTCAGTGTGCCCCCAAATTACAATATAAGCAGTTATTTAAAAGAGCTTTGTTATAACGGACTTAAAGAGAGATATACAACCATTACAAGAGAATTAGAAGAGAGACTAGAATATGAGCTTTCAGTTATTGAGAAAATGGGCTTTGTTCCTTACTTTTTAATTGTTTGGGATTTTGTTAGATATGCTAAAGAAAAAAATATTATGGTTGGGCCTGGGCGGGGTTCTGCTGCAGGTAGTTTGGTTGCCTATTGTTTAAAAATAACCAATGTAGATCCTATGGCTTATGGACTATTGTTTGAAAGATTTTTAAATCCTGAAAGAATTAGTATGCCCGATTTTGATATAGATTTTTGTTACGAGCGGAGAGAAGAAGTAATAGAATATGTTTCTAAAAAGTATGGAGAAGATAAAGTGGCTCAAATTATTACTTTCGGGACTATGGCGGCAAGAGCTGCCATTAGAGATGTGGGAAGGGCATTAGGAATTCCTTATTCTCAGGTAGATACTATTGCCAAAATGATTCCCTGGGAACCTAATATTACCATCAAAAAAGCATTAAATATAGAAAGTGGACTTGAAGATTTAATAAAGAAAGATAAAAATATAAAAAAATTAATAGATATAGCTTCTTCGTTAGAAGGTTTAGCTAGACATGCCTCTACTCACGCTGCTGGTATAGTACTTTCTCAGAAACCTCTAACTGATTATGTTCCCTTACAAAAGACCACTGAAGGTGAAATATGTACCCAGTATGCTATGGCAGAATTGGAAGAGCTGGGTTTACTAAAGATGGATTTTTTAGGATTACGTACTTTAACTGTAATAGGCAATGCCTTAGAAATTATAAAACATACTCAGGGGAAAGAAGTGGACATAAATCAGATTCCTTTAGATGACCAACTGGTATATAAGATGCTTTCCCAGGGAAACTGTACTGGTATTTTTCAATTAGAAAGCGAAGGAATGAGAGATTTAGTTAAAAGATTAAAACCTGAGAGTATAGAAGATATTGCCGCACTATTAGCATTATACAGGCCCGGACCTTTAGGTAGTGGAATGATTGAAGATTTCATTAATCGAAAGAAGGGAATCGTAAAAATCAAATATCCCCATCCCCGATTAGAATCTATATTAAAAGAAACTTATGGAGTAATTATTTATCAAGAACAAGTTATGAAGATTGCTAGTGAGTTAGCTGGTTTTACCTTAGGCCAAGCAGATATTTTACGTAAAGCTATGGGGAAAAAACAAAAAGCGGTTATGGAAAAACAACGTGAAATTTTTATAAAAGGTGCCCAAAAAAACGGTATTAGGAAAAGCTCTGCCACAGAAATATTTGACTTGATTGCTTATTTTGCCGGATATGGTTTTAATAAATCTCATAGTGTGTCTTATGCCTTTATTTCTTACCAAACTGCCTATTTAAAAACGCATTATCCTGTAGAATATATGGCTTCTCTGCTTACTAGCGTAATGGGTAATAATGATAAAGTCGCTCTCTATATAAAGGAATGTAAAAATATGCATATTGATATCTTACCTCCCGATATAAATCAAAGCCTGGTAAATTTCACAGTAGTTAGAGAAAATACTATTCGTTTTGGATTAGCTGCAGTGAAAAATGTAGGAGAAAAAGCTATAGAAAGTATAATCAAGGAACGCAAAAAAAAATCTAAATTCAGTTCCTTATTAGATTTTTGCCAAAGAGTAGATTTAAGATTAGTTAATAAAAGAGTTGTTGAAAGTTTAATAAAATGTGGTGCTTTTGATTCATTAGGAGTAAAAAGATCTCAATTATTAGAAATTTTAGATGATACTATGAAAAGCGGTCAAGAATATCAAAAAGCTCAGAAGAATGGTCAAACTTCGATATTTGATTTACTTAAAGAACCCAGTAAAAAATATATAGGTATTGATCAAATAGAAAAAATACCAGATATACCCGAATTTTCCCAGAGTGAGCTTTTGGCTATGGAGAAAGAGATGTTGGGATTATATATTTCTTATCATCCTCTGGATAACTATCAGGATAAATTACGGAAGATTACAACCTCTACTTCTGTAGGTTTAAGCAATTTACCAGATAAAAGCAAGGTGATTCTAGGAGGAATAATTAATAATTTCAAAAAGAAAAGCACTAAGAATGGGAACCTTATGGCATTTATTTCTTTAGAAGATTTGGATGGCACAATCGAAGTAATAGTTTTTCCCAAAATTTATGACGATTGTAAAGAATTGGTAAAGAAAGACAAGATTGTAATAGTTAAAGGGAGATTAGATGTGGCTGAAGGGAAAGTAAAATTAATCGCTGAAGAGATATCTCCTCTAAATAAATATTTAGAAGAAAAACTTACGGTAAAAAAGAAAGAGGATAAACAAGATCTTTTGGAAGAGCTTCACCTTGAAATTAGTTTATCGAATGAAAAAACAGATCTTTTAGTAGGCTTAAAAGAAATATTTTGCACTTATCCCGGGAAAAGTCAGATAATAATTCACTTTAAAGAAAAGAAAAAAACTATGCTCCATGTTATCGATAAAAAATATTCTGTGAATATTAATGATGAATTGCTTAGAAAGATTAGAGATGTTTTAGGGAATGAGAAAGTATGGGTTGAGAAAATGTCAAATAACTGAGAAGATTATTCTTAGAGGTTTTGTTTGAGATGTGGAAAGTGATATATATTGCCAAAGATATTTCTTTAGCAAAAAATATTGAGAAAATTTTAAAAGAAAAAGGAATTGAAGCAATTTTAAATCAGTTGGAAATAACCTGTGGTGAGTTAAATGGAAATGTAGAGATTTTAGTACCTAAGTGTGAAGTTCAAGAAGCTATAGATATAGTTAGTCAAGCCTTACTTTATGATGATAGTCTATTAGATGATGTTGAATAACCCGTATCTCGTGAATTGTATTTCGCATTATAGCATTTAGAGGGTAACATATAGTAAAAAAAGAATTCAGGATTCAGAAGCCAGGAGTCAGAATAAAATTGTATCGCGTATCGCGTGAAGAGAATAAAATCTAGTAGTCAAAAAAGTAGAGGTGTATAGATTACTTTTTTGTCATTGTGAAGAACGCAGTGACAAAAGAGGAAAACTCTAAGCTATTTGCTAGAAAACGAGATACAAGATACGAACAAGGAGATACGAGAAAGTGGTGCCGAAGGTCGGAGTCGAACCGACATGAGCTTAAAGGCTCGCTGGATTTTGAGTCCAGTGCGTCTACCAGTTTCGCCACTTCGGCGTATCATATCTTTCTTGTAAAAAAATTATAAGTTAACTCATATTTATTGTCAAGAAAAATTTATAGAAAGAAAAGTAGGTTCCAAATAATATGAAAAAATTCATTATAATTGATGGGCAAGGATTACTTTATCGGACCTTTTATGCTTTACCCCGATTGACTACTTCTTATGGACAAATTATAAATGCAGTATATGGATTTACTATAATATTATTAAAATTAATAGAAGAAGAAAAACCCGATTATATTGTGGTAGCATTTGATACATCTAAACCCACCTTTCGTCATAAAGAATTTGAAGATTATAAGATTCATCGTAAGAGGATGCCCGATGAACTAGTGACTCAAATTCCATTGGTTGAAGAAATTATTCGTAATTACAATATTTCTATCTGTTCTAAAGAGGGGTATGAGGCAGATGATATTATTGGGACAATGGTAAAAAAGGCAGAAAAAAGAAATTATAGTACCTTAATTGTTACCGGTGATAAAGATATCTTCCAACTAATTTCTCCCTTCACCAAAGTAATAACTACTATTAAAGGAATAACGGAAGTTAAAGTATATGATGAAGAAAGTATAAGAGATAAATATGGAGTAAAACCTGATAAAATAGTAGACATAATAGCATTAAAGGGAGATTCTTCTGATAACATTCCTGGAGTTCCAGGCATAGGAGAAAAGACAGCGATAAACTTAATTAAAAAATATGGGAACATAAATAATCTATTTGATGATATTGATAAAATATCTAAAAAATCATTAAGAGAACGGTTAATAAAATACAAAGAGCAAGTTTTGATGAGTAAAAAATTAGCTACAATTATAACCGATGTGCCCATAGACTATAATTTTGATGATTTTCGGATTAAATCTCCAAATTATGGAGAATTATGGAAAATATTTAATAAATTAGAGTTTAAAAATTTAGTGAAAAAAGTATCTCCTCAAACTAATCAAGCAAACAAAAAAATAAAATATAATTTAGTTGAAACCAAAGAGAAATTGGACGAGTTAGTCAAGATAATTAAAAAGGAAAAATATTTTTCTTTTTATTTGGTAACTTCTTCTGATAATAATGTTTCTTCCCAAATTTTAGGAATCGCTATAAGTTTTAAAAATAATGAAACTTTTTATATACCGTTCTCTCCCCTAAATTTAATAGAAAGACTTAAGTATCTTTCTCCAGATGTAGCCCTGAAACAATTAGGCCCATTTTTTCAAGATGAAAAAATTATAAAGATAGGACATGATCTTAAACCTAGTTTTATTGTCTTGAATAGATATCAAATTGAATTAAAGGGCGATAATTTTGATACTATGATTGCTGCTTATTTGCTGAATCCTTCAAAAGAAGAATATAATTTAAATAGTTTGTTCTGGGAATATTTAGGATATTTGAAAAATAAAGAAAAACAAAATAATAAGAATTCTTTCGAATACACAGAAAATGCTTGTGAAAATGCTAAAAATATTTTAAAGTTAAAAGAAGTTTTAGAGGAAAAATTAAAAGAAAAAGAATTGATTTCTTTGTTTAAAAAAATCGAAATGCCTTTAGTGAAGATATTAGCAGAAATGGAAATTAATGGAATTAAAGTAGATGTTGATTTTTTAAAAAAAATGTCTAAGCAAGTGGATTTTCGGCTAATAGAGTTAGAGGAGAATATTTATAATTTATCGGGAACTAAATTCAATATTAATTCTCCAAAGCAGTTAAGCAAAATACTCTTTGAAAAATTGAAATTACCAGTAATTAAAAAGACCAAAACAGGTTATTCTACCAATTCTTTTGTGCTTAACACTTTAGCTCCACAACATAAGGTAGTATCTTTTATCTTAGAATACAGAGAATTATGTAAACTAAAAAATACTTATATAGAAAAATTACCTCTTTTAGTAAATAGTTATACAAAGAGGATACACACATCCTTTCATCAGACTATCACCTCCACGGGAAGATTGAGCAGCAGCGAACCAAATCTTCAAAATATTCCTATAAGGACCGAAATAGGTAGAAAAATAAGAAGGGCTTTTATTCCTGAGGAAGATTTTGTACTATTATCGGCTGATTATTCACAGATTGAATTACGAATTTTAGCTCATCTTTCCCAGGATGAAAGTTTAATAACTGCTTTTAGAAATGATGAAGATATTCATATTCATACTGCTGCGGAGATATTTGACCTTGATCAGGATTTAATTAACGAGCAAATGAGAAGAATGGCTAAGACAATAAATTTTGGAATTATTTATGGAATGAGTAGTTATGGATTAGCCCGAAACCTTGGAATAGGCAGAGAAGAAGCAGAAAAATATATTCATAATTATTTCCAAAGATATCAGGGGGTAAGGAGATATATTGAAAGAGAAAAAGAAGATGCCCGAAAAAGGGGTTATGTTGTTACTCTATTAAATCGGAGAAGATATTTAGATGGTATAAATAGCCCAGATAGAAGTATTCGAGAGTTTAATGAACGGATAGCTATCAACACTCCTATTCAGGGCAGTGCGGCAGATCTGATAAAACTAGCAATGATTAAAATTAATAGGCTGTTAAAGAACAAAGGGCTTAAAACTAAGCTACTTCTTCAAATTCATGATGAATTGATATTTGAAGTTTATAAAACTGAAGTAGAAGAAGTAAAATATTTTGTAAAAGATATTATGGAGCATAGTTTTGAATTTTCTGTTCCCCTAAAAGTGAATTTAAAGACGGGTAATAGTTGGGCAGAACTTAATTAGTGAATAGTATTTAGTAAAAAGGTCGAGAAAATAATAAAATTTAAATTATGATATGAAGATAAAAAGCTATAAAGATTTAAATATATGGAAAGGAAGCATAGAAGTAGTTGAAGATGTATATAATAAAATAACTAAGAATTTTCCCAAGGGAGAAATATACGGATTAACCAGTCAGCTAAAAAGGTCAGCTGTTTCAATTCCTTCAAATATAACAGAAGGGAAGAGTTTGCCAGGTTCCATAATAAAGGATATAGACAATTCCTATTTATTTCTCTGGGGAGTTGTGCTGAACCTTATACTTAAATTGTTATCGCTTTACGACTGGGAATTCTGAAAATAAGGAAACTGCTAAATTACCGAATGAAATTGATGAAATTAGTAAAATGATTATGAGCTTAATAAAAAAACTAATTCTGACTAACGACTATTAAGGGAGGAATCATGGCATTAATTATTGGTCTTACCGGAGGGATTGTAAGCGGTAAAACTACAGTGGCTAAGATGTTTAAAGATTTGGGTGCTAAAATTATAGATGCTGATAAACTTGGTCATAGTGTAATTAGACCTCACAAGACTGCTTGGATAAAAATTATTAAATTATTTGGGGAAGAGGTATTAAAAGAGGATTTATTAAATATAGATAGAAAAAAATTAGGGAAAATTGTTTTTAATGATCAAAGGTTATTAAGAAAACTGAATGAAATTACTCATCCCGAGATTATAAAGGTGATAAAAAGGGAAATTGATTTAGTAAAAAATAGCACTTATAAAGATGAAAAGAAAAGAATATTAATAATAGATGCTGCCTTGATCTACGAAACAAAGATAGATAGATTAATGGATAAGATAATAGTTGTATATATAGATGAAGATGAGCAGATAAAGAGATTAATTAAAAGAGATAATTTTTCCTATGATGAAGCCCTACAAAGAATAAAATCTCAAATACCCATCAAACAAAAAGTGGAAATGGCTGACTATGTGATAGATAATAACAATTCGTTGGATAAAACAAGAGAACAAGTAAAAAAAATTTGGCAGAATCTTATATCACAGAACTAGGATACAGTATAGACTATAGAAAGTAGAAGTGTGGGCAGGCAGTGAGAAAGGTAAAATGTCATTCTCGTATATAATACCCTACACGCTACTCACTTTACGCTAAAGAAAAGGGTGGTAATTAATGCGTCTTTCGGAAACCATTAAGATTGCACGAGGAGAGGAAAAAGCAGATCTATTATTAAAAAATGGAAAGATAATAAATGTTTTTTCTGGAGAAATATATGCTACCGATGTTGCTATTTATAAAGACAAGATTGTTGGTTTAGGAAAAGGGTATGATGCTAATAAAATAATAGATATATCTAATAATTTTCTTTGCCCAGGATTTATTGATGGACATATTCATTTGGAAAGTTCAATGGTAAAGGTATCAGAATTTGCCAACACCGTAGTACCTTTAGGAACAACTTCGGTAATTATAGATCCTCATGAAATTGCCAATGTTTTAGGTTTAGAGGGTATCAGATATATGTTAGAATCTAGCAAATATGCTCCTTTAAACGTCTTTATGATGTTACCTTCTTGTGTCCCCGCTTCGCCTTTAGGTACATCGGGAGCAAATTTAGGAGTAAACGATTTATATCCGCTGTTAGATGAAAAATGGGTTTTGGGATTAGGAGAAATGATGAATTTCCCTGGAGTGTTGAAAAGAGATCCCGAAGTTTTGAATAAGATAATCGTTTCTACTGATAAATGTATTGATGGTCATGCACCTAATTTGTCAGGGAGAGATCTTTGTGCCTACATTTCTGCCCAAATAAGATCTGATCATGAGTGTACTACAGTAGAAGAAGCTCAAGAAAAATTAAGATTAGGTATGTATATTATGTTGAGAGAAGGTTCTGTCACTCGAAATTTAAATGATCTTTTGCCGCTGGTAAGTTTAGAGAATTCCAGAAGATGCTTCTTTTGTTGTGATGACCGGCATCCAAAAGACCTAATAGAAGAAGGGCACATCAATTATATAATTAACACTGCTATAAAGGGCGGTATTGATCCCGTTACAGCTATAAGAATGGCGACCCTTAATACTACTGAATATTTTAGATTAAGAAATTTAGGTGCTATTGCTCCTGGGTATACGGCAGATTTAGTTGTTTTTGATAACTTCGAAGATTTCAATATACTTAAAGTTTTTAAAAATGGAGAATTGGTTGCTGAAAATGGAGAATTAAAGGAGATAATAACAAAAACTTTGGATGTGCCTATCCGAAGTTCAGTCAATATTAAGTGGTTATATCCTGAGGATTTCCAAATTCCAGTTAAAGGAAATAGATGTAGAGTGATAAAAATACTGCCGGATCAAATTATTACTGAAATTGATATAGAAGCCCCCAGAATTAACAATGGATGGGTGGTATCTGATATAAAACGTGATATTCTAAAAGTTGCGGTAATAGAAAGGCATCATGCTTCTCAGAAAATAAGTTTAGGTTTGGTTAAAGGAATTGGTCTTAAAAAAGGAGCTTTAGGTTCATCTGTTGCCCATGATTCACATAATATCATAATTATCGGCACTAATGATAAGGATATGTTGAATGTTGGGGCAGCTATCGCTAAAATGGGAGGCGGATTGGCAATATCAATAGATGAAAAAATAGCAGATTCCTTGCCACTGCCTATCGCGGGGCTAATGTCTGACAGACCTCTCTCAGAAGTGAAAGAGAAATTAGATTCCCTTTATAAGATTTCAAAGGATTTGGGAGTTGTAGTGAATAATCCTTTTATGAGTATTGCCTTTTTATCCTTAGAAGTTGTTCCTCATTTTAAAATAACTAATAAAGGTTTGGTAGATGTTGATAATTCTAAAATTGTAGATTTATTTTTAGATTAGATAGATTTACCACAAAATCACTCCTTAATACCAATAAAAATTTTCAATGTATAACTAAAATTCATAAGGAAAGTTGTGCCCGCATATATTTACTAATTCATTTATTCCTTTTAAAAAAGATGCTCTATCCATTTGTCTCCCCCCAATTTGCTTTATAAATTAAGCTAACGACTAGTTTTAAAAACGGACATGCAGGATACAAAATAAATCTTTATAGAATCATATAATAAGTGTATAATTATTTAAGGATAAAAATATGTTTTAAATTATGAATTGAATTATATTTATTTATAATTATTAAAAGGGGTTATGAATGGCTCAGAATTTTAAATTGGTATCGGATTATTCTCCTCAAGGTGATCAACCTCAAGCTATAAAAAAGATGGTAGAGGGTATAAGAAAGGGGTATAGGTATCAAACTTTACTTGGGGTTACTGGTTCAGGAAAGACCTTTACTATGGCCAATGTAATCCAAGAAGTTCAGTTGCCTACCTTGGTAATTTCCCATAATAAAACTTTAGCTGCTCAATTATGTAGTGAGTTTAGGAAGTTTTTTCCTTATAATGCTGTGGAATATTTTGTAAGTTATTATGACTATTATCAACCGGAGGCTTATATACCACACACTGATACATATATTGAAAAAGATTCTTCTATAAATGATGAGATAGATCGATTAAGACTTTCTGCTACTAGTTCTTTATTTCAAAGAGATGATGTTATTATTGTAGCCAGTGTATCTTGTATCTACGGTTTGGGTTCGCCCGAAGACTATAAAGATTTAGTATTGATAGTTAATCAGAATGAGGTTTGCGATAGAGATAAAATTTTAGAGAAACTAATAGATATACATTACGAAAGAAATGATATAGATTTTCACCGGGGATGTTTTAGAGTTAGGGGAGATGTAATAGAGGTATTTCCTTCCTACTTAGAATATGCCTTTCGTATAGAGTTATGGGGTGACGAAATAGAGGCTATTTCACAGGTTGATCCTTTAACTGGAAAGATTATAAATAAAAAAAATAAATTGATAATTTATCCCGCAAAACATTTTGTTACTACCAAAGATAAATTAGAAAGGGCAATTTTATCCATTGAAGAAGAATTAAGAGAAAGGTTAAAATATTTAAAAAAAACAGGAAAATTATTAGAAGCTCAAAGGTTAGAACAAAGAACTAGATATGATATAGAAATGCTAAGAGAAGTGGGCTATTGTAATGGAATTGAAAATTATTCTCGCCATTTAAGTGGAAGAAAAGAAGGAGAGCCGCCAGCTACTCTATTGGATTATTTCCCATCTAATTTTTTAATGTTTATTGATGAATCACATGTTACTATCCCTCAATTACGAGGGATGTTTGCTGGCGATAAATCCCGAAAAGATAGCTTGGTAGAATATGGATTTCGTTTACCCTCTGCCTATGATAATAGACCATTATATTTTAAAGAAATTGAAAAATATATGAAAAAAGTTATATTTGTTTCTGCTACCCCAGCAAAATATGAGTTGGAAAAAAGTGAGCAAGTGGTTGAGCAAATTATTAGACCTACTGGATTAGTTGACCCCGAAGTAGTCTTAAAACCAGCAAAAAACCAGATCGATAGTCTGATAGGTGAAATTAAAAAAAGAACAGAAAAGAAAGAAAGAATATTAATAACCACATTAACTAAGAGAATGGCAGAAAATGTAGCAGAGTATTTAGAGGAGATTAATATTAAAGTAAGATATCTGCATTCAGAAATAGATACACTGGAACGTATTAATATCTTAAGAGATTTAAGATTGGGTAAGTTTAATGTTTTAGTCGGAGTAAATCTTTTAAGAGAGGGATTGGACCTACCCGAGGTATCTCTTGTAGCTATTTTAGATGCGGACAAAGAGGGTTTTTTAAGGTCAGAGACTTCATTAATCCAGACCATGGGAAGGGCTGCTCGAAATATAAATGGGACAGTTATTTTATACTGTAGAAATATTACGGGTTCAATAAGAAGAGCAGTAGAAGAGACCAATCGAAGAAGAAAGATACAAATAGAGTACAATAGAAAACATAATATAATTCCGCAAACCATAATTAAGCCGATACAAGAATTCAGTTTGGTTACTAACTTAAATAATTTTCAAGAAAATTCTATTATAAGAGAAGAAAGAGGAAGATATTCAAATCAAAATAGTTTAAAAATATTAATTAATTCTTTGGAGAAAGAGATGAAACAAGCAGCAAAGAATTTAGATTTTGAAAGAGCTGCCTTATTAAGAGATGAGATAAAGAGATTAAAGAAAGAAAAAATTTTATTTAAAAATAGATAGATGGTGTATAGCATATAGTCAGAGAAGAAAGAAGACGAAATACAAAAGCCGATTTTCCTCTATCCTTCCTACGAAAGTGAAAATTCAGAAGTGAAAAATAAGAAAAAAATAGATTTTCATTTTCCGATCAGATCGAGGATAGGTTTCACGGGAATGGTATAATAGGCTAATTTAAAGGAGAATTAATAAGTGGTCCAGACTAAGATAATAATTAAAGGAGCAAGAGAACATAATTTAAAAAATATCAATTTAGAAATACCCCGAAATAAATTAATTGTGATAACTGGGTTGAGTGGTTCAGGCAAGTCTTCTTTAGCATTTGATACAATCTATGCCGAAGGCCAGAGAAGATATATTGAATCTCTATCTTCGTATGCCCGCCAATTTATGGAGCGGATGAGAAAACCAGATGTAGATTATATTGAAGGTCTATCCCCGGCTATTTCTATTGATCAAAGAAAGGCTAGTAAGAATCCTCGTTCAACAGTTGGCACAGTAACAGAAATTTATGATTATTTAAGGTTATTATTCGCTCGGATTGGGATACCTCATTGTCCAGAGTGTGGTCAAAAGGTTAGTAAACAGACTATAGAACAGATGGTAGATCAAACTCTAACCCTGCCTAAAGGAAAGAAAATACAGATTTTAGCTCCGGTGATACGTTTTAAAAAAGGAGAACATAAAAAAATATTGGAAGATATCCAAAAGAAAGGATTTGTTCGAGTAAGAGTTGATGGAGAGGTTTATGAAATAGAAGATGAGATAAAAATAGATAGATACAAAAATCATAATATAGAAGTAGTAGTAGACAGATTAATAGTAAAACCAGAAATAAAAAACCGTTTAGCCAGTTCAATAGAGACTGCTTTAACTTTAAGTGAAGGAATAGTTATCATTGGTATAGAAGGGGGAAATGAAAGAATATTTAGTGAATATTTTTCTTGCCCTCGTTGCGGAATAAATTTACCTGAGATTGCCCCTCGAATCTTTTCTTTTAATAGTCCTTATGGTGCTTGTCCAAAATGTAGTGGATTAGGTTTTAAGATGGAGTTTGATCCTGATCTGATCGTTCCCGATAAAAGTAAATCTATTTTACAGGGAGCATTAGCTCCCTGGGGGGAAGTAAAAGGAAAATATCTGTATCATATATTAAAGGGGGTAGCTGATTTTTATGGCTTTAGTCTTAATACTCCTTTTGCTAAATTAAAACCTGAATATCAAGAGATTATCTTATATGGTTCAGGAGAAATTAAAATTCCTTTTAAATATCAGAATGATGAACAAAATACTTACTGGTTACATGAGAATTCTTTTGAGGGGGTAATTAATAACTTAAAAAGGCGATATAGAGAGACTAAATCAGAGTATATCCGTTCTGAGATACAAAAATTTATGGCCATTAGGACCTGTCCTTCTTGCAATGGTAAAAGGCTACGTCCAGAGAGTTTAAAAGTAACTATCGATGGTTTTTCAATTGCCGATGTTACCGAGTGGTCAGTGAAAAAAAGTTATGATTTTTTTGAAAATTTAAAATTGAGTGAGAGAGAGATAGCAATTGCTGGCCAGATATTAAAGGAAATTAAGAGTAGGTTAAGCTTTTTAATTAATGTGGGACTTGATTATTTAACTTTATCTCGACCCTCTTCTACTTTAGCTGGTGGAGAAAATCAGAGGATTCGTTTGGCTACCCAGGTTGGTTCAAGTTTGACTGGAGTACTATATATTTTAGATGAACCGAGTATTGGATTACATCAAAAGGATAATTTTAAACTTTTACAAGCCCTTTTGAAATTAAGAGATTTAGGGAATACAGTAATTGTAATTGAACATGATGAAGCAACAATGAAGATTGCTGATTATATTATTGACCTTGGACCTGGTGCTGGGATTCATGGAGGTTATGTCGTAGCAAAAGGACCCTGCCAAAATATAATGAAAAACCCCCAATCTATTACTGGCCGATATTTAAGTCATCTGGATAGGATTGATCTGCCCTTAAAAAGAAGAAAGGGAAATGGTAAATATTTAAAAATCATTGGAGCTCGTCAGTATAATTTAAAAAACATCGATGTATCAATCCCTTTAGGAACCTTTACATGTGTAACTGGTGTATCTGGATCAGGAAAAAGCACTTTAGTTGAAGAAACCTTGTATAAAGCTTTAATTAAGGAACTTTACAAGAGTAGGGTTTGCCCTGGCGATTATGATAAAATCGAGGGTATAAATAATATTGATAAAGTAATAATCATTGACCAATCACCCATTGGTAGAACTTCACGTTCAAATCCTGCTACTTATACTGGGGCTTTTACTCCTATTAGAGAAATATTTTCCAAGACAAAGGAAGCCAGAATAAGGGGCTATAAAGCGGGAAGGTTTAGTTTTAATATAAAGGGAGGAAGATGTGAAGCATGTCAAGGCGCTGGAATAGTAAAAATAGAGATGTATTTTTTACCTGATGTATATATTCCTTGTGAGGTTTGTAAGGGGAAGAGGTTTAATCGAGAAACTTTAGAAATAAAGTATAAAGGTAAAAATATAGCTCAAATATTAGATATGACTGTAGAAGAAGCTTTAGAATTTTTTAAGGCAATTCCTTCGATTAAGAGAAAATTAAAGACTTTATATGATGTAGGGTTAGGATATATAAAATTGGGGCAATCAGCTACTACCTTATCTGGTGGTGAGGCGCAAAGAGTTAAATTAGCAAAGGAGCTTAGCAAAAAAAGTACCGGGAAGACTCTATATCTTTTAGATGAACCAACTACTGGATTGCATTTTGATGATGTAAAGAGGCTATTGAATGTTTTAGATCGCTTAGTTAGGGTTGGTAATACCGTTTTAGTAATAGAGCATAATATAGATGTTATAAAGTCAGCTGATCATATTATCGATCTTGGTCCAGGTGGGGGAGAAGAAGGTGGACGAGTTGTAGCTGTGGGTACACCCGAAGAAATAGCCCAAGATAGCCATTCATTCACCGGAGAATTTTTAAAGAAAGCATTAAATTAGTTACTTGGTTAGTCAGTTACCCAGTTAACTGATTAAAAAAATAATCGGTTAATTAATTTAAACTGCTAAACTGGTTAATGGGGCAACTGGATAACTAATATAATTGGTCAATTGGTAAATTGGTAAATTGGAGAATTGACAAACTATGAACATCAAATCAAAGATAAAGAAATTACCTGATACAAGCGGAGTATACTTTTTTAAAAACAAAGAAAATAAGATAATATATATTGGCAAAGCCAATTCTTTAAAAAGTAGAGTTTCTTCATATTTTAGCAAAATTTCCAATTTATCCCCTAAAATAAGTAAGATGATTAAAGAAATAGTTGATATTGAATATATTCCCACTTCTTCTGAAACTGAAGCTCTTATATTAGAAAGTAAAATGATAAAGAATAACAGCCCATATTATAATACCCAATTCAAAGATGATAAAAGTTATCCCTATATCAAAATAACTATGGGAGAAGAATTTCCACAAATATTGTTTTATAGAAAAGTTAACCAAAAGAGGGAAAATGATAAATCAATATACTTTGGTCCTTTTGTTAACGCAGATGCTACTAGAGAAGTTATAAAAATATTAAGGAAGATATTTAAAATTAGAGGGTGCAGAAAAAGAAATTTAGCAAAGACTGAAATTTGTTTAGATTATCAAATAGGTTTATGTTCAGGACCTTGTGCCAATATGATTAGTAAAAGTGAATACCAAAAGAGAGTTAAAGAGGTTTGTCTATTTTTAGAAGGAAAACAAAAAAGATTACTATATCGGCTTTATCAAGAAATGAAACGAGCATCTTACCAATTAAATTATGAAAAAGCAGCAAAGATAAGAGATAAAATAAAGTCAATTGAAGAAATATTAGCCAGTTCAAAATTATATTTTAATAGCAAAGAAAATAAAAATGGATATTTATTAAAAAAAATAAAAGAGGTGGAAGACAATGAAATTAAGATGGGAGAAAGAGCAATCTATGATTTAAAAGAAAAATTGAATTTGAAGATATTACCAGAAAGAATAGAAGCTTTTGATATATCCAATATTCAAGGAGAATTAGCCGTTGGCTCTTTAGTTGTTTTTGAGAAAGGAAGGCCCAAAAAAAATGATTATCGAAGATTTCGGGTAAAAAGAGTTAAGGATATTAATGATTATGCTATGTTACAAGAGATTACCGAAAGAAGATATAGAAGATTATTGTCTGAAGGGAAAAAGTTACCCGATTTAGTCTTGATTGATGGAGGAAAGGGTCAACTTGTTGCTGTAAATAGGATATTAAATAAACTAAATATAAAGTTACCGATAATAAGTTTAGCTAAAAGGGAAGAGGAGATATTTAAAATCGGAGATAATAAGTCCATAATTTTACCCTCTGATTCGGAGGCTCTTTTTTTAGTTAAAAGGATTAGAGATGAAGCTCATAGATTTGCGATAACTTATCATAAAAAAATCAGAAATAAAAAATTGTGTGATTCAAAATTAGACATTATACCCGGAATTGGGATAAAAAGAAAAAAATTATTATTAAAATATTTTAAAAGTTTAGAAGAAATACAAAATGCTTCTATTGATGAGATAAGAAAAATACCAGGATTTGGTATGAGAATAGCTGAAAAAATTAAAACAGTTTTGGAGGTAAGAAAATGATATTAAATTTTCAAGGGAAAAAACCCATAATAGATGAAAAGTCTTTTATCGCTGAAAATGCTACTATAATTGGAGAGGTTATAATAAAAGAATATGCCAGCATTTGGTATAATGCGGTATTAAGAGGTGATATAGCTTCTATTATCATAGGAGAAAATACAAGTATCCAGGATGGTAGTATAGTTCATTGTGATATAGGAATATCCACCGTAGTAGGAAATAATGTTACCGTAGGTCATAATGCAGTGCTCCATGCTTGTAGGATTGGAGATAATTCTTTAATTGGAATGGGAGCAGTTGTGCTCAATAAGGCAGAGATAGGAGAAGGGGTAATTATTGGTGCTGGAGCAATAGTAACACCCCGAACTAAAATACCATCTTATACAATGGCTATGGGAATACCAGCTAAAGTAGTTAGAAACCTTACCGAAGAAGAGATAGAAGGTTTAAGAAACCATGCAATGGGATATGTGGAATTAATGAAAAAATATAAATAATAATCGTATATCATATCCCCATTTTCACAGGGACAAGTCTCGTGAATAGTATCTTGCATTCTAACGTATAGATTATATAATAGGTGAAAAGTAACTAGTAAATTCGATCCGCACACTAAAAGATATACTTTTTAAAAAATTATTTAACTCGATACTTGATACTTTCTTATTAATTTGTTTGTAAAATACTAAAAAAAGTGTTTATAATAAATGTAATGTGTTTTCTAAAAGCGAAAATTATACAGAATTAATATATTTTTATACTTATCTAATGCAAAGCTTAAAAATTAATAATTGAAGAATTGGAGTATTGTCGAATAGGGGAATTAAATAATTGATTGATGGGGGCTAGTGCCATGAAACATAAATCAGTTGCTGATATTGCTTACGAAATATTGAGTAAACATGAAAAACCCTTGCATTATCGAAAAATTACAGAAGAATTAATAAAAGTAAAACCCTTAAAAGTAAAAGAACCTTATTATACAGTAAATGCATCTATGAGCGGAGATAAAAGGTTTATACGAACAAAGAGAGGGATATGGGGTTTGGTTAAATGGAAATATAAAGATGCTAATATTAAATATTCTCTTACCAGTTATTGTTTAAAAGACGGCACTATGTTCTTAACTAGTTATATGAGACCTTTCTTCCCCAAAGACAAAAAAATTATTGAAATTACCTTTATCGATAAAGAGGGCATCGAAATTGAAGCGTTAGTAAATAATGAACTAAATTGTATAATCGGTTTAAAAGACTGGTATAGGAAAAAGAATTTAAAAGTTAATGATATTGTTTTTATTGGTTTAATCGATTATGATAGAAGGAAATATTTTTTAGTTACCGAAAATGAGACCCTTGCTGAACCGCAAGAAGATTTAGGTGAAAAGATATTTAATGCTTTAGAAAAAGAAGGGCGCCCCCTCTCTTTTAAAGAAATATGTGAAAGAGTATTGGAAGTCGAAACAAAGGGAAGCAATTTGTTTTATAAGTATATTGCAGATATTCTAAAAAGGGATTCCAGATTTGCTGAAGAGAAAAATAATTTCTGGGGGCTTTTTGATTGGCTGAGTGATGCTGAAAAATTAAAAATTGAACTTATAAAGACTGAAGATAATAGAAAATATAAAAAATTAATTCAAAAAGCATTTAATTTTCTAGGATATGAAACTTCTCTTGTAGCAGAAGGAAGAGCTTCTTTTATTTTAGCAAAGGCACACTTAGATTATAAGACTTATAATCTAATTATTGATGGTAAGCTATTGGATAACCAGAGTAAAAGAATACAAAAATATGAGTTTTGGGATGAATTAGAAGAGGCTAAAGAAAAATATAAAGCAGATTTTTCCATAATTATTTCTACAGATTTTAATTATGAAAAACTAAATAAAAAGATAGAAGAATACAAGGTTGTGTTATTCGAATTAAGATGGTTAGATAGTCTTATAAAAGAACATAATAGATTACCTTTTTCTTTAAGCGATTTAAAATTAATATTTTTGGACAATGATACTATTGAAAATAATATAAATGAATTGATTGAAAAGAGAGAATCAATTTATTATAAAATAAAATTAATTAATATTATGATTAGGGTATTAAATGAAAATAACGGTAAAAAATTATATCTCAATTTAGAATCATTAACTAAGATCATTAACCAAAAATTTACAGAGCATTTTGAATCCAAAAAGGTGGCAGAATCTGAGATTGAAGAAACAGCAAAAATACTTTCTTTGGAACCATTTAATATATTACAAACAACTGAAATGGGTAGTATCATATTAAATTTTAAACCTGAATTAGCTAAACAAAGATTAGAAAAGATAATTAGTGAAATGTTTTAATATATGGTATAAATAAGTCTGTTAAGCCATAATAATTATGATATTAAGGAGGTAATAAATAATGAAAATAAAATGGTTAGGCCATTCTTCATTTTTAATTGAAAATGAAAGAGGAATTAAAATTATTACTGACCCCTTTGATGAAACACTTGGTTATAAATTACCTCGAATTAAGGCGAATATTGTTACGGTGAGTCATGAACATTTCGATCACAACTATGTAAGAGGAGTAAAAGGCAGACCAGTAGTTTTTAAAGGAATAATAAAAAGAGAATCACACAAAATGGAATTTAGAGGAATACCCTCATATCACGATAGCGTTTACGGATCTAAAAGAGGGCCTAATACTATATTTGTGATTAAAGCCGATGGGTTGAATTTATGTCATTTGGGTGATTTAGGACATATTTTGAGTCAAGATAAATTAACTGAAATTGGTTCAGTGGACATTCTCTTTATTCCAGTGGGTGGATTTTATACTATAGATAGTGTACAAGCTACCCAGATTGTAAACGATATAAAACCTAAGATTACTATTCCTATGCATTATAAGACAGATGCTATTAAGTTCTCGATAGATCCGGTAGAACCTTTTCTTTCAAATAAAGACAATGTAAAAAAATTAGAATCAAGTGAATTAGAAATTAAAAAAGATACACTACCCAAAAATGACCAAATTATAGTTTTGCAATATGAATAGTATTTCTATTATAGCTTATAGCGTTTAGCGTAGAGCGTATACATACTGTGTATACTCTATGCTAGTTTTATTCACTAACAACTAATTTAATAAATAATTAAAAGAGGAGATTTATGACGAAATATATTTTTGTTACAGGTGGGGTAGTCTCATCTTTAGGTAAAGGTATATCTGCTTCTTCTATCGGAAGATTATTAAAGAGCAGGGGTTTAAATGTTTCTATTCAAAAAATAGATCCTTATATTAATGTTGATGCCGGAACTATGAATCCCTATCAGCACGGTGAAGTTTTTGTTACTGAAGATGGAGCTGAAACTGATTTGGATTTAGGCCATTATGAAAGATTTATTGATTTAAATTTGACTAAAAATAATAATATTACTACCGGCAAGATATACAAATCGGTAATATCCAAAGAAAGAAGGGGAGATTTTCTAGGAGCCACTGTTCAAGTAATACCACATATCACTGATGAGATTAAAGCGAGTATTAGATATATTAGCAAAATAGGAAAAGAAAAAGTAGATGTTGTAATTGTTGAAATAGGGGGTACCGTTGGAGACATTGAAAGTCTACCTTTTTTAGAAGCAATAAGACAATTTAAAGAGGATATTGGAAAAGAAAATGTTCTCTATATTCATGTTACGTTTGTTCCTTATCTTGAAGCTGCTAAAGAGTTGAAATCTAAGCCAACTCAACATAGTGTAAAAGAACTAAGAGAAATAGGTATCCAACCTGACATAATAATCTGTCGTTCTCAGTCGAAACTTTCTAAAGAGGTAAAAAATAAAATCTCATTATTTTGTGATATTAAAAAAGAAGGGATAATTGAAGCAATCAATGTGGAATCTATATACGAAATACCTTTGATATTTAAAAAACAAGGGTTAGATGAATTAATAATAAAATTATTAAATTTAGATTGTGGCGAATCAAATTTGGAAGAATGGAAAACAATATTAAATAAGATCTATCATCCAAAAAAAGAAATTTATATTGGAGTAGTAGGGAAATATGTTAGCTTAAAAGATGCTTATATAAGTATTACCGAAGCTTTGCTCCATGGGGGAATAGAAAACAATTGCAGGGTAAAGATAAAAAAGATAGATTCTGATGAAGTAAAAAGCTCTTCTTCTAAAGATATATTCAAAGGAATAAGAGGAATATTAATTCCTGGAGGATTTGGGAAAAGAGGAATTGAGGGGAAAATTAAAACTGTAAAATATGCTCGAGAAAATAAAATACCTTTTTTGGGAATTTGTTTAGGCATGCAATGTGCAGTTATAGAATTTGCTCGTAATGTAATTAAATTAGAAAAGGCAAATAGTACAGAATTTGACCTTAATACCCCTTTCCCAGTTATCGATCTTCTGCAAGATCAAAAGTCTATAAAAAATAAAGGCGGTACTATGCGATTAGGTGCTTATATCTGTAAAATAAAGAAGAATTCACTTGTTTATGACGCTTACCAAGAAGAGATAGTTTACGAAAGACACCGTCATAGATATGAATTTAACAACTTTTATCAAGAAAAATTTTTAGAATACGGGATGAAATTTAGCGGGATATGCCATAAATTGAATTTAGTAGAGATTATCGAACTTTCGAATCATCCATGGTTTGTTGGTGTTCAATTTCATCCAGAATTTAGGTCACGCCCCAATAGAGCTCATCCTTTATTTAGGGAATTTATTAAGGCAGCTCTAAAGAATCCGTATCGGGTAAAGGAAAGAAATTAAAAGCCTGATAAGTATTGCGTATTTCGTATCCTCGCTGCTTGTTCTTCATTTCCACGGGGACAGGTTTCGCGAGCATATGTTTCACGGAAATAAGTCTCGTGAATTGTATCATTCAGAGAAATAGTGATATAAGGTAGGGTGTCCAGTGTTTAGCGAATAGAATACAGTTGGGTTAAACGTTGCATATTATCGGAAAATAAATTATGAATTTTAAGTTAAAAGGTAGGTGGCCAAAAATGTTTAATGCTATGATATTAGCTGGCACAAAGAGAAGAGGTCCTTTGGAAGTAGCTACTAATGTAGAAAATAAAGCCTTGATTATGATAAACGAGAAACCAATAATTGACTATATTGTTGATGCTTTAAAAGAGTCAAAAAATATAGATAAGATACTAGTGGTTGGCCCAAAAAATGAGCTTTACCCTTATATCGGAGAAAAAGTTGAGCAAATTATAGAACCAGGAAATTCCATACTTTATAATTTAGAGGTAGGCATTAAATATTTTAATACAAATAAAGATTTATTGATTTTAACTTCTGACATTCCCTTGATTTCTCCCCAAGCTATAGATGAATTTATAGAAAAATGTTTGGAGAAGAAAGCTCATTTAGGATATCCTATTATCCAGAAAGAAGATATTATAAAAAAATATCCAGAAGCCCAAAGAACTTATGTGAAAATTAAAGAGGGCACATTTTGTGGGGGAAATATTATATTTTTTAAACCAGAAATATTTTACGAAAATAAAAAAATGATTCAAGAATTATTTGAAAATAGGAAAGCTATGTGGAAATGGGCTAAAATATTAGGTTTTAAATTTGTGCTAAAATATTTATTAAAAATTATCACTTTAGATGAAATTGAAGAAAAAGTATCAAACTTGGTTGGTTATAAGTCTATTGCAGTTATTGTTTCATATCCTGAAATAATGATAGATCTAGATAAGATTAGTGACTATGAGTTGGTGCAAAAACATCTAAAAAAATAAAATAAATACTTGTTTTATTTAGGTAATAGTGATAAAATACTAAATATAAATGATTAAATAATTGAAGAATAGTTCCTCTATTGCCTTCTTTTTATTTTTAATAGAATTCCAAATATATCTTTATTTACTTTAAATTGCTATTTCAAAGTATCGGAATTTCAAAGAAAATCCAA
>Ga0190359_1000560_pt1 | contig 25006 bp, 48 predicted proteins | sample 48721823_MG_FD_161269 | JGI IMG/M metagenome (GOLD analysis project Ga0190359, IMG submission 161269) | Hydrothermal vent microbial mat bacterial communities from Southern Trench, Guaymas Basin, Mexico - 4872-18-2-3_MG | ecosystem: Environmental > Aquatic > Marine > Hydrothermal vents >... | reverse complement strand
TCTTTTAGTCTTTCGCGGTTTTGGTTCTTTGGGCATTTCACATAGTGCTTTAGCCTCATCCCTGGTTGCTACCTTTTTGGAGCATAGTTTTGATGCGATACAAAACTCCAATTTGCGTGATTCCCTGTCAAGTTGCTTACCACGCATACTTTTAGCCATACAATTGCGATAACTCTCTTGATCCACGACCTAATATTTACTCCCAGCGTCTGATAAGATATTCTTTGCTACCCCCAGGGAATGGATAACGAATTGGCATCGCAATTTTTTCTACAGTAAACGGTTTTGCACAGCTAACTTTCCTGAGGTCTTTTTCTGCTATTTCTTTGTCAGAAAGGGTCCTTTCTACTGTAACAACCTCCCCTTTTGTAATCCTCTCGGCGACATCAATACCAAACTCGTCAATTACAGCACCAATATCATCATACTTAGTGCAACCAAGGTAATCATGTAGCTTGCCAATCCACCAATCACAAAGAGGCTCAAAGACTATCTCACTATCAACCTGTTTGCCATCTTTATAGGTTTTAAGCTCAGTGATGTTACCCTCCATCTTCTCAGCCATCTTTACTCTCCTTTCATCAACAGTATATCCTGTCGTAGTGCCTATCTATCTCCGGCACCTCAATAGCATTTTCAAATTCTACACTATCCAGTAGATTGCCTTCGCTATCATAGAGTTCAACCACGGGGCTGAGGACTTTATCTAAGTAATGTATGTCAACCCACGCAGCTAGTTTGCGTGCGGTACCAACATGATACTTGTGAAAATCGAATTCATCAGGGGAAAGATAAAATATAGTTTCAAACTGCGATGTTCCCTCTGGCCAAAAAACGGTATAACTAATATGACTAAATCTGTTTTCCAGCCTTTCTATATGCTGGACCACAGGATGATAGTCTCCATATGATAGGCAGTATTGGTTAGCAAGGTCAAGATTTCCACCTACTGGGTAGGGACAACCCTGCGTCTGCAGCCTATCCAATTTAGCTTGAGCTTCTTCAAGGTTTTTGCCAACGTGTTTTCTACATAGATCGCTATCACAATCTGCTAACTTTTGTGTTAAATGGGCAACTTGGGCTTGCGCATTTGCTATAGCATCTTTAACGTTTGTAGCATAAACTGCGATACCTCCAGGTATGATGATTTTAATATCACCAATAAATGCTTCAGGAGTATCAACAGTTATAGTCGCTTTGATAACATATCCCAACCATGTAGGCTCATAGTAGTTGCCTATGAAAGTAGCTGCAGCTACTCGAGGTGCATGCTCAATCGGCACTGGTATCAGACTAATGTTTAGCTCATTATTGCCTTCAGCTATATTCACCATTAAACCACTCCTTAATAGGTTGCTGCTTCATAACCTTCCTTCTCAAAAGTAATGGTATAGGTACCGGGTGTCAGTCCCTCAAAGGCATAGCCACCTCCAGCGCTGGTATAAGAGACCATACCGTTAATAGCTACCTTTACTCCTTCTATAGGAGCACCAGTAGTAGCATCGGTTACCACGCCATAGAGATTAGCCAGCTTGGGAATCGGAGTCAGCCTGACATTTAACTCATTATCGCCTTCAACTAAATCTATGGACATATTCTTCTCCCTTTAGTAAGTAGCGGTTTGATAACCTTCTTTAGAAAAGGTCACTACATAGGTACCGGGCGTAATATCAAGAAAGGCATAGTTACCATTAGCGTCGGTATAGGTTTCCAGTCCATTTAAGGTAACAAGAACGCTGGGTATCGGCTTACCAGTTTTGCTATCAATTACCACACCATAGAGATTAGCTAATCCTGGTGTTGGCGGTGGTGGCGGCGCAGCCTTTGCCTTCCTGGTAAGAAGGTAAGTTAATCCACCAACAGCAAGAGCAGCTCCTCCTATTATTGCTACCCTTTTAGTGCTGGTAGTTACCATCTATCTTTCCTTCTATCCTTGCTACTATTTTTCCTTGCTCAACTACTATCTCTTTCAGCTCATCTATTTTATCACATATGCTGCTTCTTTTATCATCACAATCATTTTTGGTAACTGTGTTACCGAGCTTTCTACCAAAGAAGAAGGCAGCACCCCCGGCACTGCCGGCAATAGTGCTCATTATACCGATGGCGTTCCAGTCAATCAGCATCATTCGTTCTCCTTTGGCTTTTTGCGGAAGTAATATTGAATTAGTAGAGTCCAACCAGCTATTGTGGCCCCTATTATTTCACCAGGTAGATTAAGTATACCTCTACCGGTCAAAATCCACAGGGCAGGAATAATTCCAAACAGCAACCCCTGGGCTAGTCTATCATTTGTCTTCATGCTGTCAGCCTCCTTCTGATAGTCTCAATCTCTTTCTTCGTTAGCGGTCGTAGGTCCTTACCTTGATTGTGGGCTTTCTCATCAACAAACCAGTCAACCTCATAGTGCCCAGTAACCATACCGTCACTGTAGTACCGCAAGTGGTATTGATGACCGCCTGGGACCGCTTTCCTAACCGTGAATATCTGCCCACGATAGGCTATCGAGAATATGTTATAGTCATAGCCAAGGGGAAGTAGTCTCTCGCGGAACTCAAGCGGAGAGATTACTTCAGGAAGCACAAACAGCTGGAACTTTAGCTCTCGCTCTTTGTTCCCCGAGAACCATACTCTCAACTGCCTTGTCCACCTTATTAGTTTATACAACACTATTATTCCAGCTTCTTTTATTTTTTCTTATTTTTCATCTTCTTGAGGATTAAGCCCGTTCCTCCAATGAATACTAGTAAAGCTGCTATATCCATTATCCGTGGCAGGATAGGTTTTGAAGCCTCTACTTCTTCTGTCTCATCTATTATTTGTCCTTCTCTGCCTATCACCAGGATTTCTTTCCATTCCATATCATCACTGACTTTGGCAAAGTTGACAGTATTAAAGGCACTGCTAAAGGGTTCCTCACGCCTACCGTATTCTCTATAATAGTGCCCGCTAGTAAGAAATTCCTCAAGCAAGCGATAACACTGGTAGTTATGCTGTAGAGGCCACTTACCCCATGGATGTTCAGTGCCATACCAGCGAGGAAAAGAGGGACCCATACCCAATGACATACATAAGTAAGGATATCTATCAGTGCCTTCCCAAGTAAAGTCAATTTTGAATGGTATTTGCTCTTTTACTTCCCAATCGAACTCAAATTCTTCTATTGTGAGTCCATCAGCCTGCCATAACATTTTTCTTCCTCCTTTGCTTCTCAAGAAGCAATTTCTTGATGTCCTCTGGTTTTGCCTTCGGTTTATCCCTATTAATCTCTTTAGTCATGGATTTCCTCCCATGTTGCGTCAGTAAGCCTCACTTGCGCACTGTATTCCGCTGGTACTAACTGCCAGCCAACCCACTCATCAAGTGTTGTCTCCAGCAGGTACCAATTTCCGTCATCCCGCTTGTATTCTACCCAAGCGTGCCCATAATCAATACCACTAATAGACACCTTGCCTAGCACACATGCCACCCTATCCCTAGGAACGCCGGCCGAGATGAGCAAACTAGCAAGAAGGAACGAAGTATCTTCGCAATCTCCAGCTTGCATATTTAGCGTCTCATGGGGCAAATTAAACCTGTCGTAACCCCAAATACGGTCATCCCGGATATAAGGGTAAGGAGCAATCATATTGAAAGCAGCTATCACTAGGTCATCGCCAGTCTTATCGGTTAAGGTAGCTGCTGCATCTTCTACAGCCTTAGCGTAGGGTGTGATAAACTCGCTCAAGTAATTTATGGAGTATCGCCCCCGTTTTCCTGAAACTGTTAAAGGGATATGGCGTGGTTCCATCCCTTCCACTAGTTTGTCCAATCCAGAGCCAATATCGTTGAGACTTGCTTGGCTATCGTCAAGAGAATTGATTACCTGAGAGATAGTAGTTGTAATATTACTAAGTTCGGATTTCAGCTCATTGAGGATTTCTTCCGGATCGTTACTGGGTATTCCAGTAGCATGCAGGTCAAGCCGTGTTCGTTTCCCTACTTCCTCAACAATGTAAATCTCATCGCACTTTACTTGATTAGCCCAGAACTCAAAGGCCGAGCCGATTTCTGAACTATCCAAACCTTCTTCAGGAAACTTAAACCAAGGACTGTAGCCAAACTTGCCAGAGGCATCAGTGATCGTTTCTCCTCTGGCCTTACCATCCAGCACTGCTTGAATTATCACTCCTTGTCCTACGGGTTGCTCATCATTGTAGAGCGTCCCGTAGATAGCGCAAGGCGGGCTTGGCGGGCTTGAAGCACCAAAGTTTCTCTTCCATCTTGTTTTCATTTTCCCTGTTCCTGCTTTTCGTTAGTTTTCACATTCAGCTTGTCTTTAAGCATCCTGACCTCGTTTTTTAGATTGTCAATCTCATCAAGGAGATTAGCCATTCTTTGTCCCCTTTCTTCTGCAACTAATTCCTCGTCAGAAACCTCATAAGGCTCCCTTCTGAGTAGCTTCCCTGTTCCTTGTTCATAAACTTCGATATATCTTATTTCTTTTGACATTTAAGTCTCCTTTAAGAAAACAAAAGCATAATTAGGCTCATATGCATCTGTAGGAGCAGGAGCTGGATCGCTATAAGCAGCCGAAACAACAAGAACGACACGGCGCACATTAGCTCCACCACTCTTAATGAAACCAGACACAGGGGCAGCTGATACAGCCGTCAATCCGGCTCCATAGAGCTTTGGAGTAGCAGTGCACCGAACTGCTAAGAAGTAATAGCCTCTGGCCAATTGCTGATTGATTACAATTTCTTTAACACCAGTTGTGCCTGTATCCACAGTCCCTGCACTCAATATCAGTGAGCCTGGAATGCCATTATCCCATTCAAAGATTCTCAAGTCAGCAGAACCCTCTGCTGCTGTACCGACCATTATGCCAATACCAGTATATGTTGTTGTTTCGCTGACAAAAATCGGTGTATAGAATATCTTGCCAGCAGTTGCGTCTGTCGTGACGCCCGATGATATAAGCCACCCTGGCATAACATAGCGAGTTAGGGCAGGTTTTAACTTCATTGGAAAGTCAGGCTCAAGGTCAGTCTTATGAGCACCATCAACAGTATCAGCATCAATACCAAGAGCATCGTGTGCAGCCTTGTCGTGGTCAGTGAGGTCACCAATAGAAGTGGTCTTGGCATGGTGGGCTGAGGCATCGCCCTTATGGGTGGTTATCTTGCTGTCTATAGTGTCGTCTCTAGGTGCGTCATCACCACTGTCTGGAGCTCCCAAGTTCTCTATTTTCTTGGCAGCCCAGTCTTTATCGGCGTCTATCTCAAGCTCGGATAGTTTTTTTATTCCTGCTCCCATTCTACCCATCTTATTCCATCCCCTTTACAACAACTTCATATGGTATATCCCTATCTGCCCCTTCGTTGACATCCTCCTCGTAAGTTATTTTCCAAGGCAAAGAGGTGGTAAACTCAGCATCGAAAGCTCTTTCATCGCCAACTCCTACAGTAGCTGCCTGTGCAATATAAAGGTCATAGTTTGCTCCATCGACCTTTCTGTATATTCGGAATGTCCCTGTCTGGGTCATGTTTCTATTGCTGACGCACACACATATCCTTCGTCTGGTGGTAGTCGTGTCCTCATAAACATCTTGCTCGCCGCCAGCATCAAGATAAGTATAGGACCCGACTGCTTCAGCAGTATCTATCAAGTCATAAATATCCTTCAAGTCCTGATCTCTTGATTGTCCAGCTGCTATCTGAGAACCTTCGCTGAAATTATCCCAGGTGTTGTCGGTGCCAGCATCAACTCTCGCCCCGTCGTCAACAGCCATTGAACACCCGGAGAACAGGTTGTTGTCAGCCCCGCCGACCACTTCCCAGCCGGCAGCGGTATTGCCCAGTGTATGACAGTCGTGGAAGTGATTTCGGTCAGCAGTGTTGGCTGAAAGGTAAATACCTTTCACTGCTCCAGCCCCAGCAGCAACAAGCCTTCTATGTATACCGTAGCTGCCGGTAATGTCAAAACCGGTGGTGGTATGCTGGATTGAACGGCAGTTATCGGTATGATTTTCGGCTCCACCGATATCAAAGCCGACGGAGCACCCAAAGGCAAGGCAGTCCTCTATATTGTTGAAATTGCCGGTGACCTGCAATCCCGTCTGACCACCCTGAGCAAGTATCGCTCTAATCACACGGCAATAGTTGGCACTCACTACTAGGACTGTCCCTGGGGTCGTGTTTGTTAGAAAAGTTCCGTGTTCGCATACCAGCTCCAAGCTGTCCTTGTTCAGGTTAATTGCCTCGTTATATATACTAGCTTTAACTACTATCCTATCACCAGCACTGGCAGCAGTTATGGCAGCCCCGATTGTCTTTTTAGCAATACCGGGTTCATGCCCCGAGTTAGCATCATTCCCATTTACACCATCAACATACAGGATATTCCCTGTATATTTAGGCACATGGGACATCGAGTCTCCAAGAGCTGCTTCCGGGTCACCGAGTATCCCATATAGCGAGCCTAGCGTTGAGATTGAGGCATTACCGACATCTTCGGGTATCCCTTCTAGACCTTGAGGCCGATAACTCATTACTATATACCTCCTATTGTGCTTTTCTTCTGCACCCAATAGAGGTGATGAAGCAAACTAACATCCCAATTAATCTTATGACCTCGCATTGCTTACTCCTAGCACTGTTTACTCCCTTACTGGCTAGCGCCCACTATCTCTTGCACTCTCAATACCCTTAAGGTCGTATTCACCGAATGTCTGTAATTAATGGTATCGCCGTCATGTACCAGATGGTCGAAGATGTAAAGTGCATTGGCGGTGAGATTCGCGCCGCCGTTGAACTCCACTACTTGGGTGTTGCCAGCCTTAGTGATAGTTGCAAAGAAAACTCCGGCAGTGTCCACACACACCATCACACGGAAAAGACAGGGTGTATTCGTTGGTGATAAAGCCGAAGCCAAAATATCAGTGTCGGCTGTTTCAGCGGTGTTATGTTCATTAGCCTTTTCTAGGGGTGTCAGCTGGTTTGCTCTAGCTAAATATCCATAGAGGTCATTTAGCGTCTTAGCATTAGGGGAAGCTGCGCAAATAGCATCTCGCAATCCAGTCAATGCTAGGTCAAGATTGGCTATGTCTAGCGATATATCTCTTCCGGTAAGATCAGTGCCCCCCCACTTATCAATGTCAGCTAACCGAAGCGTCATCCTGATCTCGTAATGATCTCCGGCGGTAACTGCTTCAGCAATAGCAGGGAAGGTAAGAGTATCAGCAGTATTTGAAGTAATGGTCACGAAGTAGTGTTTGCTATTGTGGGTGATTTCAACTACGGCACCTGCCCACTTGTTTGTTTCCCAAACTGCGGTAGTATCTTTTAAAGTGGTTGTAGAACCATCGGTGGCTTCACCAGTCGCTACCGAAAACTCGGTTACTCTTGATAATACTCTTGCTAGGGTTTCCTCTAACATCTCACTCTGTCCTCCTGAACTTGCTAAAGTCACATACGATGTAAGGTTTACCACAATTGGAACAGGTTATCTTTGTTACTGTTATTGAAACCACTTGCCTATTATTACACCAAGGACACTGGCATTCCTTAGTAGTTGGCCAGTCAGGACTTCCTACTTTTTCTTGGATACAAATTAACCCTACACTACCGTATAAATTACCACCTCCAACATTATATAGCTTCACATCAATAGTGTGTGAACTAGCAGCTGTGGGGTCAATCCAAGCAGTAGTTATATCTATTACCCTATTCAAGTAGCTAGAGACTCCTCCTTCTATGGCTAACCAACAATTAGCCCAATAATTATCTACTACAGAGTATAGTTGAGCGTCTTGAGTTAGTGTGCCACTGGCAGTTAAGAAGGAAAATAGATAGCCAGCAGGAACTGTTATTGGCATCGGCAATAATGTCTCTAAATCGGTAAGGTGAGTATTTGCTCCTGGTGCAAGTGGAGCATTAGGAACTGCCGGATACTCAGGGTCGCCACCTAGCGTTAGTTGGCGCCCAAATATTCTCAGTCGTTGGTTATACTTTAGGCTAATTCCTGCTCTTTGTATAGCACGACCAATTTCCCTAGCATAGTCTGGTAATCCTACTCCCTTTGATGGAACTGTAAAAGCTGACATTATATCCTCTCCTGTAAGGTTAGTATCACCGAGATTGTGTGCTCATTAACTGAATCACCATTCCTGATTTCACACCATAACTCTTCATCTCTAGAAACTAACTCATTAGTAGGAAAAACAGGAGTGGCTGCATCAAGTGCTATATAGCCCTCTCTCGGAAAACACTGCTTCTCTCCATGCCCCACCGACACATCTACCAGTGAATTACAGCCTGGCGGGAAATGAAAACAGATGCTACTTATAACAGCATCAAATGGACACACATCAGTAAATCTGTTACCAGTCAGAGAATCAAGTGTTTCTTGAAACTTGATCTGTGTTGTTTGACCTATTCCAGGAACAACTATAGGGGTAACGTCATCGTTCGACATTTATTACCTCCTTTATTTATTTCCCGCTCGGCCAATTATTTATCCACAACTCTTGCTTCGAGGTCAACTCCTCTTTGGAAATATCCTCCAGCCTGAAGCGCCATCCTGAGAACAGAACCCTTGCTTCGGTTAAAGCAAACTCCGAATAGAGATCAAACCTAGGAGTGATGTTGTAGTAGATGAAGAACTCGGAAGCGCGGAACATATATTCCTTGAGGAAGTCCTCACCTGCTTCAGTAGGATACTTACGCAAGTAGAAGTTTACCTTGTTTGTCCGCCACTGTTGCACAGCAGCAGGATGCTTCAATTGAAGCTTGAAGTCATCGAGGATTCTCATCCTCAACTGAGCTAGCTCATGGGTTGGCATCTCAAGATTGGAATCCTCGTTGTTGTTTGACCAGGTAGCTGCGCTCAGAGAACCAAAGTCCTTTTGGTATTCAGGTAGTGCTCCAAAAGCTATGCACTTTACTGGTTGTCCTTCGCTGGGGAATTGTGAACCACGTAACAGTGCTGTCTCACCAGGCAACAGAACAGGATTGAAGTGTTGGTTGAAACTTACGTCAGACATATTTACCTCCTTCGTCGTCGTCGTTGAGGCAGACCTGCTATTAGGTCATAGCCATACCCATAGGCAGGTCCCCATCATATTTTTGTGGTTGCCGATATAGTGGGCAACCGATTTTATCGCAAACATACAGGTATAGTGGTTTCTTGGCTCTGCTATCAAATAGTAGTTTCTTTAGCTTAGAACCACATTGTTTGCATTTACCAACTGTAGCAACTTTAACTGGCGTTGTCTTGGTACTCAACTTTCCAGTTTTCTTTTTAGCCATTTTTAATCACTTACTATATACTCGACCCATAGTATGAACTTACCATTGGTAAGGTCTTCAGTAGCCACAGTCATCGAGAGTTCTCTGGCAGCGGTACACTTCTCGGAAAAGTTTGCTGCGGTGCCATCCTGGATACACTCATGGTGTCCTGCATCCCAAGGATCAGTACCATCATTGATAGCGATAGCAGCCAGAAGCCCAGCAGGGTCGTCAGTCGGAATATCCAGTGAAACAGTAGCAGCATCGGTAGCACTGGTCAGGGTAGTGAGAACCTCATACCAAGCCCTTACCACAATGGCATTGTCTGGCAGTGTTACTCCCAGACCTATAGTGCCTTGCGCACCACCATGTTCGGCAAAATCATAGGTTGCCCTAGCTACACGGTGAGCGTGAAGCCCATCACTATTAACGTCCTGTAGTTTGCCTTCAGTTACAGCATCATCCTTAATTTTATCTGTCTCTACTGCATCGGCATTTATTTGCAACGCTTCCACAGCGCCATCAGCCAATTGTCCCGTGTCAACCGCCTTATCATCGATCTTGTCAGTGGTAACAGCCTTCGCTCCTAACTTAGCTGTCTCCACTGCTAAATCTTGTATCTGTCCCGTGTCAACCGCCTTATCACCAATCTGCCCTTGCTCTACTGCCTTATCGTTTATCTTAGCAGTGGTAACAGCCTTATCAGCAATCTGTGCTGTCTGAACCTTGGGAACCAGCACCACCGAGCGGAACTTAATCTTACCCGCAGTTCCGGCAGCATTGATGGTACACTGTAGTTTCTCACCAGCGGGTAACAAACAGAAGCCTACGAACCGTTCATCAGTTACCCAAGCACCAGCTGCTATGTCGTCAAAGGCAGCATCAGGATCGGTTGTCTCGGAGCCGACATCAAACTCTGGACCTCCAGCTGCATCCTCAGAAGCAATCGCCTGAATCATAACTAGGCGATCGTTATTGCTATCAGCAGCAAGCAGGTCAACTGGTGAAGCGTCAGCGTGGTCAACCTCAACCTCGGTAGCTGTATCAAAGTAGCCAACGGCGTCATCAGGTAACTTTGAACCGACAACGGCATCACTTGCGATATCATCGCTATTGATGGTGGCATCAAGGATACGATAGGTGGTTATTTGTTTATTAGTATTCGTAATCATATTATACCTCCTTACTCTTCGTAACCACAGATGGAAATCGAGTGAGTGGCAAAGGTTCCTGATGCCGGCGACTCCAGTTTAGCTGCTAAGACACCATCCTTAAACTTAATCCCTGGTGCCGGGAAATCAAGGCTCACAGTATTAGCAGGACCACAGTAAATAGCAAGCCTTCTGTCAGTAGCAGCAGGGCCGGTACCCTCAGCCCCTTCAGTGTCCGAATCATAGAGGATAACTTGATCGGCATTTGAGGCATGAGCATTAGTGATGGTAATGCCCCTAAGCCAGAAAACCCTGCCTGAAGTGACACCACCTTGAAGCAGCTCTCGGCAATCACTATCGTATTTGTCTAGAGCCTCATCATTGTATGAGCTTCGCGCATAACGCATACTACACCTCCTAAAGGTTGATTCTCTCCTCTGTTCTTAGGAGATTATATTCTGTTTAGGCGTTAATCTTAACACCCTCTTTCTCCACTACACAGCCATCAAAGGCAATCTCAATACCAGCATTAGCTATTTTCACATAATGCTGGATAGTTACCCTCATGTTCTGCGTAATGATGATTGGACTTTTGACAACAGCGACCTTGACATCCCTGTCAACAAGTTTATCCAGAGACCAAATCGCCTTTACCGCATTAGATATCTTTACCTTTAGTGCTGAAACAGAAGGTTCGTTACTGAGAATAGTAACACCCCAAATACAGACAAAGGTATTGTCTGCGATTTCTTTATCGGCAATATCTGAGTCCTCCCATGTATTAGCCGAAGAACCGGTGGTCTCGTACCACACATCGTTGGTTAGACCAAGATCACTGGGCAATAAGTCCCTAACTGTAACCCTAGCTCCTTTGAGGCGGTCAATTGCTGTTTTTTCAACCTTATCTATGGCTGCATCTATAAACAGCTGGGGGCCTCCAGGAGGCAAAAGGTCAATAGGCATAAGGACACTATATGTCTCTGCCATCTTTTACCTCCTTTAAGCGTTGATCTTCTGACCCTCTTTTTCAACAACCAGTCCATCAAAGGCGAGCTTGTAGTTAGTAGTTGCTTCAACCACAAACTCTTCAATAGTCAATGCTATTTTCTGAGTAACGATGATTGGGGTTTCAGCAATACCAGCTATAGCATGGTAGGCGGCAGCACCACTTGTGGTTACTACATAAGGCACCCACAACGGATACAAGTTCCATATCGCCTTTACCGCGCTACCAACAGTGAACCTTATCGCACTGATGGGGGGATCAGCAGCTGGAAGACTAGCAAAACGACAACCATAGATGGCAATAAAGGTATTGTCATCAATCGTTGCATCAGCTATGGTAGTTTCTGCCCAGGTATTATCAGTGCCACTAGCTTCTGTCCACTCTTCGTTGGTCAACCCAAGATCGGTAGGCATAAGGCTTCGAATGACGAGCCTAGCTCCGCCTAGATCCCTTCTGGCGACCTCCTCCAGTTGACGTGCTGTCGCCTTGATGATACCCTCTACCCTTTCGGGTTTGACTTCATCAAGCCGCCTCAAAATTGATTCTACTTCGAATGCCATTTAGACACCTCCTCGAATGAGATTACGTGCCTGATTTCACGTTACCGAGAAAACAACTTCCTCTTCTGGCTTATAAGTCGGGTAGGACGTTGCTTCCTTAGCACTTACTCTTCGGCGCATCGCTAGCCTCGAGCTTGCCGGTGCAGATATGACGCCCCTAGCTGCCAACACGCTTCTGAGTCCTCTGACACCCCAGTCCATAGAAGCGATGCCGAGATTCTTGGTGTAGTCACCACCTATACCGAAAGCAGTAAGGGCATAACCGGCAGCGGCAAACACCATTCCCATTATAGGATTGATTTTGGTTTCGCCCTCGGCCTTGTCCCTATCCAGCCTCTCGGTTCCATAATCAGCAACCGCCACTAACGCTGGAATACCAACATCCTCTGCTATCCTGATAGCCATAAATCTCCTCCTGTTAGTTTTGTGGGCACTAACCTTAGAAATAAGGAAGGCAGGCACTTCCAAACCTTAAATCTAAGGTTGTGCCCGCCTTTTTACTGCTATCGACCTTTAGCAGTCTTTGGAAAGCACTATATGAGTGCCATCCATAGCTAATTTATAGAATATACTATTGTTCCAAAGTTGTCAAGCCTTCTTGGTAGCAAGATAAGCTACTCCTGCCGCACCAGCAGCAGCTCCACCAATAATTACCCAGTCAGGTATACCCTCTTTAGGGGGTGGAGGTGGAGGAGTGGGCACTACTGGCGCCTTCACAGTCAATGTAACCTTTGCAACCTCTACCCAATTAGTCACTGGAGTAAACACTTCTACTGGCAACCTAGTGCTTGCAACCTCTATCCAATCTGTCACCGGAACGAACGCAACTACGTCCAATGAAGTTTTTGTAACCTCTATCCAGTCTGTCACCGAAACGAATGTATCTAATGATAATATTGTTCTCGCAACATTTACCCACTCGGTAGACGGTGCCTCAGTAAGCGATACTGAAACACGCTCAGTATCATCGGTATGCCATCTATAGTCGGTTCCCCAGTAACGAGCATTAACGTCAAAGCTAATAGACTTATTAGGCATTGTAAACGTATAAGCCCAGGTAATACTGCGACCAGCATACAGTGTTACAGCAGTGCCGGACCACGATGGCACATCATTGCTCTCCACCCTAGGGCTTACAGACTTTATATTTATGTTAGATAGGTTAGTTATCTCGATCTTAGCCCTGACAACGGCACCAACTTCTGCTTCACTTGGTACCGTTACCTTGCTTATCTCAAGATAAGTCCCTGATATTGTTTCAACAACCATTTAGAACTCCGTCAATAGTCACTGCTTGGTGGAAAATCAGGCACACCCGGCATAGCCCAGTTACTCTGATTACACCATACCTTAATCCTCAATTCAATATCGTGGTCTGGCATCACTAGAGGCTTGGGGATATAACCAGGATAACCAAGAGGAGGTATTGTAGCTTCGATATCCACTGATGTTGTTGTATGCACATCGTGGTCTTCTCCCTTGACTGACCCATCCGTGCTTATGACGGTAACACAAGTGCTCCAAGGGTTGACAATAGAAGCCCCAAGCGCGTTGCTGGCATGATATTTAACAATAACCTTAAACTCTTCCCCTTCAGGCACTTCTGTAACCCGCTTACCATCCCACTCAACCCACTTGTCGATGATGTTTACAGTGAAAGAACCAACAGTAGCTACTATCGCATTTAGACTAACACTATGTTTTACTTGGGTTCTTAAAATCTCCTTAGCCATAAGACACCTCCTTTTTCTTCTTAGTCAGCTTCATTATAAACGGGACGGCTATAGAAGCTGCGACAACAGCAATGACACCCCAGAACACCGGTGATACTTTCTCGGCAAATAATCTAATCTCCTTCATCCACTGCCAACCAAAGTAAGCACATATAGCGATAATAGCCCATATTATTACAGGCACCCAACTTCCTCTAGCAATCATATGAACTACAATTTTATTCCATCCAACCCCCTCTACGTCAGTTATCTCTGCGTCCCCTTGATCGAGCATTTGGTCAATGACCCACTCAGCTCCCCATAGGTCAGCTAGTGGCGCTATAGGAACCTTAGTGGTTATTTCCAATTTCATCTTGGTTCCTGCAGGCAAATCTATATTAGGAGCCGATGATTGTAACTCATCAGCAGTAGCTCCCTGCGCTATTAGCTCAAACATTCTAATACCTCACACGAAAGCATCACAACACCGTGAATTTAAGTATTGGTCAAGCCAACTCACACAAAACAGATTTGAGAACGGCTCATGGACACTCCGCCCGGGAAAATATCTAACCACAGCATCATTAAATAACATAACTGGACTATAAATATCAGCCTTACTCGCTTCAATGAAGCATGACTTGATATTAGGTGATGTCGTCTCAAGTATGTAATCATTGTCTAACCTAACAACAACCCAAGCGTGTCCATCATCTTTGATATTACCCAGAACTACATACACCTTATCCTGAGGAAGTTCCTGGCGAAGTAGAGAAGTAAGTAGAATCGAGCGGTTCATACAGTTTGCTATTCCTACCCGGACCACCTCTGCTGGATCAAGCCACGCATCATTCTGAATAAAAGTCTTACCATCAACCTGAACTTTAGTGGATAAGAATGGTTTATAACGTAGCTGGCGGGCTACATAAGCCCAACAGGCCTCGACTTTTGACTTCTGTGACTTACCATTGTTGTTGGTAAGTTCTTTATATAGATGCTTAATCTCAATATTATCAGGCGTTACCCAGCTAGTTAAATATCTAGTTTCATGAAGCAACGTTGCTCCATTTATTGGTTGGTCGGTTGTTGGCACTGCCCTATCAACACTTTCCATCGTCAGGCCTCTCCTTGTTATTGTATTCAATCTTAAAAGGTAGTAGCTTCTTAATGGTTTCCTTAATGGAGACTTCGATAGCCTTAACTATAGGACTGATATCAACATCAATGTTAATCTGTGGATTTTCTGATGGATAACCAATCTTGATTTTCACTGTTTCTCTATTCCCCCATAGATCGATAGATAGCACTGAAATCCAGCTCTATTTCAGCATTTAAAAATTCTTTAGCCTTCTTAACCGCTGCCTCAAAGATATTAGTTGGATCAAACTCAATGGAATACCGTGGTTTTCCTTTGGGAAGGCTAACTTTGATTTTCATTTTTTATCTCCACACTCGCACTTAACTACTTTTTGCAGTGAACTCATAAAAACTTGCTCACTCAGAGCCTCGAGCCGGTCTCTAGCATCAGGGAACTTTCCCCATTCAATTTCACCAATTACCCTGTTCAAATCACCATTCAAGGCTTTAGCCTCATCTGGCAATAGGGAGGCTTCTTTCTCGCAGTCGTAAATAGCAGCTCTAGCATTGATGCTGGCTGTCAACGCCTTCTCTTTTTCCTCAACTGAGGCATATCTACGAGCACTATCTATAAATACCCAAGCCTCAAATAGACTCGTTGCCAAACCATGACATTTCTCAGATATAGACATTGTTTTCTCACCCCCCTAGCTTTTTACTTGCCTTAATCAGTGCTGGTCCAAGAAACAAGCCAAGTCCAAAGCCAAGTATACCAAAGAATAGTGGATCGGGAACTTCTACACTACCAACATCACCTATCTTGGTGAGAATTCCTGTCGCCCCACAGCTAGGACAACTTATGGTGTCACCCTCTCCACCTCTGGTTGCTATCGGGAAACCACATTCTCGGCATATTACCTGTATCATAGCAACTACCTCCTTTAACAATAACAACGAAAGGCAGGCACAATGCCTGCCTTTTACCTAATTTTAATCTTACCAGACAACTAAAGTCAAGCCATCGTCACAAAATCAATATCTTCCTGCGTTTAAACTCATCTATCTGTCTCTGTATTCCGTCCCTTACAGATGGCGATGATGCAATTACAGACAAGGCGCCTGGGCTTTCTTTTCCTATCTTATCAACAACCCACTCAAAGGTAAGCCAACTTAAATCATCTGGAGCAAAACTCAACAGCTTATGCTGTGTCTGTTCATCAAGGAAATCCAGAATGGTTCCTTTGCCATTAGTATTCTTAAACAGATGATAGAACTCCTTGGCACTCATCCCGCTAAAATACTCAGTAATAAATCCTCCCAATGTTTCTGGAAAAAACTCAGAAATAATAGCACTAGCAATACTGGTAGTATTTATCTTCTTGGTGATGTCCTCAAGCATTCCCATCTTTGTTAACCATCATCCTCATAGATTCTTTTTCTCTTTTTTCCTCAGCCCTTTCGTGACGCAGCTTATCTCTTTTAATCCTGTTTTCCTTTGCTCTTTGTTTGGCTCTGCGCCTCCGCTTTGACGGTCTCAAGATCCTCCTCCTTTTTTACCTCTTTTGAGGTCCTCAGAATATCAATAGACATCCCGCAACTACTGCACACTGCTTTATCCGCATCCGGCGGAATAAAAATGTTTTCGTTACATTTAGGACAGGCAACCTCACCCTCTTCACCTTCTCCTGCTTCAACATGGAAACTCTTACCAACAGCAGATGCCATACTACCAGCACTAACACCACCACCCTTACTAGTTACTACACCAGCTATCACACGGCCTATCCTCTCTTGGGCATGAGAAAGAAACTGCATTCTTCTCTCTTCAGCTTCAACCTTCTGTTGAAGCTCCTGCCTCCTCATTTCCTTCTCTTCTTCCCACTTTTTCAAGGTAAGCTGCCATTCCTTATCCCTCTTATCCCTCTCATCCCTCATGCGTTCCAACTCCATCTGCAAGTTATAATCCAGCTTCTTTATCTCAAGCTGAAGCTCGGGAGAAATCTCAGGAGTACCACCCTTAGCATAGCCCAGTTTTTCGGCGGTCTCAACAGCCTCATCTATCACTTCTGTCAAAGATCTGCCTCTACCATGTCCACTCTTTATCTCTCTAATTTCTTTAGCAAGGTCAGCGAAACTGTTTTCCAACCTCTTTTGCCTCTCAATAGCAAGCTCTTCCTTGGTTCTTTCTGCTATCTCGGCAGCCTCTTTTGCCTCCTGTCTTAATCTGGCTATTTCGCTCTCGGCTTGTTTCCGGGCTATATCAGGATCTATTCCTTCTGCTACCTTCTTCAGTATGATTTCGGTAATAGGTTCTCTTTCTCTCTGTCGTCTTGCTTCCTCAGCTTCAGTTCTTTTCTTTTCTATCTCCGCTTCATGTTCTAACTGCTCTTTTTCATCTTCACGCTGCATACGCTTTATTGCCCTATCAGCCTCAACTTGTTTCAGCGCCTCTAAGGCTGGTGTAACTTGGGATTTATCTCTTTCCCCAAATGGTAAGTCAAAAGTCTTTTTAACAGCCATCACTTTTTCCTCCTTAACAGATACGCCAATAGAACACCAATACCACCAATAGTAGCAAGTATTCCTAATGGCTTAATCTCAGAGTAATCAACCTCAGGTAGTTTGGGTGTCCTCACTTTTACTCCTCCTTATTCATTCAGTTGCTTTCCCCCAATCCGACAAGTCCCAGTGATAAATTCCTGCCTTTGAAATAATCATCAGCAACTACATCGAAAAAGTCACCTATGGTGATATCCCTTCCGTGATCGCTTCTTTTCACCTCGGCAGTGAAATACTGGTAGTATAAAAGTGTTTTAGCTGATATTTTAGCCTTAACCCATATAGCTTCTCCTTCAATAAACTCATCGGATACACCCTCATACCTCTTATTCTTATCCTTGCCAGTGGTAGCCTCTTCTGGTATCGTATCCTCTTCTTTCTCTATAATACCAGATATTCCTTCACCACCAGGTAGGGGTGTTTCCATTCCAGCAGGAGCAGCCCTTTTGGCTTTACTGCTATTATCACTTGTCTTACGTTTCTTAGGTATTAAACCAAGTGCCTGAGCCTGCTTTATATTATTAGCCAATTCTTCGCCCGTATCAATATCAACTAAACGACCGGTTTTCTTGCCAGTGCAATGATGGTTTAAGAATTCGCTGTATCCTTTACCGGTAGGCTGAGCAGAAAAATCGCAGGTGAGACATACCCACCTTAGGTCCCTTTTTCCAGCATCTTGGTCAATTATGTCCAAATCGTTATCTTTTACTGGTTTTGCCACTTTTCTGTGCTGCTATCACTTTCTGGATAAACTATACCAGATTTCTGGGTTGAATAATATCAGAGTGTTGACAAAATGTCAACCTTCTAGTATAGTACCACTTAGGAACTAGCCTTTAAGGGTAAAAGATGAACAGTAATCTTCTAAATACCATTATAGGGGAAGGTAGTGCCCTTTTGCGCTTTTTAATTGCTACGCGCACACCATCACCCAAAATAAAGCCTCTTGAATCAGAATCACCGGAAGAGGCTTTTAAAAGAATATACCAAAAGGAACTAGATAAAGATGGTGGTAAAGATAGCAATATAGATGAGCTTAAACTAGAAGCTGCCAGAAGGGCTATAGCAGAAGTGGAAAATGAACTGAACCGAACTCAGGCTGAGGTTAAGACTAAGATTGAAACTGAGCCTAAGCCTGAACCAGAAACCAAGCAAACTAAGTCCAAGCCAATAGCAGTTGCCTGTTTACCTTGTGGACTTCATCATATTGTTACTACGTCCGCTGCCTTATCAGAGGCAGTCAGGTTTGCCCGTAGTGACGGCATAGAAAGCCCAGAGGTTATCAAAAGACTAGAGATAGCCAGCGAAGAAACAGATATTGCTGAAAGAATTGATTTTGCACCCAGTAATGTAGAGAAGTCCCCACCAAAAGAGAAGGAATTTCTGAGAGTATTCGTTCCTAAACTGAGAGCGCTCAGGCACCAAACAGATACTATCACTCATGTTCAGGATCTAGAGAAAGCGGCAGCCATAGCCCAAGAACTGGCTACCGAGTATAGAACTAAAGTGAGGGAATTAAAATGGAATGGATAAGGCCGACAGCGCAAATAGGTTTGGCTGGAGTAAATGCCGTTGGTTCCGGTATGCTATTTAAGCACAGCAAGGGAAAAGAACCAATCTATGCTATGGCAGCAGGTTGGCTCCTCGTTTTTGCCGGCTATCATATCTACAAGGCAATTGCTCTTGCCAGGGGAGAGGAGGCATGGTTAATCTGAAGAAAGGAGGAATAAAGGAAAATGGCAAAGGAAACATCTAGTTTCAGTCAATCAATACCATCAACTCACCCTCACGGGCCCCACGACTGTTATTGTCCTAGCTGCGGTTATACTGAAACCGTTGAAGAAAATGTCAAGTGTAACACTCTATATTGCCCCAAGTGCGGTGACAGGCTTAGAGCAGTAGGAACCGGAGAATACCGCTAGTATCTAAGAAGGAGGATTAAGTGGACAAAATCACCATTATCAAAAATGCCGGCACATCGGTTGAGGAAAACACCGAATTAGAAACCGATGGCTACATCCTAATGTATGTTGACGATGCTAAAATGAAGATGCTGGGAAACCTTAATCTGAAAATGTTTGCTCCACTCATTCCAATGATGATGAAGGCAATCAGTGAAAAGATGAAAAGTCAATGACGCAGGGAGGCTGTTGGTTGCCCGGTTAGTCTCATGAGCTAACCTACGCAGGTTCGATTCCTGTCCCTGCTATTTGTTTAACCTTTCACACCTTGAGCCACTTACTGTTAACACCTTATCTCCATAATATAAATAAAGCAGTTCACAATGGTTCTGGCAACCATCAATACCATTGCAATATCTCACTTCAGTTCTATATTTAGTATCAAAAATAGCATCACCCCTATATCTAGTATGAGTGATATTCTGCTCCCCAGTTAGTAATGCTATTCCAATTGCTCCAGCCAGCTCAGGATGCTCTGGGACAATAACAGGGCAATTCAGGGCTTCCTCAAATGCTTTAACCACTCCCTGATTTTTAGCTACTGCCCCTTGAAGGATAACAGTCTCACCAATAGTCTTTCCTTTAGTTAGTAATAAGTAGTTACCAACCATACCGCGACACACGCCCATAAGTATATCCTCTAACGCCCTACCTTTATTTAGTTGAGAAACCACCTCGCTTTGAAGAAAAATACCACACTTTGCAGGTAGATTCAGACGGTTCTTACTTCTAAGGGCAATACTACCAACTTGTTCAATACTAACGCCAAGACGAGACGCTATCGTTTCAATCATAGCACCTGCGCCGGCACCACAAACCTTATTCATCTGGAAGTCAACCAATATACCGTTCTTCACAAGCATCAACTTTGAATCTTCGCCCCCAATATCCATTATCGTCTTAGCATTAGGATATCGCTTTAAGGCGCTCTCACAGTGGCACATGACCTCACTATCAGTATAGTCGCCTCCTATTAGGCTTGAGACGAATTCCTTTCCCGAGCCAGTTACCCCGGCACAGTCAATCTTAACTTTTGGTAGTTGTTTCAAACCTTCTTGAATAGTAGGAATAAGTCCATGGTTTTTAAGGTAAGCCTGAGCGATTAGCTTGTCTCCCTCAAGAAGCACCATTTTGACGCTCACGCTACCACAATCAATGCCCAGGATCACCCGCGCCACCTCTTTCGCAATGACTTAATCATCTGTCCATATTGCCAAGGGACAGGATATTTATTAACCTCATACTTAATATAGTCTATCTGCTTAGACAACCAGTTATAAGCCCGTTCATCATTATCGAAATATTCAGCCAGCTCAGGATGGTCCTTATCAATAGCCTTTATCAACCACGATGGTGAAATCCACTCCAGACCCTCTATCAAGAAAGCACCACTGGCTAACAATAACTTCAGTTTACCACCTAGCTCCTTCCATAAGTTGACATCGTTATCAACCCATTGCTTTGCTTTATCAACATCAGTAAGTTTAAGTAGGTCAACTAGTATTCTCGATACGGCAGTAGAAGGCTTTAATCCGATCGTCTTTTTAATTGATTGAATTACAATATCCATAGGTAAATCAAGTCCCATTTTAGCTCCTCTCAAGTTTTTTCTTACGGCGCAACATACTTACGAATGTGCTTAATCTTGTTTCAAAGCCCACTTCAAACATAGACTCATCAATCGGAAAGCGGTATAAAGCTATTCCATCCTTCTCAGATATATAGTCTAGGAAAGGCTCAACAGTGCTCTCTGGCATACATGATAACGGCATAAGATGTATTACTCCATCAAAGCCATGCCTAGCGTACCAAGCAACATTGTAGATACTGTCTCTACCATGTCCGCCGATCTCATCACTTAGTAATCGCCAAGATTCCGCTTTCTCCTCTCTCTTATCAAAGAAGTCCAGCTTAACTGCCTTCTCGATAAAATGTGATAGTGTCATTGAATTGTGAACCGTCACACCTAACTTTTGCAACCTGCTTACAATGTCGAAGTTTATATCCGTCTCCACGCAGGTATAAAACTCACCAATAATACCAATCTTAATATCGTGGTTATTATCATTGTTATATGTTCTACTGTCAATGTCAATAACCTTTGGTGACATTTGAATGATAGCCTTTATCACATCATCAAATGAAGCACCAGTAACCTCCATTAGTTTAGGAACAAAGTTGGTTAGAGTTAAGATATGCATTCTAAACTTGTAGCCCAGCTTTTGAAGGACGAGTTCATGTATCTGCCAATAGTGCTTGAAACGACAAAGACCACAGGTAGAAAAGAAGATTAAATCAGTGGCACCGTGATCTAGATTATAGATATGTTCCCCAAGAGTTACCTTAGCAGGATAGCAAAGCATATCGGCAGTATGCATTACCCCCATCTTAGTAATATCCGGGGTAACCTTATGTGGCATTACCACCTCAACGCCTAACTCACTAAAAAACTGATGTATGGCTTTAGAATAGATGCCAAGTCTCGGTATACCAAGCCTCATAGGACTAATTATCACCATTTTCTTTAGAAACTTGCTTCATAGATTCAGTTGCCTCTTCCACCGCCCAGCGTTGCTTCGCCTTCCGTAACTCGTCCATTTCCTTTTCGTAGCACTTCTGACAGATACTATGGGTCGTGCTATGGTCACTATATGGAGGCTTTTCGCCCATATACTTGCTACACCAAGCGCAACGAATAATCAACGGTCCTATTCCTTTCCCTGTCTTGCTTTATCAACCCGACACCTCCTGCCTTAATCTTCCGTCTCTCCCGGTAGTGGTATCCAGTGATCAAACTCAGGATCTCGCCTGTTATCCTGTAATCGTTTCAGGGCTTCGATGCTAAGCTGACGGGCCTCGGCATATTTCAGATCATCTTCGCAGACGACTTGGATAGGAGTAGATTTTAGTAATTCAATAGCTTCGTCTATCTTCACTTCGAAACCTCCTGTCTTTTGATATCCTCTTCCACCTCTTCAATTACCCAATCAGGGAAGTTATAGCCTACTTCTCGCAAATGGAGCAGCCTCTTCAAAAATGACTCATAATCTGGGTCACTGAAGGTTTTGCCGTCATAAGGTAGCCCAATCTTTTCACGCTTGGCTGTATCCAAGAACTCCACCTGTTTCTTATGTGCTTTCATGAATTCATCAGCGGACACATCTAAGATAGAAGGTTCTTCAGGGACATCACCCACAATTCGGTTACAAGCCACGTGGGTTGTGATACATCCATTAGCATCCTCATAGCAGTAAAGGTCGCACTTCCAATTATCGCTACTCCATCGGCAGTAACTCATCTCGGCACCTCCTGTCTTAACACTTGGTCGTTTTCAAATTCTTTAGAGAATTTCAGATTATTTTTAAGGAACACAGGTATCCCAGCCTGGTCCGCCGCCCTCACTATCTCCTTTACCCACTCCAGTCTTGGCGGTTTATAAGGCTTAGTCTGGGCACCGATGATTAGCCAGTTAATAGCGCATAAATCCTCTGACATCATGCTTGAAGTGTAGGGGCCATACGGTGCAGGGTCTAATCGGCTCAACAGGGGCTCAAAGCTCAAATACTTTACCTTCGCTTCCACCTCGCCGAGATAAAACAAGGCTTCCCCATACATCTTAAAGTTCGTCGCCGTCACCCCCACCCAGCAGTTATTGGGAAACGGCGAAAACTTCGCTAGGTTCTGTGGTTGCTTGGTGAGGAGATAAAAGCGGTCTAGCGGATCACTTTTAATAGCATCGAAGATTTCTTTCTGCCATGCTTCTGGCACCCAATCGCCAAATAATTCGCCCATGTCACAAGTGAAAATCCCCTTAGCTTGTCTTCCTCCTAGAGTATCCCACCAAGCATCACTAGACTTAATATCATCTAGCCTCTCCTCCCAGAAGCGGGGGTAGAAGGGGTCGTATTTAGCGTTTAAGGCACTGTCATATTCAGGATGCGAAGCATGTTTCGCCCAATTAGTATTCGCCAAATACCTACTCTTTAACCGCCCATTCGCCAGCTTGTAGGCATAGCAGGGGAAGCCGCCGCCTTTGCACAGTCCGTTGATGTGGTTCAGACAGCCGGTCATTGGGTTCCAGGTATAGCCTTGTGTCCCATCAGGATTACGCACCCATTCTATCTTTGTGTGGTTCATCTATCCCCTCCTTCTTTTTGAGAGCTTGCCAATCTGAGGGTATCTGCTTTCTGCTTTCACGGTCATAGTCCTCTACTGGTATCTCGATCCAGCGCACCTTGCCGACTGTCGTACCGCTCCATTCGTCCCCATTTGAGACCCCCACGGAATGCATATACTTCCCCTCTATCTCCTTGAATATCCTCTCTACTCGCTGTTGACATTTGGCTTCTTCTGACGAAGCCCAATGCTTAGCTTCTTCTGGTGGTATCCAACCTTGATCAATCAGTTTCCCAATAAAGTCAGCTTCCTCTTTGTAGCGTATAGGATACTCCATCTCAAAACTACGCCTTACAATAGCAGCAGTCTTGGAAACTATTTCATCTACCACCGCATCCGTATCACACTTATCAGCGTATGCACTCAAGAAGTGTTTCCACGCCTGCGTAGCGATTTCCAATTGCCTACTAGGAGCTAGCCCGCTCTCATCAGGTCGTTGCTCAAATGCCAAATCTTTGTATGCTATATCTTCTTTGGTTCTATCATCTAACTCATCTTGCTTACTCATCGGTTAGCCTCACTTTCTATTAAACAGCCTTAAATAGCTCAACAATGAAATTAAGATAGGACTCCAGCCCCTTCAGCCCATACTTCAGAGCCTCAATATATGCGTCTAGATTACCGGCAGCATAAGCTTTGCCAATAAACACTAGCGTGAATATAGCTGGGATTGAAGCACATACCCAGATAAGTTTCCGTTTCATGGCAATTACTCCTTTTTAATCCACCAGGCTCGTCCTGTTTCTCTAAGTTTCTTTCTTTGCTCTGCTGATAATGCTCTCTTATGTGGGTGCCTCTTCTTCATTCCATGCTCCTCTCCTGTTTTATTCCCCTGCTGGGGCTGGCTACGACATTTTTACTGTAGTCATTTATCCCTTTATTGGCACCCCAGCAGGGTTTTGCCTGAGCCTACACGCTGTAACCCTTTATTTTTATCCAGCCACCATCTCCATCGGCATAGCCAATCCGCCTCGGCTCAGGTTTTTGCCAGCTTATGTTTTCACCCTAGCTCCTCCATCGGCTCGCCGACACGCTATATTCTAGGTAACTGGCTTATTCGTTAGCTATCTATTCCCTCCTTATTTTTAAAATAGACCTACAATGCCTGTTCAAAGATTCATTTGAGAACCTTGTGCCAGACAAATACCAAGTAGGCGCAACATTATCTCTAAAACCCGACTCTATTTCTTCTAAAATCCTTGTGATATCATCCATCTTTTCTTGCTTACTCATTCCTCTATCCCCAGAGTTTTCTTTATTTCCTGCCACCATACATATGGGATACCATCCTTTCCCCAACGATCTAACTCATCGTCAATTCTTTGCACCAGTTTCCTCTGTGCTTCACGGGCAATAGCTTCCATCTGTATTGGAGTGATACCATACATTGACCGTGGTTCTAAAGGTGCTGGATATTTAATACCTACCGCCTTCTTTATCTCCTCATCTGTCAGTTCTATCTCTAGGTTTTTATTCATCGGTTAGCCTCCTGTTCTTATCCATCACCTCACCTCCTTAAACTCTACACGCTTTAT
>Ga0190359_1000559_pt1 | contig 25028 bp, 22 predicted proteins | sample 48721823_MG_FD_161269 | JGI IMG/M metagenome (GOLD analysis project Ga0190359, IMG submission 161269) | Hydrothermal vent microbial mat bacterial communities from Southern Trench, Guaymas Basin, Mexico - 4872-18-2-3_MG | ecosystem: Environmental > Aquatic > Marine > Hydrothermal vents >... | reverse complement strand
CCCGGAGCAGGTGGCCGGGGGGAAAAGGCCGCTCGAGGGTCAGACGGTGGTGTTGACCGGGACGCTGTCGAGCATGGACCGGCGCACGGCCAAGGAACTCATCGGGCGGCTGGGCGGCAAGGTCAGCTCGGCGGTCAGCGGCAAGACCGACCTGGTCGTTGCCGGAGACCGGGCCGGGTCCAAGCTCGACAAGGCCCGCCGGCTGGGGGTGCGGGTTATCGACGAGGTCGAGTTCCTCGAGCTAGCCGGCCGCCAACCAATGCTGCCCAGGAGCTGAAGCTCGGACCAGGTCGATCTGGAAGCTGGTTCCCGCCTCGGCCACCAGGCCCGCGAGTTTTTCCTTGGCGTGGGTGGAAGGCACCCGCAGCGGGTGCAACAAGGGCGTGGCGCAGGCGAATAGCAGGGGCAGAACTGCCAGGGCGACGAGGCGTCGCCCCTCGGGTACCGATCTTTGCTTCATGGCGGCTCCACGCCGCGGGCCTGGTTGACGTTGATACGGGCCTGCACGGCGTTGGCGCCGGCGTTGGCCGAGACCACGTCGAAACCCTTCTCGAACAAGGCTTGCAACTGCGCCACCGTGGCCAACTCTGCCTTCAGATAGGTGAACGTCCGCATCCCCGCCGGGTGAATGCGGGTGGCCACCAGGTCGCCCAGATCCACGTCGGGATCGATTTCCACCATGAAAGCCCGCGGGTTGCCGATCTCGTCGATGAGGGTGTTGATCTCGGCCAGGTTGGAGCCGACGTTGACCAGGTAGTAGACGGATTCGTTACCCGGCAGGGTGGGTACGATGTTTTGCAGGTCGGCGGTGGACAACTCGATGAAGGCGAAGTCGGCGGCGTCCTGGGCCAGGATCTGCTCGATGGTGCGGCCGTAGTCCCGCTCCTCCTTGACGCATAGCTGTACCACCATCTTGCCCCGTAGGTACTCGAGCACGTCATCGAGGCGCTGGAAGGTCTCGCTGGTGGAGGGTACGCGATGGCAAGCGGTCACCTCGTCGGCGGTCATCTCCTCGATCCTGCGACCGCTGCAGTCTAGCGACTCCCAGATTTCGATGGGACTGGAATGGGCTATCACCGGCACGTCGTCACGGGTTACGCGCACGTCGATCTTGACCCCGTCCATACCGCCGGCGTAGGCGGCGGCTATGGCGGCATCGGAATCGTAGGGCGCGGAGGTCAAATCCCACATCCCGCCGTGGCCGATGGCCATGACCCGGGGACAGTCGGCATCGGTCCAGCACGCCGCCAGCGAGCTGCGCCAGTCGTCCGGGCCGGAACCGTCTCCGGCGTCGCCGGCGTCCGCATCGACGGGCTGGCCGTCGTCCCCGGCGTTGTCTCCCCCGGCGTCGCCGGCGTCATCTCCTCCGGTGAAGTCATCTCCATTGTCACCACCACCGTCGCCGTCGAGCGCATCCTCGTCGGCCGGAGCGGGTTCGTCGGCGAAGCCGTCTTGCCGGTCGCCGCCGCCGTCTTCGAGTAGATCGTCCCCCGGCACGTCGCCATCGCCCGGGCCGCGGTCGCCGTCCGTGATACCACTGTCATTGCCGGCATCACCGTCGGGAGGCTGCCGGCCGTTGCTGCTGCAGGCAGCCCCGGCCAGCACCAGGGCCAGCAGTACCACGCCGAGATGGCTTGCCGCGGTGTTCATGTCGCCGGGTCCTTGCTCGCCGTTTCCTGCTCGATGATAACCCGCCGGAACCGCCAAGTAAACGTTGACGGTGGACTGGTGCGGCCGCGCCCGGCCTGCCGGGGCACGGTACCTGGATGGCGAACAACCGTTGCATTTGCCCGGTATCTATCTGACAGACATGTCGTGGTTTTCCGGGACGGACCCCGCGCGGAATGGTCCCGTTGTTGGCTCATGGTCGCGTAACAACGGGAGTTTTTCACTGCGGTCCCTGCTGGCACGGCGATTGCTTCATCTGTCCGTGGGTCGGCCAAAGACCCGGGACGATGTTGCCTGTGGCGGAAAAACGCTTCCCCGGCACGTCGCAGGCGGCCGGTTCCCCAGTGGCCCGAACGAGCGGCCGCTGCCGGCACCCGGGAGCCAGGAGCTCCCGTTGACATAGAGCCTCCTTTTTCTCGCTCCACGCAGGCGGGAGCGGCTCCAAGCCGCTCCCGCCTGCAGTTTAACGTGCATTTTCCAGAAGTTGCGCCGGGCCTGTCCCCGAGAATTTCGGGGCCTGTCCCCCGGGGGGTGATGGGGGTTTCGCGGGAGTTTCGGGGGGTTGCAGGGTTCCGGCGGTTAGCTGCTCAATATCTTCTTCGTCGTGCCAGCAGCAGCAATAGTGCCAGCAGCGCCGGCCAGAAGCCGCCGGCCGCCGGGGTGGAGCAGCCGCAACCGCCGGCTTCGCCGCCCGTGTCGGCGGCCGGGGCGTCCTCGCCGGTGCCGCCATCGATCCCGCTGTCCGCCCCCGGGGCATCGCTGTCGATCACGGTATCGCCCGCCCCGGGATCGGCGCCGGGATCGGCCCCGGGATCGGCCCCGGGATCGGCCCCGGGATCGGCTCCGGTATCGGCCCCGGTATCGGCCCCGGGATCGGCACCGGTGTCCGGGTCGGAGTCCTCGGGTACACCACCGTCGTCCGCAAAGTCTCCGCCTTCACCGGCGTCACCGCCGTCGGCGGTGCCGTCTGCGACACCGCCGTCCTCGTCGGAGGGCCGGTCGGGCGCGAAGGGACCGGTGTCGTACTTGTACAGCCGGCCGCTGCCTCCCGGCAGGGTCACCTCCAGGCGATGATTGGCCAGGTTGACCGTTACCGCCTGCAAGGTCTCGGTATCGAACTCCAGCAGCCTGTCGACACTGTCGTCGAACTCCAGGTAGAGCGGCAGCTGCTCCTGCTCGGCGCTGGCGCCGGCGGAGTGGCTCAGGTTCACCAGCATGAAATAGTGCTGCCCGTAGTCGTCGGTGAAGAAGCCCAGCAAGCCGTTTTTCTCCTCTCCCAGGTTGGCGGTACCGGAGCTGTCGACGTCGGCGGCGACCAGGTGCGGGTCGAGCGCCGGCTCTGGCCCGGTCCACTCCTGCAACCCCTGGGGAACGGGGTTGTCGGTGCGCCAGATGCCCCAGAGCATGAACTCGCCGGGCAGGAAACGTACACCGGTGCTGGTGAGAAAGCGCAGGCAGTGGCCCAGCGACAGCGCCTCGTGGTTTGCCGCCGCCGCTTCCCAGAACAGCTGCGTGGGGTTGCCGTCCTGGTCGAGCAGGCCGGAGGAGTTCCAGTAGTCGTAGATGAAATAGGCCAGCCCCGAGTAACCGGCGGCCAGGGAGGAGAACACCTGCATGCGCAGGTCGGATTCACTGGGCAGGCGCATGTCGACGTCACTGCTCGACCAGGCCTGGATGAAGGTCCAGTAGGGCAGTCCGGCTGCCAGGGCCTTGGCGCGCACGGTCATGAGGTCGTAGAAGTAGGTGTCGCTGGTGCTGCCGTTCCTGCGGAAGGGGTAGTGATCGTACATGAGCAGGTCCGGGGCGATGAAGGCGATGACGTCGTCGAGGTACTGCCCCCAGTCGTAGCCGGGGACGGAATCATTGCCCAGCAGTTGTTCGGTGCTGGCGTAGGAGGGGAAGGCGTTGGTGTAGACCAGGGTACCGGGATGGTTGGTGCGGATCCACTGCGCCGCCTGGCCCATGCCGGGCAGGTCGGAGCGGGCCGGCTCGTCCTGCAGCAGCCAGCCCAACGCCCCGGGTACGGCGGCGGCGGAGTTCACCAGGTTCTGCAGGTAAGCGTCCGGTCCCTGGGTGGCCGGACTGACCTGGGCGTGCCAGGGCACGTTGCCCTGGGAGGAAATGGTCACCTGGTCGACGATGCTGCCGGCGGGCCAGGCCAACAAGCAGGTGAAGTTGGCCTGGACGTACTCGGCCATGTCGAGCAGGTCGGTCTGCAGCACCAGCCCCATGAGGGTGAACGGATGCTGGCGCACCCACTGGTTGCCCACGCCGTCCGGCGGGGTGGCACCGGCCGGCAGGGGCCAGAGCAGCAGGCCCAGCAGCGGGGCCAGCAGCAGGAGTGACCTTCCCGGGTATCTGCCGTTCATGGTCTCCTCCCTCGTCGGTGCGGCGGCCGGTTCCGCCGGCCGAGGATCCAGGTGCCACCGGCCAGCAGCAGCAGCCAGGTACCGTTGCCGCCGCCGTGCCCGCAACCGCAGCTTCCCTGCACGGAGCCTCCCGGGCCGTCCGGACCCGAGTCGGTACCCCCGTCAGCGTATCCGTCCCCGCCAGCGCCGTCGACACCGCCGCCATCACCGCCCGGGTCGGCGGCGGCGTCGCCGCCGTCAACACCACCGCCGTCGCTGCCGTCTGTGCCGGCCGGGCAGTCGTCGCCGTCGGCCGAGTCGGTAAGTCCGTCGCAGTCGTTGTCGATGCCGTCGCTGCAGTCCTCGCCGGCCCCGGGGTGGATGGATGCATCCGCGTCGTTGCAGTCGCCACCTCCGCAAGCGGCATCGAGCGAGCCGTCGGAATCGGCGTCGGGGCAGCTGCCCGCACCCACCACCACGGTGTGTTGCCCACCGCTCTGATCGCGGAAGTACAACACGCCGTTTTCGTCGCTGCTCTCGGTGAAGGTATCACCGCCGGCGGTGATCTGGTAGGCCGTTGCCGGAGCCAGGTCGCCCACGACGACGTGGGTCGGTCCCGGGCTGTCGAGCTCGTAGCTCAGCCCGTCGATGCGACCCCGGGTGCCGAACCACACCAGCCAATCGCGCACCATCACCCCGGTGGCCGGGCCCGCGGCCAGCAAGGTGCCTGCGTCCATGGAGGAGACGGCCTGGTCGCTCACCTGCAGCAGCTCGAGGAAGTTATCGAAGTCGGCCGGCTGCGGCGGGGAAATTTCCAGCCGGTGAGTGCCGGCAAAGTCACTGCCCCGGGAGGGCGGGTAGTTGCTGCCGTCTATCTCCCACTCGTGGCCGGCACCGCCCACCTGCGCCACCTGTGCCTCGGACGGCAGCAGTACCTGGAGCCACAGGCGGCCCTGGCCGTCGTCGACGCGCCAGCCGCCCGCCTGCTCGACGAAGGGGCCCTGGCCGTGCAGCAGGGCCCGTTTGGGATAGGAAGCATCGGTGCTCTGCACCCGGTCGAAGACCAGGAACAGGTCCGGCCTGATCCACACGAACTCGCGGGTGACCAGCACGGCCTTGGCCGGGTCATAGGAGGCGGTGAGATCGGCGGCGATGAAGTCGAAGTAGGGCTCTTGCCGGGTGCTCACCCGCATGTCGCAGGCGTGGCAGGCCGGGTCCTCGGCCGGGGAATCGTAGTAGTCGGTGTTGCAGCCCAGCGCCTGGCCGCCGTCGTTGTGGGAAGTGTTGTGAAAGCTCTCCCCGGGCATGGTGATGGTCAAGGTGTTGTGGGCGATGGTGCGCCGGGCGTAGTTCATGTGGTGGGAAGAGCCCCAGCCGTCGTAGTAGCCGGAATCCACCGCCAGGTAGCCCCGGTACCAGATGGAGAAGTGGCCGTTGTCGGCCTGCTGGTGGCCGCCGCGGAACCAGGCGCAGGCGAACATGGCCAGGGCGTCGTCGGGGGCGTTGCCCTGGCGCATGATCACCTCGCCCAGGTTGGCGAAGTGGTAAGTTGCGGGAGAGTCGGGCAGCCGGGCGGCCGGGGACCCGGGCTGGTACCAGAGCACGTCGTTCAGGTGGGCCACCTTGTAGTAGCTTTCGGCGTAGTTGCCGCTGTCGTAGAAGACGCCGATGAGGTTGTCGAGCAGGTACTGTGCCTGCTCCGCCTCCGGGTAGCCGAGCCGGGCGAGGTTCTTCGCCACCGCGGTCAGGTACTGGCGGGTGCCCTTGCCCTCCGACTCCGAGCCGTCGAGCGCCCGCGACCAGCGGTCCTTGCCCTGGTCCGCCCAGTGGATCAGGGTATCGTCCACAGGCACGGTCGAGGCCAGGTACCAGCGCGGCAACGAGCGCCAGAAGGACGAATCCGCGAAGAAGTCGATGCCGCAGGCGGTGCGCAGCCCGTCCATGTCCACCGCCAGGGGGTAGCCCATCTCGCCGTCGAAGTAGCCCAGGCTCTCGTGCCAGCCACCCATTTCTCCGGCCACCGAGTTCAGCGCCGGGTGCCAGTGGTTGTAGAGCAGGTCGAAGCCCTTGGCCAGGTAGCGCGCGGCGGCGCCGTCTGCCAGCCCCTCGCCGGAAAGCACCAGCCCGGCCAGGATGACCGGGCCGCGGCCGAGATGGGAGTGGTTGTTGAAGTCGGAGTGCTGGTACATCTCCAGCAGGTAGTCGACGAACACCGTGGTGCCGGCGGCGATGGCCTGCAGGTCGGCCGGGTGCGCACGCAGGGCCTCGAAGCTCCAGTCCAGCGCCAGCATCCAGGAAAGCCCGATCCAGCCCAGCCCCAGGTCCTGGATGGAGTCGCGCAGGTCGGACCAGTGCTGCCGGTCGAAAGACGACAGGCGCAGCAGCACCTGGCGGGCCCGGTCGGCGTACTGCGTGTCACCACTCACCAGGTACTGGAAAGCCATGACCTTGGCCACCCGGGCCAGCTGCGATTCCGAGTAGCCGTCGAGCGCGGCGGTCAGGTGGGCGGAGTCGGCGAACATGGCGTTCATCTGGCACTGGTGAGAAAGCGCTCCGGTGCAGCGGGCCCGCAGCCCGTCGAGGTCGTCGACCAGCAGGCGGGGGTGCCCGTCAAGGACCTCGGCGGCCATGACCAGGTCGATCTGCGTCACCTCGTCGCCGGCGGACAGGGTGAGGCGATACTCGAGATACTGGCTGCCGGCGAGTTCCGCCGGTACCTGGGTGCCGGTCACCGGCTGCCAGGCGGAGAAGGGGCCGGGTACACCGCGGTGACGGCCGTCGTCCTCGGCTCCACGCAGCTCCAGCGACTGGAAGCTGCCGCCGACCTCGATGCGCAGCCAGCCGGGATCGGCCCGCAGGCCGTTGAAAGGCCCCGAGGTAACCGTCCCCGGCCCGCGCAGCCGGCCGTTTACCACCCGCGGCACCTCGATCCAGCGTCCCTGCTCGTCGTGGTAATCCCACTTGCCCAGTTCGAGCTGCGCGCCCCCCTCCAGGCTGGCCACCCGGTCGCGGTAGACGAAATACTCGTGGATGGAAAACTCCACCTGGTGGGCCGCGGCCGGGGTTGCCAGCAGCCAGCACAGCAACAGCGGTGGCAGTGGCTTGTTCATGGTACCTCCTGCGCCTGGCTGCTCAGCGGATTCATATACCGCAGGCCGGGGAAACGCGTGAAGTCACCGTCGCTGCTGCACATCACCAGGCCGTGTTCGATGGCCAGGGCGGCCAGGTGGGCGTCCGGGACCAGGTTGGCGCTCGAGCCGGTGCGGACGAGCAGCCGGCCGAGCACCTCGGCGTGTCGTTCGGTGGGCAGAGGCGTCCAGACGCCCGGCAGCGACAACCACTCATCTACCTGTGCCCAGGCCTCGGCTGTGGCCAGCGGTCGAGCGAAGATCCGCGGATTGGTGGTGATACGCAGGAAAGACAGAAGCACCGGCCAGGGAAGCCCTACCTTGCCGGGTTCGCCGAGCCTGGCCTCCAGCCAGGCACGGGCAATCTCGTGCTGCGCGAAGTCGGATACCTTGGCGTAAATCAGGATGTTGGCATCGACCAGGATCATCTGAAGGATTCGCCCTCGTAGCTGCTCAGGATGTCGGCCACATCATCGATGGCCGGCAGACGGGCACCAAGTTCGACCGGCTTCAACTTGTATGCCGTCGCGGCCGGGGCGGTGCCGTTCTCGTATTCATCCAGGCCGGCCCGCAGGGCGTCGTTGATGAGGTCCTTCAGGCTTACCTTCTTGCTGGAGCGGATCCGTTCTATCCTGGCCGCCACATCGTCATCGAGTGTTAGCGTGGTCCTCACACATCAAAGCATAATACAGCTGATGACATGATGTCAAACGAGTGCCGGTGCCAGGAAGTTGCCGCGTTGCCGGCACGGTTGGCGGGCACACAGGAGATTTCCTTGACATGCGATTTTCAGCATATATCTTGTGGTCTCGAGCATGGGAGGCGATCATGGGTAACACCTCGTTCTCGAACACGGCCATCGTGGCTTGCGGTACCATGAGCCTGGAGTTGGACCGCTTGCGGGAAGAGGGATTTCTGGACACCGAGCACATCCTCTACACCACCCCCGGCCTGCACCAGGACATGAACGAGCTGGAAAAGCAACTGCTGGAGCGGGTGCGCAAGGCCCGGCAGCTGGCAGGCCAGGTCATCGTGGTCTTCGGGGGCAAGTTCTGCTACGTCAACGCCGCCCGGCCTACCCGCACCATGAGCACCATCATCGAGGAACTGGGACCCCGGGTGGCCCGCATCGACGCCACCCATTGCATGGACATGATCGCCGACGAGCAGCAACGCCGGCAAATACAACAGGAGCTGGCCGGCGGTGAACCGGTGTGGTGGATGACCCCGGGATGGGTCAAGTACCGCCGGGCGGTGTTCAAGGATTGGGACCAGGCCATCGCCAACGAAAACTTTCCCCGGCACACGGGCGGGGCCATCGTGCTGGACGCCGTGGGCTACCTGGATCGCTACATGGAGCAGCACCCCGAGGAGTTCCTCGAGTACTGCGACTGGATGGGCATTCCCATGCAGGCCTATCCCCTGACCCTGGATCGCTTCAAGGGCCTGTTGCGGGAACAGCTGCAGAAGCTCTCCGCCTAGTCTTTTTCGACCCCGAGTCGTAGTTATGCCGCGTCGGGGCCCGCCTCGCGGTGCCGCCGCCAGGAACACGCCGGATGCGGAACAAGGAAAGCCCGAGGGAGCGGCTTGGGTGGAAGGCCGCTCCGTGCTATCTTCGCCGCCGATGGAGTGGCTGGAACAAATCTTGCCGCAGCTGCGCCTGCCCGGCCGTTACACCGGGGGCGAGGTCAACTCGGTGCGCAAGGACCCCGGGCGGGTGGACTGCCGGTTGGTGCTGGCCTATCCCGATCTCTACGAGATCGGCATGAGCTACCTGGGCCTGCAGGTGCTCTACCAGGCGGTCAACCGCGAGCCCGATCTCTGGGCCGAGCGGGTCTTTGCCCCGGACCGCGACCTGGAGCGGCAGCTGCAGGCAGCCGGGCGGCGCCTGTTTTCCCTGGAAAGCCGCACCCCGCTGGCCGACTTCGACATCGTCGGCTTCACCCGCCAGCACGAGCTCAACGATCTCGACATCCTGGCCATGCTGCGCCTGGGGGGCATCCCCGTGCGCAGCTGCGAACGGACGGACGCTCATCCCCTGGTCTTGCTGGGCGGGCCGGGAGCATCGCACCCCGAGCCCCTGGCCGAGGCCCTGGACGCGGTGTTCGTCGGCGACGGCGAGCGGGCCCTGGTGGAGCTGGCGCGGCTGGTGGGCGAGCTGCGCCGGGGCCGGGCCGGGCGCCGGCGGATTCTCGAAGAGCTGGCCCGACAGCCCGGGGTATACGTACCGTCATTGTACCGGCCCCGCTACTCGGCCGCCGGTGACTACCTGGGTCTCGAACCCGTTGGCGACGTGCCGGCGGTGGTGCGCCGGCGCCTGGAGCCCGACCTGGACGAGTTGCCCGCCCCCGACCAGCCACTGGTGGCCCAGGTGCAGACCGTGCACGACCGGCTGGCCGTGGAGATCCAGCGCGGTTGTACCCGCGGCTGCCGTTTCTGCCAGGCGGGCATGATCAACCGGCCCACCCGCCAGCGCTCGCCGGCGGGCGTCCTGCGGCTGTTGCGGCGGGGACTGGCCAGCAGCGGCCACGACGAGGTGTCATTGCTGAGCCTGTCGGCCGGAGACCACCCTTGCCTGGTGGAACTGCTGGAGCTGATCACCTCCGAGCCCGGTCACCCGGTGGCGGCCAGCCTGCCGTCGCTGCGGGCCGAGACGCTGACCACCCGGGTGGCCGAGCAGTTACGCCGGGTGCGCAAGACCGGCTTCACCATCGCTCCCGAGGCCGGCAGCAACAGGCTACGCCGGGTCATCAACAAGAACCTCGCCGACGAAGACGTGCTGGCGGCTGCCCGGCAGGCCTTCGCACTGGGCTGGCAGGGCATCAAGCTGTACTTCATGATCGGCCTGCCCACCGAGACCGAGGCCGACCGTACGGCCATCGTCGAGTTGGCCGGCCGGGTGCGCGACCAGCTGGGCCGGCGCGGTCGCGGGCACATCCACGTGGGCATCTCCACCTTCGTACCCAAGCCCCATACCCCCTTCCAGTGGGAGGAAATGCTGGATCGGAGCGATATCGAATCCGTCCAGGCCCGGCTGCGCCGTCAGCTGGGTGCCCTGCGCGGGGTACGCGCCGGCTGGTCACGGCCGGCCATGAGCATCGCCGAGGGGATCGTCTGCCGTGCCGACCGGCGCCTGTTCGAGCACCTGCTGCGGCTGGTGGAAAGAGAGCAGCGACTGTGTGCCTGGACGGAACACTTTTCCGCCGCCGCCTGGGGGCGCCTGGCACGTGAGTACGCCGCCGAGGCGGGCGAACCCCTGCGGCAACGCGCAGTCGACGAGGTGTTGCCCTGGCAACACCTGGACATGGGCCCGGACCGGGAATTTCTTCTGGGTGAGCGGGAGCGGGCGCTCGCCGGTGAACCCACTGCCGATTGCCTGGGTGGGGAATGTTATGTCTGTGGTGCCTGCCAGGCGGAAGACGCCTCCCCGGTGTCGGCCCCCCGGGAAGGCCTGCCGGCAGTGGATGCGGCCGAGGCTGCGGCCAGCGAACGCCTGGGAGTACGCCTGCGCCTGGCCAAGGAGGGCCCGGCCCGGTTGCTGGGGCACCTCGATTTCATGCGCCAGGTGTCGCGGGCCCTGCGCCGGGCCGGCTGGCCGCTGGCCTACACCCAGGGATACCACCCCAAGCCGCGCTTGTCCTTCGGGCCGGCCCTGCAGGCGGGCATCGCTTCCCGGGCCGAGCTGCTCGACGTGGAGCTCACCAGCCTGCCGGAGGGAGGACTGGAGAGGTTGAACGCCCGACTGCAGGAGCAGCTGCCTGCCGGAATGGAGCTGCTGGGGGCCGAGCCGTTGGCCCCGGATGCTCCCTCGATCATGGAGTCGCTGCGGGCCATGCGTTACCTGCTGTGCTTTTCTCCCCGGCAGTCCGGCGAGCCCCTGGCCGAGCGGGTGCGCCGGCTGGCGGCCAGCGACAGCTGGCAACTGGAGCGCCGGGTCAAGGGCAAGCGGCGCCTGGTGGAATTGCGCCCGGGGCTGCTGCGCCTGGAGTTGTCCGCGGCGGACGATACCGGCCAGGTAGTGGCCGACATCGCCGTCACTTCGGGAAGGGCCACTCCCCGCCCCTGGGAGCTGGTACATGCCCTGGGCGGTGACCATGGTACCCTGGTGATACGCCAGGAAGCACTGCTGGTGGCCGCCGGCAGGGGAGGAGAACGATGACCGCGCAGATCGTGATCAACGCCGCCCACGGGGAGCGCCGGGTGGCGCTGTTGCAGGAGGGACAGCTGGCCGGGTTGTTCATAGAACGGCCCAGTCAACACGGCCTGGTGGGCAACATCTACAAGGGGCGGGTGGTACGGGTGCTGGCGGGCATGGATGCCGCCTTCGTCGACCTGGGACTGGAAAAGGCCGGCTTCCTCTATGTCTCTGACGTTATCCGCCCCGACTCCTACGGACAGATCGAATTCCGGGAAGGAGATTCCAGCGAGGCCGATGACGTCGATGACTCCGCCCCCTCCCCCCTGCCCAGCACGGACATCACCGAGCTTCTGAAAAACGGCGAAAAGATCCTGGTGCAGGTGGCCAAGGCGCCCATCGGCACCAAGGGCGCGCGCCTGACCACTCACATCACCCTGCCGGGGCGCTTGCTGGTATTCCTGCCCACGGTGGATCACGTGGGCATTTCCCGGCGCATCGAGTCCGATTCCGAGCGCCGGCGCTTGCAGGAACTGGTGGAGCGCCTGCGTCCCCCCGGCTCCGGCTTCATCATACGTACCGCCGCCGAGGGGGCCGACGAGGCGGCGCTGGAAGCGGACATGCAGTTTCTCATTCGCCTCTGGCAGGACATCCAGCAGCGTGCCGGGCAGGTATCGGAGCCGGCTCGCCTCTACCGCGACCTGGATCTCATCCGCCGCGCCACCCGCGACCTGTTCACCGCCGAGGTAGAGCGCCTGCTCATCGACGACGCCGAGCAGCACCGCCAGCTGGTGGAATTCGTGCGTACCTTCATGCCCGCCCTGGCCGGCCGGGTGGAGTTGTACAGCGGCCGCGAGCCCATCTTCGATGCCCTGGGCATCGAGGTGGAAATCACCCGGGCGCTCGATCGCAAGGTGTGGTTGCGCAGCGGCGGCTACATCGTCATCGACCAGACCGAGGCCCTGTGCGCCATCGACGTCAACACCGGCAAGTACGTGGGCAAGCACAACCTGGAAGACACCATTACCAAGATCAACCTGGAGGCGGTCAAGGAGATCGTCTACCAGTTGCGGGTGCGCGACATCGGCGGCATCATCATCATCGATTTCATCGACATGGAAAAGCAGTCCAACCGCGACAAGGTCTACACCGCCTTGCAGTCTTCCCTGGCCGAAGATCGCGCCCGCACCAACATCCTCAAGATATCGGAGCTGGGATTGGTGGAGATGACCCGCAAGCGCGTGCGCGAGAGCCTGTCGCGCAGCCTCACCGACGTGTGCCCCTACTGTGACGGCAGTGGCCGCGTCAAGACCCAGGCCACCATGGGCTACGACATCCTGCGTGCCATCGAGCGGGAGGCGGCCGGCCGGCCAGGATCCGTCCTGGTGACCGCCCACCCGGAGGTGGTGGACTGGTTGCTGGCAGAGGAGCAGGAAGTCATCGAGGCCATGGAGCAGCGCCTGCGGTTGCGTATCACCATCGAACCGTCCCTGCAGCAACACCGGGAGCAGTTCGACGTGGAGTTCCGCTCCGATTGAGGGCACCGTTCGGCGGTCGTCCCTCCTGTGATCCCCCTGTCAACGCAGTGCGTAAAAAACTACACAAGACTGGTGCCTAATGGTGACATTGCATTAGCTGTATCATCATGACATTATATAGTGTAACTGCGCTTGATGATTTCTTATTCTCCCGGGAGGCGGGTTTTACCGGTCGTGATAGTACGAGTGGCCCGATTCTTGCTTGTGATGGCAGGCGTGTAATTGGCCGCTGCCGGGTTGACGGCGGTCTGCAGGGAGAGGATCATGAGAAGTTGCCGTAAAGAGAGGAAAAAGTCCTCGTGGCCGGTTCTGTTGGCCCTGCTGGTCGGTGTTGCCTTTCCGCTACTGGCGGTGGCGGGAAAGCCGGTGATGGGCCTGAACCGGCACCGTTGCCCGGAACTGCGCCCGGCTGCCAGGGACCTGGTCTTCCTGGAGTCTTCCCCGGGAGCCGCGCAGATCGCGGCCAGTTTCGCTCCCCATGCCAACCTGGCCGAGGCCAAGCGGGCGGTGATGGTTGATGAACTCAGGCGCCTGCTGGCCAACTATCCCCGGCGCATAGATCCGGCGCGACGCGATCGGCTGGCGGAGCTGCTGGTGGAAGAGGGCAACCGCACCGGCCTCGACCCGGTCTTCCTGGCAGCCGTCATCAGGGTGGAGAGCGCATTCAGTCCGGCCGCCGTCTCCAACAAGGGGGCCCGGGGCCTGATGCAGCTAATGCCGGCCACGGCCGCGGAACTGGCCTCCCTGCTGGGCATGCAGTGGCAGGGTCCGGAGCGGCTGCACGGACTGGAGATGAACGTGCGCCTGGGCACCATCTACCTGAAGCAGTTGTTGCAGATGTACTCCGGCGACGTTCGCTTCGCCTTGACGGCGTACAACCGTGGACCGCACAACGTCAGCGCCATCATGCGCCGGCATGGTCGACTGCAGCCCCGCTTCACCGACTACTTCCGCAAGATCAACCGTACCTATCGCCGCTACCGCCGCTGGCTGGGCCGGCAGCGCAGCTCCCTGCTCGATCTGTCCTGAACCTGCGCCGCCCGGTTGTTTGACAGGCGGCGAACCTCGCCAATAGAATGCATACTGTTGTGTGGTTCGCCGTGACGGCAAGGAGTGGGCAGATGCGGGCATGTGCAAGGTTCTTGGCGTTGTGGCTGGTATTGGCCCTGGTGGCCGGTTGTGCCGGAGCCCGGCGGGCCACGGTGCACGAGCAGGACATGAAGAAGGTTTTTCCCTGGCCGCAGCGGAAGCAGACGGTGTCGATACGGGTTAGACCGCAAACCACCATGGCCAACATGTGTGTCTGGCTCGGCTCCTGGGAAACCATCGAGGTGACACGCGATACCACCTTCTTCATCGTCGACGAGGCCGGGCACAAGTTCGCCTATACTCCCAGTCGTTCGCCCATCCGTCGCCTGGCCCCGGTGGACAGCATGGAGATTCGCTGGCCGCAGCGGGAAGCCGGCCCGGAACCGGCCGAACAGCAACCGGCTGCAAACGAACAGGCCGCCGGCCAGCACCAGAAGGGCGCATCCGCAGAGCCAGCGCCGGGCCAGCAAAACGGCCAGGGGAAGTGAGAAAAAGCCGGGGCTACCGGTCCCGGCGGTACCAGCAGCGGGGGCCGGGAGTTGCGATGGGCATTGCCAGAACCTTCCTTGACTGCCTGCGGCTTCGCTACCACGACGGCATGTCACCCCGGCGTATCGACCGGTTCCAGTCCCGCATGCTGCGCCGGGCGGTGCGGCACGCCCAGCGCCGGAGTGAATTCTACCGGGAACTGTATCGGGGAATTGATCCCGACGATCCGGCCTTCTCCGTGGAGCAGCTGCCGACGGTCAGCAAGGAAGCGCTCATGGCCAACTTCGATCGCCTGGCGACCGATCCCCGCCTGAAGCTGGCCGAGGTCCAGCAGTGGGCCCGGGATAAGAAGCGCATCGGCCAGCGCTTCCTGGGGCGTTACGTCGTGACCCATACCTCGGGCACCACCGGCACCCCGGCCCTGTTCGTGTACGACAGGCGCGAATGGGACATGATCCAGGCCCTGGGGGTGACCCGCGGCATGCGTTACAAGCCCGGATTCTTCGAACTGCTGCGGCACACCGGGCGGGTGTTGCGCCACCACCCGCGCATTTCCTTGCTGAGCGTGCTGGGGGGACACTTCGTAACCTACCTGCTGTTTCTGGTCACCCCCGGCATGGCCCGGCGCCTGGCCCGCTTCCAGTTCCTGTCGGTCACCGAGCCGTTGGAGGAGGTGGTGGAGAAGCTCAACAGCTTCTCCGCCAATATCCTGCACATCTATCCCACCATGCTCGAGGTGCTGGCCTACGAGAAACTCGAGGGGCGCCTGCACATAGATCCCTGGGCCATCTCCACCTCCTCGGAACCCATGACCCGCAACGCCGCCCGGGTCATCCGCCGGGCCTTCCCCCGTACCCTCCTGTTCGAGACCTACGGCACCACCGAGGGCGTCACCCTGGCCTGCGGCTGCTCGGCCGGCGATGGCATGCACGTCAACAGCGACTACTACATCCTCGAGCCGGTCCACGAGGACAACACCCCGGTCGAGCCCGGTGAGGCAGGGGACAAGCTGCTGGTGTCCTGCCTGTTCTGCCGCACCATGCCGCTGCTGCGCTACGAACTGACCGACGTCACCATCCCCGTGGAAGGGGCTTGTTCCTGCGGCTTGCCCTTTCCGCGTATTCGCGTTCGCGGGCGCAGCGACGACATTTTCTGGGTGCTGGACGCGGACGGGCAACCGGTGGCCCTGCCCCCCATTCCCCTGGAGGCACTGCTGCTGGAGACCGACGGCCTGCGCCAGTACCAGGTGGTGCAGCAGGAACGCAACTTCTTGCGGGTGCTGTTCATCCCCCTGGAAGACGGTCAGGCGGAGAACCTGACCGCCGATATCACCAGGCGCTTCCGCTCCTTCCTGGCCGACAAGGGACTGGCCGAGGTCGTACGCTTGTCCGTGGAACGGGTGCAGCAGATAGAGCGCGAACCGCGTTCCGGCAAGATCCGGCAGATCTTCAGCAAGGTCGAAAGACTCTATCTGCCCGGAGTGCCCCTGGGAGAGCGTCGCTCCGGTGATGACCGCCGCACCCGCAGCCAGATATCCCAGGAGGGCGAACGCCGCCGGCGGGCCCGCCGGCTGGAAGAGGACGAAAAATGATGCGCCTGGTGAAATGGCTGCTGCTGGTACTGTTCCTGGCGGGTGGGGCCACCGCGCTCTGGCTCTGGCTGGAAGACGACGGCGGCGGCCCGGCTGCGACCGGCGTCGGCGGCGCGCCGCCGGTCGGCGCCAACGGCGCCGCCCCGGCCGACCACCACGACCTGCAGGATCGGCAGGCCCTGGAACGGCTGATTCGTTCCCGCCTGGAGAAGGTGGACGGGGGCGGTTGATGGGGCGAGTGGCGGCATTGCTGCTGGGCCTGCTGCTGGCGCCGGCCGCCCCGGCCGCCCCGCCCCTGTGGACTACCTTGCCCCCGGGCGGCCAGCCGGCCAGCTGCGCCGACTTCTCCCGGCTCATAGCCCGGGCCCGGCCGGCGGTGGTGGCGGTACATACCCGGGAGCGCGAGGAGAGCGCCGCCGATTCCGGGGCTCCCCTGCCTTACTGGCCGCTGTTTCCCGAAGTTCCCCACCGGCAGCGCCAGGGTATCGGCTCGGGCTTCATCATTCGCGCGGACGGCTACATCGTCACCAACCACCACGTGGTGGCCGGGGCCGAGAGCATCACGGTGAGACTGGCGGACGGGGCCCGCGATGTTCCCGCCCGGCTGGTGGGCAGCGATGAACGTTCCGACGTCGCCCTGTTGAAGATAGACAGTTCGCGGCCCCTGCCGGTGCTGCCGCTGGGTCGGAGCGAGACCTTGCCCGTGGGCAGCTGGGTGGTGGCCATCGGCAACCCCTTCGGCCTGGCCGCCGTGGCCACCAAGGGTATCGTCAGCGGCAAGGGTCGCTCGCTTGATGACCTGCCGGCCTTTCGCCGGGGTTACTTCGATTTCATCCAAACCGATGCCGCCATCGACATGGGCTCCAGCGGCGGGCCGCTGCTGAACCTGCGCGGCGAGGTCGTGGGCATCAACACCGCCATAAACGCCCGCGCCCGGGGCATCGGCTTCGCCGTGCCCGTAGACCTGGCCAAGGCGATCCTGCCCGCCCTGCTGGAGCACGGTCGGGCGGAGCGGGCCTACCTGGGGATCCGCATCGAACGGGTCGAATGGGAACAGGCCCGCCGCAACGGCCTGCCGGAAACCCGCGGGGTGCAGGTGACGGCGGTTCTGGAAGGCGGACCAGCCGCCCGGGCCGGCATGCACCCGGGTGACATCCTGGTCGAGTTGGGCGGCCGGCGGATCCGGGGCACCGGGGACGTGGGCTGGAAGGTGTCCACCCTGCCGGTGGGCCGGCCCTGCCGGCTGGTGGTGTTGCGGGAAGGACGCCGGGTGGAGCTGCAGTTGACACCCGTGGCCCGGGCCGGAAGGAAGGGCCCGGTGCAGGGGGGCAGCACCGCCGTCGCCGGCCAGGCACTGGCCGGCCTGGACCTGGCGGTGGTGGCCCAGGAGGGTGACGCCGGGCACCAGGCCGGCCTGCTGGTGGTGGCCGTCGCCGGCCAGGCAGCGGAGCGCGGGGTGCGCATCGGCGACGTCATCGTGGCCGTCAACGACGAGCCCGTCTCCAGCGGCGAGCAACTGCAGCGACTGCTGGCGAAAATTCCCGCCGGGGGAACGGTGCGGCTGTACCTGCGGCGCCGCTCGCAGAGAATCTATGTTGCCCTGGACAAGAACAAGTAGTAGGAAGGCACCATGACCACCGTCAAGAAGCAGAGCATGCTGATTCAACAGGCGCTGCGCTGGATCAGCGAGCAGCGACTCCGGGATCCCCGGGCCCGGCCGGCGGCATTGCTCTCCGAAGCCGGCGCCCGCTTCAACCTCTCCCCGGCCGAACAGGAACAGCTGCTGGCCATGTTGACGGCGGGCAGCGACGGCGCGGGCAATTCGGAAACGACGTGACGGCAGCTGCCTAATCAGACCGGGTCGATTGCTCCGCGGCAACTGCGGCTTCTCCCGAGCGCACCAGTGCCCAGCGGAACAGCACCGGTCCAATCACCTGGTTGACGACGACCGCGCCCACCACCAGGTCGGCCACCAGGGCCCCGGCCGGGCCGGCCGCCGCCCGCACCGTCGCCGCCAGGCCCAGGCTGACTCCCGCCTGGCCGATGAAGCCGGGCCAGGCCAGGTGCCTGAGGGCGCTTCCTTCACCGGCCGCCGCCGCCCCCAGCCAGGTACCGGCCCAAATGGCGCCTCCGCGCACCAGCACGAACAGCAGCACCGCCGGCCAGAACGCCGCCAGCCGGGTCAGGTCGAGTGCCGCTCCCGCCAGGCAGAAGAATACCAGGAAGACCGGCGCCCCGGCGCCCTCCAGGCCGCGGCGGAAGACACCGCCCGAGGGGGAGAAGTTGCTCACCACGAATCCGGCGGTAACCGCCAGCAGCAGGTCGTTGAGATGCAGGGTGTGCGCCAGGTGCACCGTTACCAGGGCGCAGGCCAGCACGAACAGCAGGTAGTTGCCGCGCAGCAGGCGCAGCAGCCCGATCATGACCAGGCCGCACAGCAGCCCCAGGCCCAGCGACAGGCCTACTACGCGCAGAGCCGCGGTAACCCCGGCCGCTTCGCCGCCGGCCCGGGGCAGGCCCAGGGTCATGAGCAGGCTGAAGCCCACCAGCACCAGGATATCCTTGATCACGGTGCAGCCCAGCACGGTGTCGGTCAGGGGACCACGGGCTCGCATTTCCACGATCACCGCCACCGTGGTGGCCGGCGATTTGGCCGTGGCCACCAGGGCGATGAAGGCCACCAGCACCGGGCCGGGGGCTGGTCGCAGCCCCAGCGGCCCGGCCAGCAACCAGAAGGCCAGGCCCACGGCCAGGAACACCAGCAACGACTGGACCAGGGTTATGGCCAGGATGCCCCGCAGCCGGCCCAGCAGGTTGCCGGCCTCGAGCTCCGCGCCGGCAGTGTAGGCGATCAGCACCAGGGCCAGTTCGTTGATCAGCGACAGGCTGTCCAGCACCGGCCGGTCGATGATTCCCAGCAGCGCCGGTCCGTAGAGCATGCCCGCCAGCAGGTAGCCGCTGATGCGTGGCAGCCGGGCGGGAACCAGCAGCTCCCCGACCAGGAAGCCCGACAGCAGCAGGAAGCCCAGCACCAGGGCCGAGCGGGCCGCCAGCGGTTGCGGCTGCTGGCCGCTCAGCGCCAGGATGGTGGCCATGAGGCCGAGCAGGATGCCCAGCAGCACCAGCCTCACCGGCCCATCTCCTCGTCCAGCGCCCACCTGCTGGTGGCCCGGCCCAGTGCGGCGCTCGCCAGCATGCCCGCCACCACGGCGCTGAGTACCAACCCGGCGGCGGCCCGGGGAACCTGGCCCTGTACACTCAGGGCCAGGGCCATGGCCAGCGCCCCGTGCGGTACCAGGCCGCCGCCCAGCGAGGCCGGGGCTGCCGGCACCAGCAGCCGGCCCGCCAGGGCGCCCGCCGCCAGCTTGCCGGCCAGGCGTACCAGCACGAACAGCGGCACCAGCCCGATGGCCGCCAGGGGCAGGCTCCACATGGCTCCGGCCAAAGTCATCATGATCAGGAAGACGGGCTTTTCCAGCCGGATCATGGCTCCGCGAATGCGGTTGAGATTGGGAGAGCGCAGGGCCACCACCAGGCCGGCCAGGAGGTTGACCAGCAACGGCGAAAGTGCCAGCAGGGAAGCAGCCCCACCGGCGAACAGCACCAGTCCCAGCAGGATGATCACCAGTTCGTTATCGGTGGTCCGCGGCAGGGTGAGCAGTTGCAACAGCACCCCGGAAGCCAGGCCCAGGCCCAGGATGAGAGCCAGCATGGTTCCGGGTCCCAGGAGCGCCGGCCCGGGTGCGAAGCACAGCAGCAGTGCCAGCAGCACCACCGCGGGCAGGCCATCCAGGCTGGCCATGGTGAGCAGGGCCCGCTTGCGGTCCTCGTTGTCACCGCCGCGGCGAAGCGCCAGGGCAACCAGCGCCGGGGCCGAGGGCAGGGCCACCACTCCCAGCAGCAGAGCCAGCCAACCGGCCGGCAGGCAGGGATCTCCCGCCCGGATGAAGACCCACATGCAGGCGACCACCACCCCCAGGGTGACCGCCGCTTCCGTGGTGGTGGCCAGCAGGTGTCGTGGCGGCAGGCGGCGAACCGTGTGCCTGTCGAACTGCAGCCCGAACAGGAATCCCACCCAGCCGATGGCCAGGTTTACCACCACCCCCAGGCCGGCCAGATCCGTGTCGTCGATGAGCCCGAAGCGGCGGGGGCCGAACAGCCAGCCCACCAGGAAGAAGGGCAGGCCCGAGAAGATGATGTCCTCCAGCCAGGCGGGCGCCTGGCGCCAGCGGTAGAGCTGTGCTCCCAGGAATGCCAGGACCACGGCGGCGACGATGGCCAGGATGGTGGTCAACAGATGAACTCCGCCAGGCCGCTCACCGCGGTGACCGGCACGGCGAACATGATACCCGAACCGGGCTTGTCGAAGCCCCCGGTCACGTCCTCCACCAGCCGGCCCACCTCGGCATGGCGAGCCACCGGCAGCACCGAGACAATCAGGTGGCTGTCGTTCTGGCCGCCGGGAAACAGCGAACTCAACCCCGCGAAGATGGGCACGTCGCGCGCCAGCACCTGGGCCATGCCCCGGGCCTCGATCACCGTGGCCCCGCTGATGCCCAGTTCCAGGAACCCCTCCAGGATCTGGTCGCGCTGGTGGTAATCCTTGACGACGATGAACAGCAGTTCCAGCTCGACACAGGCATCAGACATGCCGCTCGTCCTCCCGGCGGACGACCTCGAGCAAGGCCGCGGCGTCGGCGGCCGCGGTGGACTGCTCCAGGAAGTGCGGTCGGCAGCACAGCCGGGCCAGCCGCGCCAGCAGGCGCACGTGTGCCGCTGGTTGGTCGGCCGGGCTGACCACGGCGAAAACCAGCCTCACCAGGCTGCCATCGATGGTTCCCATGGGTATCGGTTCGGCCAGCCGCACCACCGCGCACACCGGCCGCTCGATACCGGGCAGCATGGCGTGCGGTACCGCCAGGCCGCATTCCAGGCCGGCCTGGCGCTTCTGATCCCGCTCATGGAAGGCCTGGTACAGGCTCTGGCGGTCCAACTGGGGCAGGTTCTCGTGGAAGAAGTCGGCCAACCACTCTATGAGGCCGGTGCTGTCTGACACCTGCACGCCCACCGCCACCAGGTCGGCCCTGAGATAATCGGATAGTTTCATGTCTGTCTCCCGTGCCTGCGCCACCATAGCCCGATCACAGCTGCGGCTCAAGCGCAACCGCCGGGCTGCCAGGCATTGTCTGCAACCCGGGGCGGAGGTATGCTGGCGGCATGATCGTCGATGCCCACCTGCACCTGTTTCCTCCCGCCTTCGCCTCCCGGCGCGGGCGACTGCTGGAGCAAGAACCCTACTTCGCCACCCTGTTCGCCGATCCCCGCTCGCCCCTGGCCGCGGCCGAGCAACTGGTCGAGATCCTGGATGCCGACGGCATCGACGTGGCCCTGGCCTGCGGTTTTCCCTGGCGCGATGCCGGCCGGGCGCGCGAGCACAACGACTACCTGCTGGAATGTGCTCGACTCTGGCCGGGGCGCATCGTCGCCCTGGCGGCGGTGGATCCGCTCTCGCCCGGTTGCGCCCGCGAGGCCGAGCGGGCCCTGGCGGCCGGTGCTGCCGGCCTGGGTGAGATCGGTGCCTACCACGACGATCTCGGCAACCCGGCCGTGCTCGAGCCCCTGGTGGGCCTGGCCGGCCTGTGCGCCGAGGCCGGGCGGCCGTTGCTGCTGCACACCAACGAACCGCTGGGACACCGCTACCCGGGCAAGAGCCCGATGACCCTGGGGGGATTGGCCCGGTTGCTGGAGCGCTGCCCGGATACACGCTTTCAGCTGGCCCACCTGGGTGGAGGCATCTTCTTCTTTGCATGGCTGCGCCGGGGCATGCACCGGCTGCTGCACAACTGCATCGCCGATACCGCCGCGCAGCCCTTTCTCTACCGGCCCCGGGTGTTGCGCTACCTGCTGGAATCGGGAGTACCGCTATGCCTGGGAACCGACTGGCCGCTGCTGCGCCTGGACCGCTACCGCAAGGAATTCGCGCTGGCGGGTCTTGACGCGGGGTCCCTGCAGGGTCTGCTGGGCGACACCGCGGCTTCCTTCTGGGGGTTACAGCAACCTGCCCGGGCGGGGGTTGCCCCGGGGTGAAGGCGGTATTAACTTTTCCGGGGCGGGACGGCTGGTCCTCCCGGGGAGAGAGAGCCATGGCAGACGATGAGCTGGCCGGGTTGAGCCTGGAGGAACTGGAAAAGAGGTATGCCGATCTCGTCGGTCGTTGGCCGGCACACTCGGTACCACCTTCCCTGTGGGTGGAGCGCGAGGAGCTGGAAGAAGAGATCGAACGCCGCCGCCGGAAAGAAAAGTCTGACAGCTAGGGGGGTCTTGGCGGCTGCCAGGGCGCTTGAACCGTCCCGGCATCGATGCTATCTTCGCCCCCCGAAGCCGGGTTGCCGTGCTGTGGAATGTGGAGGGGCGATGCGCAAGAAAAACCCAATCGGCAAGGTGTTGCTGGAGAAAAAGGCCATCGACAGCCGCGCCCTGAGCCAGGCCCTGGAGCACCAGAGCACCAACGGCGGCCGCCTGGCTTCCAACCTGCTGGAGATGGGCCTGGCTGCAGAAGATGACGTCTTGCTGGCCCTGAGCGACCAGCTGGGCCTGCCGGCGGTGGATCTCTCGCGCACCATCATCCCCCTGGCCGCACTCGACGTGGTTCCCGCGGATGTCGCCCAGCAAACCGGAATCCTGCCCCTCCGGGTGGAAAGCGATCGCATCCTGCTGGCCATGGCCAATCCCCAGGATGACCAGACCAAAGACGAGGTGCAGTTCGTCACGGGTAAACGGGTCGAGCCGTACGTGGCGGTGGAGGCGCGCCTGCGCAACGTCATCAAGCAATGCTACGCGCTGCGCCAGCGTGGCCAGGAGAAACGCTTTTTCTTCGGCGAGCGGGCGGTGTTTCCGGACGACCAGGAGAACGAGCAGGGATATGTCGCCATGTTCAGCAGTTCGGTTCCCGAGCCGGACATCGAGGTCGAGACGGAGCAGGTGATGGCCTCCATCGAGATTGCCGTCGACGAGAGAGATCCCGCCGACGAGAGCGGCGAGGTGGTCACCACGCCGGTCATCCTGGTGGTGGACGACGAGCCCGACATCGTGCGCCTGTTGCAGAAAGCGCTGGTTGCCGAGGGCTTTCAGGTCGTCACCGCCGGACGCGGCCTGGAGGCGCTGCAGGCGGTCAAGCGGCACGCTCCGGCCCTGGTGGTGCTTGATGCCATGTTGCCCGAGATTCACGGCTTCGAGATCTGCCGCAAGATAAAATCGAGCCGCAAGTTCTCGCACATCCCGGTGATAATGATCTCCGCCGTCTATCGCGGCTGGCGCTACGCCGAGGACGTCAAGGCCGCCTACGGGGCGGACGATTACTTCGAGAAGCCCTTCCGGCTGGTGCCGCTGATCCGGCGAGTGCGCGAACTGCTCAATGCCGGACCGGGCCACGTCGATAACGACAGCAATCCCCAGGCTGCCGGCGATGCCTACCGCCGGGGCGTCGGCCTGTACAAGGCGGGACACCACGACGAGGCCGAGGCCGCCTTGCGGGAAGCGCTGCTGCTCGATCCCTTCAGTGCCAACATCCACTACGCCCTGGCCAATGTCATGCTGGCCAAGCAAAACGTCTACGAGGCCATCAAGGAATACGAGCAAACCATAGAACTGAAGCCCAACCTGTTCGCTCCCCTGCGTAACCTGGCCGTTCTGTACCAGAAGAAAGGGTTCCGGCACCGGGCCGTGGAGATGTGGGAACGGGCGCTGGTTTGCAGTCCTGACGAGAAGACCCGCCAGGAAGTTCGCCAGCAATTGTTGAAATTGTTGTGAGGCCGGCAAAGCAATAGCATGCGCGTTACCTGTAAACACTGCGGTGCCCGCTACAACGTTGCCGATGACAAGCTCAAGGGCCGTGAGCGAAAATTCCGTTGTCGCCATTGCCAGCAACTCATAATCATCAAGCTCAAGCCGGCGACCGGCGGCCAGAAACAGGCCGCGGCGGAATGGTTCTTTGGCCTGGACGGCAACGAGCAAGGGCCGTTCAACCTGCAGCAGGCAGAACGCCTCATCCGCCAGGGGAAGATTACCCGGGACCACTTCGTCTGGCAGGAAGGGTTGCCGGACTGGCTGCCCATCGAGCAGGTAGCCGAGATCAATCGGCTGTTTTCCACAAGTCGTCCTCCTTCTCCACCGCCCTCGCGGCCGGTGCTGCTCACCAGGAGCCGTGGCGATGAGCAGGACCAGGAGCCGGTGACCGCGAAAGCCGGCCCAGACAGTCCGCGGCAGCAGGTGGGCGCGGGGGAGGCCGCCGGCAGCAACCGGCGGCGGGGGGAAGCCTCCCGGGCAGGGAAACTCAGGCAGCCACAGGATGACGAGCGGCGCAAGCAGTTGCTGCTCAAGGTGGCCCACAAGCGACAGGCAGTGCGAGCCGAACGCCAGGCCGATCGTATAGCCGAGCACTTCTTCACCCGTCCCGTGGATAACGACGATGCTCCCCTGCCGCCGCCGCCGCTGGCCGATGTCGAGCAACTGGCCGGGCAATTGGAGCACGAGGCCGACCGGGAGGAAGACGATACCGCTGCAGCCGATCCACTGGCAGGATTACTCAAGCGAGAGCAACCCCTGCCGGAGGAGATTTCCAGGGTTACCAAGGTGCTGGCCGACCAGGCGGGCCTGGGGGTCATGCACAAGAGCCGGCGCCTGGGAGTGACGGTGGCGGCCATTCTGGTGGTTGCCGGCCTGCTGGGAGGGTTCATCTGGCTGGGGGCTTCCCAGGGATGGTTCAAGGCTATCGGTATCGGGGGCGGAGCCGGCAGCCATCGGGATGACCAGCACGTTTCCCTGGCCGACATCGAGAAGCTTTCGCCCGAGGAGCGAAAACGCCTGCGCCAGTTGTGGGAGAACAGGAAGAAGTCTCCCGGCAGCGGCCATGTCGCTCAGGGAACAGCGGGATCGGCGGGTTCACAATCATCCCGGCCGGTAACCGCCCGGGAAAAGCAACTGCTGGCCTTCTACCAGCAGCAACAGGAGGGCAAGCGAGAAGTGGCCCCGCGTGGTCCTCGG
>Ga0190359_1000558_pt1 | contig 25062 bp, 20 predicted proteins | sample 48721823_MG_FD_161269 | JGI IMG/M metagenome (GOLD analysis project Ga0190359, IMG submission 161269) | Hydrothermal vent microbial mat bacterial communities from Southern Trench, Guaymas Basin, Mexico - 4872-18-2-3_MG | ecosystem: Environmental > Aquatic > Marine > Hydrothermal vents >... | reverse complement strand
CATCTTTGCAAGCGATGCATGAGATGACTGATCCAGGCCGTCAAAGGGTTCATCCAGTATCAAGAGTTTTGGGTTTTTCATAAGAGCCCGGGCAATAATGGCCTTTCTCATTTCGCCCGTTGAAATTCTCGTTATGGACCTATTAAGCAAGTGCTTAATTCCAAGCTTTTTTGCAAGTTGCTCCAAGATTTGTCTTTTCTCACCTTCGTTGCCAACTCCACTCATCCCGCTTTCCAGGATGGATCTCACGGGAGTAATCTCGTCAATCCTGCCGCTAAAATCACGGCACTCTTCCCTAAAGCGCTCTGCTTCCATTAGCTCTCGCTGAAACTCAAGGGACACGTAACCAAAATAGTGCTCCACCCCAGCGGACGTAGTATTGGGCTCCTTGTCCAGAAAATGGTGCACAAGTTTTCCTTTAACCACGGGTAGGGTGCCTGTAAGGGCCCTTGCCAGCGTTGACTTTCCTGACCCATTGGGGCCCAGAATGGCCCAGTTTTCCCCTTCTTTTATCTGCCAGGAGATATCTTTGAGGAAAACTTTTCCCTTCAACCGAATTGACACGTTGTCTAGTGTGACTAAAGTCGCCATGTTGCAAAATCAAAAATCCACGCCCTGATGAAAAAGGCGTGGGATAAGTAGGAAAGTCTCTCTTATCAAAATTACTGGGCGTCTTCTTCCTCTCTAACAAAATCAATAACGCCCCCTGTACGGGGCAGTGAGGGGTCTTCCTGAAGGACTATGCTCACACCATATCTTTCTTCAATCTCAGCCAGCTCTTTCCTCTTTACATTCTGAAGGTAATCCGCCACATCTGCAGCGAGCGTTCCATTCACTGTTCTCACGTCTCCCTTGGAAGCACCAACCCAAATTCTGCGCAAGTAAGACAAGGCTGCGGACTCCACGGACATTACCAGCCCCCTTCCGTTACAAAAATGGCAAGTCTGGTAGCTCCTTGATTCGATCGAAGGCCTCAATCTCTGCCTGGACAGTTCCATCAATCCGAACTTGGAAATGTGAGAGGTATCTGTTTTTGCACGGTCCTTTTTCAACTCCTCACGAAGGGCGCGCTCTACTTGTCGCAAGTGATTCCGGTCCTTCATGTCAATAAAGTCAATAACAATGAGTCCCCCAATATCCCTAAGCCTAAGCTGTCTGGCTATCTCTTTCGCAGCCTCCATATTTGTCTTAAAGGCCATGCTCTCAACATCGCTTCCGGTCCTTCCACGACCCGAGTTCACATCGATCGAATAAAGCGCCTCAGTAGTGTCAAAAACGATAGAGCCTCCTGACTTGAGTTCCACCTTGTTGCTGTATATTGTTTCTATTTGCTTTTCAATGTTATAATAGTCAAAGATCGGTTGGTTGCCTTTGTAAAGTTTTACTCGCCTCTGATCCCTGGGTGAAATAACTTTCATGTACTCTTTGATCTTGGACAGGGTCTCCTTGTCATCAACCAGAATCTCTGAAACATCGTCCGTGTAATAATCCCTCAGGGTTCTCAGGCAAATGTCCTGTTCCTTATGGATCAGGGAGAATGGCGGAGCCTCTGCTACCTGGTCTCTTATCCTTTTCCACATTCTCAGGAGCCGGCTCAAATCCTTCGAGAGATCCTTCTTGCTCTGGCCTGCAGCCATTGTTCTGACAATGCACCCTATTTCCTCAGGCAGCTTCAATTTTGCTAAAATGGATTTGAGCCTTTGCCTTTCTTCCTCATCCTCGATTTTCCGGGAGATACCGCGAACACTCCGGCCCGGGGTAAGAACCAGAAACCTGCCGGCAAGCGAGATATAAGTGGTAAGCTGGGCACCCTTCCGTCCAGGCATCTCTTTTGTGACCTGCACAAGAAGCTCCTGACCTTTGGATAGAACCTTCTCAATAGGCGGGATTCCCTGCCCTTCTACAACTTTGCTCCTCTCTTTATAATATTCAGGGTGGACATCTGTTGCAGCCAGGAAGCCGTTCTTGTCTGATCCAAAATTCACGAAGCATGCCTGGAGCCTTGGTTCGATTTTTTGAACCACACCTTTGTATATGTTCCCGACTTTTTGCTCGGCAGTGGATGTCTCGATTTGAAATCCGTCCAGCAGGCCCTCTTTTACGAAAGCCACTCTGAATTCTTCAGGCTCAACTGCGTTAATGAGCATCTTTGTTTCTCTTTTCATCTGGCCTTGAGGTCTTTCCTTCCATTCCGCCTGAAGTGCTGCTGAGCCTGATACATAAAAGTCCTTATGGCTGCCTCTCTTCCCGGTTGATATGAGCCGTCATAGGGTGCATCCAGATAAGGAACCTTCATGCGGTTCATGATGGGTTTAACAATAGAGGAGGTGATGGTGCTTGGCATGCATGTAAAAGGATATACGTTGACCACACCGTTATATCCCTCCCGCGCGTATTCGATCATACCTGAAATGCTCAAACAAGCCTCAGTGCCAACATCAAAAGAGTAGATGTTGTCTTCTTTCAGGATTTTTTCCAGGTGGGCCAGGCGGTGATCTTCAGGGAGCTCGATAAGGGTTTTGACCCTCTTGTACACCTTTTTTTGTTTAAGTTGTTGGTAGGAAAGATCGACACCATAGCCCAGTATTTTCTTGAGATATTTCTTCATCTCGTTGATCCTGAGCTGCTTAAGGCTCAGGCGAAGTCCTATCTTGGCCTCTCTCATCCTGTCGTAAGTTGTATAGTTGACCCACTCCGCGATGGAAGCGTTGACAACTTCGGCCCCATATTTTTCAAGCACTCTTATGATATCCTGGTTTGCATGAACATGAGTTCTGAGGTAGATTTCACCCACCACCCCTATAAGAGGTTTTCGCGGAATACTGGGATCAATAATGGATTTTCCTTCCGTCACGATTTCTTCAAGTTTTTCAAGAATGCCGTCAAAGTCACCCTCAGGACCCAAAGTCTCAAAAGCATCAGACATTTTCGCCATGGCTCTTTCAATGAATTGATCCGCCTCTCCCGGCTTTCTCTCGTAGGGCCTTATCCTCCACAAAAGCCTGTCCAGCACATCTGCCACTACTACCGAGAGATATGCAACTTTTCTAAACTGTCTGCTTTGCTCTTTGTCAAACATACCTTCTAAAGAATATGAATTCTTTGAGGTAAGAGCACCGATCTTTAACTTCTCAAGCTCCGGAAAGGAGTCAAGAACAATCCTCTGATATTTGTTATACATCCCAAAGCGGCAAGGGCCGTCAGCCTCAGGCATAAAATAGATGTAGTTTTCCGGGTCAAAACGCTCCCCCAGCCTCTCTTTCTCCTTTTTCATAAACAGAAGTATGTCACCTGTAGTTACCTGGCAGGGGAAGCACTCTTTGCCAGAGGTGAACTCTTTGCCCAGGTCAAGGCCTGCATAGGTTTTCATCACAACGGCATTAACGCCAAAACCCCTGAAAGTGCCTGCCAGAAGATGGCAGCCTATCCTGTTCATCTCGGGAATCAGGAAGATCTTGTCGCGGACCCTGAACCGGCCCACCTTTTGAGAAAGAGACTGAAAAGTTTGCCTGGTTTCTGCTTCCATTTCTCCCTCAGTTAGATGCTTTTCTGAAAAGTTCTGATTTTAGTTTTTGCATGGTGTTTTCAATCACGTTTTCAAAGGCCTCAAGTCGAGTCATCATGCCGGCCACCGCGCTGTGCTCATCCAGCTCCAGGATGAGATAGGGCTTGTCATCCATTATGTACTTGTAGAAGTGTTCGATAAAGGAATCCGCACCGCAACTAAAATTGGTCATGTGAAGGCCAAAAAAATTGGGGCGGCTTTTTATAAACTTGGCCGTTCGTAGTATTTGGGCCCCAAATCCCCAGTACATTGAGGGGAAGTCAGAAAGATCCACGAAAGACACATCCAGAAAATCCATTGGCAAGGCTGCTACCCCTATCTTAGAAAGGTTCAGACCAAGCCTCAGGTTTAGCCTTTCATCATATAGGTTGTATGGCCTACCGGTAACCACTACGAGCGGCTTTTCAGGGTCATAGGCATCAATAATAGCCTTGCCTTTTTGGAACATCTCTTGCATAAAAGCCTGGTGTTTTTCAAGCGCGTACTCCACCGCCTCCCTGATCTGGGCCCTGCTGCGGCCCAGCTTTCTTGAGAGCTGCTCGCTCAGCTCCACTGCCAGAGTTGAGGCATCGTATTTAAGGTGAACGATAGGGTTCAGAAGCTTGTCTTCTTCTAGATCCAGCGCAATTCTCAGCATGTATTGATTTGCCTGCACCATGGGACAGTAAAAGCCCGTTTCATGTTCTTCGGGTGTCGGCATTGAAACGATGCTGGGGAGAAACAAGTAGCTTGTGCGCCCTACAAGTTCTTTCACGTGACCATGCGATACCTTTACTGGGTAACATGTCTCTGCAGTCACGGCTTCAATGCCTGAGCTCGAGATCCGGCTGTCAGTCGGAGGCGTCAGTACAAGTCTGAAACCAAGCCTGTCAAAAAAATGAGCCCAGAGTACCCCGGTTTGAAGCGTGTAAAGCGCACGTTGCATTCCCACGGTTGGCCTGCCGTCAACCTCCATCAACGGCCCCTCTCCCAGTTCATTGCACACCCCTGAGAGATGGTCCCTCCATATCAGCTCTCTCATCTGAAAATAGTTCTTCTCTTTTTTCCCTTTGCCCCTCACTATTTCATAACGTCCGCACTCTCCACCCCAGATACTTTTCCGTCCGTCAAAGTCATATATTTTCAGCTTGCATTGGTTGTGACACTTAGGATCAGCCTTGCAGACCTTTTCCGTGTATTTCATTCTATCGTTTATTGCACTCTCCAGGCCCCTAAATGTTGTATCTTTGCTCTTATCAATCATCTTTTTTTCTTGCAGGCTGATTGCTGCTCCATAAGCACCCAGCACTTCTCTGTGCTTGGGTACTACAAGGCCGCGTCCGAGGACATCTTCAAAGGCAGCCACCACTCCTTTGTTCAAGGACGGGCCGCCAAGAAACATGACTCTCTTGCCTATCTTCCTTTTCCCCACTACCCGGTTCAGATAGTTATGGACAATAGCGTAGCAGAGGCCAGCTATAAGATCCTTCTTTGAAACCCCTTTCTGGTGGTACGATACCAGGTCTGATTCCATAAAAACAGTGCATCTCTCTGCGAGTTTTACAGGGCGCTCAGAGGAGAGTGCTATTTCCTGAAATTCGCCAACGATATTAATTCCATACTTGTTTGCGAGTTCATGAAGAAAGCTACCGGTGCCTGCTGCGCACACCTTATTCATGTCAAAATCAAGGGGATATGCATTGGCTATGTATATGTACTTCGAGTCTTGACCTCCTATCTCAAAAATAGTGTCAATTGAGGCATCTATCTCAACCGCACCTCGCGCATGGGCGGTAATCTCGTCGATGATCAAATCGGCATTCAAGAAATCTCCAACCACGTTCCGGCCTGATCCTGTAGTAGCAACACCAAGGATCTCGATCCGGTCTCCAACCTCATCTCTTATAGTTCTCAACAGTTTCTGTGTTACTTCGATAGGTTTTCCCTGCGTGTGAACATAGCTCTTGTGGATGATCTCGCGATCCTCGCTCATCAATGCATATTTCGTTGTGGTTGATCCAATGTCGATTCCCAGGTATACGGGCATCCTTGAGGTCAACATTCTTTTACTTACCTCGTTATCCTCCGGAAAAACAGTTTCCTTGAGCTCAAGTCTCGCCGCAGTAGGTAGAGCTAGGTTCGCCAAAGATTCCGACTTCTTCAAAGCATCAATATCGGGGTGATTCTCCACGCCCGTATCCAAGGCATGGAGTGCTACACCTAGGGCACCCGCCGAAGTGTTACGTTCCGGAACGATCAAATCGGGGAAATACGCCTTGAATGCGCGCACCTGAAGTTTATTCATCGAGAGCCCGCCGATAAAGACAATGGGTTCTTCCAGAACGCGATTCGATACAATCGTGCTCATATAATTTCTGGCATTACCCACATGAAGGCCGTAGATAATGTCCTCAAGCTTCTCTCCTTTGTTTTGCAGGTGGATCATATCTGATTTAGTGAACACCGTGCAGCGGCAGGCAACATTGGCCGGCTTCCGGCTCCGTAGGCCGAGTTCAATAAAGTCAGCCAGGATCTTGTCAATCTGATCCTGGGAGATGTCCACTTCTGAATCATAGATCGATGTGGCAAGGCGCTGCGCCTGTTGATCGATAAAGGAACCTGTCCCTGACGCACATGGGCCATTGGTGTTAAAATACTCCAGCTCCCAGTCGCTTTCACTGTGACTGATTTGAAAAAGAGCGGTATCTTGTCCTCCCATGCTTATAATAGTTCTGGCATCAGGCCTCATGAAAAGAGTTCCCAGGACCTGACTTATTGTTTCAAACTCGTAAAAAGCTCCTACCTTTTCGCTTATTGTCTTTCCATGATTGCCCGTAAAAGCAATCGCTGTTATACGCTCCGGCCCGAATTTTTCATAAAGATATGGAATGAGCGACAGAATTTCTTCTTCCACCTTTCCAAGGTGGCGCTTGTACGGCAGCTCGAAAACGACCTTTCTATCCTGATTGATCACAACACAGTTAATGCTGACAGAGCCTGCATCAATCCCAACATAATACCTCTCAGCTTCTGTTTTTGTTTCTGACTTGGCCATGATTTATTACCTATATCCTGTGCAAAGTTGAGAATCTCTCAAGTCCTTCGGTCAACTTTTTCTCCTATTATAAGGTTTTTTACTATTATGTCCATAGCTTCTTCAATTCCAACTTTCCTTCACATTTCAAGAATTGACTCGACAATAAGATCAATTTAAGCTTCGCTCAACAACCCGGCCCCATCCTGCGCCTTGCTGAATCGCCCCTTTAATGCGCCTCTCCCCAATTCCTACCGACATGTATGTCAACCCGCAGGGGTACTTCGAGTTTGTACACTCCCTCCATTTCCTTCTTTATCAACTCTGAAACCAGTGGGACTTCATCCTCGGGGACATCAAACACGAGCTCATCATGCACCTGTAACACCATTTTGGCCCCCAGGTTCTCTTCTGCCAACCGGGCGTGAATGCTAATCATGGCCATCTTGATCAAGTCCGCCGCCGTTCCCTGAATGGGGGTGTTTATAGCCATCCGCTCAGCTTCTGCCCGCAAGACCCTGTTCTTGTGGTGAATGTTCGGCAGATATCTTTTCCTGTTAAACAAAGTTAGCACGTATCCCTTTTCACGCGCAAAAGCTATCGTCTCTTCTCGATATTTACCAACCCCCCGGTATCTTTTGTAGTAAGCTGAGATATAATTCCTTGCCTCACCAAGGCTTATGCCCAATTCATCACTTAGTTTCTGGGCGCCCATCCCATATATAATTCCAAAGTTGATAGCCTTGGCAATTCGTCTCATTTCAGGAGTTATCGTCTCTGCAGCGACTCCAAGAATCTCGGAGGCTGTGCGCGCATGTATGTCCTCATTCTCTTGAAATGCCCTTATAAAGGCAGGATCTCTGGAATAGTGCGCAAATACCCTGAGCTCAATCTGGCTGTAATCTGCGGAAACAAGGTAGCAGCCTTCACTGGCTACAAATGCTTTACGAATGTCTTTCCCTTCTTCCCCTCTTACAGGGATGTTTTGAAGGTTAGGCTCGCTGCTGCTCAGACGGCCAGTGGCCGTGGCAGTCTGGTTAAAGGAGGTGTGCACACGACCTGTAGCAGGGTCAACCATTTTCACAAGAGCGTCAAGGTAGGTGGACTTCAGCTTGGACAGCGTTCGGTAGCGCAGCAAAAGCTTCGGAATTCTGTATGGCAGAGCAGACAGCTTGGTCAGCACTTTCACGTCAGTTGAATACGACCCGGTTTTGGAAGTCTTTTTCTGAGGAGGAAGCTGAAGTTTCTCGAAAAGAACGAAGCTGAGCTGTTGGGGTGAATTAATGTTGAACTCCATCCCGGCCTCAGCATAAATTTCTTTTTCAATGTGCCCTAGTTGCTCTGAAAAACGATGGGACATAGCCTCCAGAAATGCTCGGTCAACCTTGATCCCCTGCCATTCCATATCAATAAGCACTGGAAGGAGTTTCATTTCTAAATTCTCAAATAGATCAAGGTTCTCGTCCAAAAGAAGCTTTTCTTTCAAAACATTCATTAGGCGAAACGTAATGTCTGCATCTTCGCAGGAATATTCCATGGCTCTTTTCACATCAAGCTGGGAGAACTTGATGCGGCCCTTGCTGCTCTTAGTCAATTCCTTATATGAAACCATCCTGTGGTTAAGGAACTGGTGAGCAAGGTAGGCAAGGTTATGTTGTCGCAGACCTGGATTGATTACATAAGAAGCCACCATAGTATCGAAACAAATCCCCTTGAGTTCGATTCCATGGTGCCTCAGCACCAGTGCATCGTACTTTATGTTCTGCCCTATTTTGGCAATTTTTTCATCTTCAAGGATTTCTTTTAAAACCCTCAAAGCATCTCTGCGTTCTATCTGCCGCGGTGCCCCGGGATATTGATGTGCCAGTGGCAGGTAGTAAGCCTCACCGCTTTCACAACAAAAAGATATTCCAACAAGTTCTGCACGGTGTGGGTTCTTACTCGTTGTTTCGGTATCAACCGAGACTATGCCCTTCTCTTTTATCATCTTCTTTAAAGAGAGCAGTGCGTCCATGGACAGGCATAAGTTATATTTTCTCCCTTCGCTTTTCTCCCTGGATGCAAAACGGTCCCAGAGCTCTTTGAATTCGAGTTCGTGGAAAATTTTGGCCAGTTTCCTCCTGTCCGGTTCACCAAGCTTGAGAGCTTCAACGTCCTTTTCAATTGGCACAAATAGATCTATTGAAACAAGTTTCTTGCTCAGCATTGCATCAGGGTATGAAGCTCGTAGGTTCTGCTTCAAACGCTCTTTCCTTATCTCATTGAGTTTCTCGAAAACATTTTCAAGGCTTCCAAACTTTCTTATCAGCTCTAAAGCCGTCTTTTCCCCTATTCCGGGAACACCAGGAATATTATCCGATCGATCACCTGAAAGAGCCATAACATCAACCATCTGGCCCGGTTGCACACCATACTCTTTTATAAGGCTTTCATAATCGGTGAATTTGTCTTTCATAGTGTCCCACAAAGATACCTTGGGAGAGAGAATCTGCCTGAAGTCCTTGTCGCCTGTGACAACAATTACCTCAAAACTCTTTTCCTCTGCCCTCCTGGCCAGAGTCCCTATGACGTCATCAGCCTCGAAGCCTTCTTTTTCAAGGACCTCTGTTTTCAAAGCCTCCGCTATTTCCCTGATATAGGAAAGCTGCACCACGAGTTCCTCAGGCATCGGCGGCCGTGTTGCCTTATAGGCTTTGTAAAGGGTGTGTCTGAAATTGGGGCCCTTGGCGTCGAACACAACAGCCATATATTCGGGCTTTTTTTCTTCAATCAGCTTCAAGAGCATTTTTGTAAAACCAAATATTGCATTTGTCGGAAAGCCTTTTGAGTTAGAAAGGTGTCTTATCGCATGGTAGGCACGATGTATGTAGGAGGTCCCATCCACCAGATACAAAATCTTGTTTTCACTTTCCATAAAATCGCCAACAGATCACAAAAGCATAGTAAAGGCCGGTTGGGGCACGGCATGCATCAGTCTTTAAACATTGAATGCTCAGGGATTTGACTAGCCTTTGTTTGTTCTCATGTATCACTCTTAACTTATTTGGAACAGCCCGGGAATAGAAAGGACCACTGCAAAATGCCCTCTTTTCATCAAAGGCCTCGAAGAAACAAAGCGAGCACTAAAATCTCGCACCCGATCACGTACGGGAAGGGTTTTATAAGGTCTCGACTGTCAAGATTTCTTCTCATGAGGCTCTTCCTTTCCCGGGTATTTCTTCTGGCGGGAAACGAGGCCCTCCTTTAATAAATCCGACAGTTCGCCTTCGGCAATTTTGAAGCCGAAGTTTGGTGATGGTGGAACGCTCCACCTTGGGCGAGGTTCGTCCGCAAAAGACTTATTGCCCTTAGCTGGCCGCTTTGCGACGGACACGGGACATGTTGAAAAAGTGAAGCCTATTCTCTCCCCCTCATTATTGTAAAAAATGTCGTCTTTGAACCATCCCAGATGCCGGCCGTTAATTCCGTAAACATGTTCCCCCTCGTGCATATACCCTACTGGTACCCCTTCCCACAGGTATATGGTCTCTCTGAAATCTGATGTGAGATAAGCAACAGGCTCCCCTTTTTTGTTGTACAAGATTGTTTCCATGAGAGACTCTCGTTTATCCGAACTTACTGAGTGCTTCGACTCGCAAATATCCTTGCTGTATACTCAAACACTGTATGATCAGTAAAAGACACCCAACGCTTAGTGCTGCTTGAACTATTTAGCGTAATCAACGGCTCTTAGCTCCCGGATGACGGTCACCTTGATCTGGCCTGGATAGCTCAACTCTTTTTCTATCTTCTTGGCGATGTCCTTGCAAAGAAGAAAGGCATGATCATCATCAACGCTCTTTTCCTCGACCATGATCCTTATCTCCCGCCCCGCCTGGATTGCATAAGATTTTGTTACTCCTTCAAAAGACATGGCAATCTTTTCCAGATCTTCGAGCCTCTTTACGTAAGATTCGAGCATTTCTTGCCGGGCTCCCGGCCGAGCGCCCGAGAGCGTATCGGCAGCCTGAACCAGAACAGCAAGAGTTGTCTCAGGCTGAACTTCTTCATGGTGAGCTGCAATGGCGTGCACAACATCTGCCGACTCCCCGTATTTCTTGGCAAGTTCTGCCCCAATCAGGGCATGGGGACCCTCCATCTCGTGATCAACCGCCTTGCCGATATCATGAAGCAAACCAGCCCTTTTCGCCTTTTTCACATTTAGACCCAACTCTGCTGCCATCATGCCACAAATGAATCCCACTTCCCTGGAATGCTGAAGCACGTTCTGCGCATAGCTTGAGCGATATTTCAGCCGCCCGATTAACTTCACGAGCTCAGGGTCTATACCGTGCACGCCCAGATCGAAAGTGGCTTGCTCGCCGGCTTCTTTTATGCTTGCTTCAATCTCTCTGTTCACCCTTTCTACCATTTCCTCTATGCGTGCAGGATGAATCCTCCCGTCATCAATCAGTCTCTCCAGAGCAATCTTTGCCACCTCACGGCGAACCGGGTTGAAACCAGATAGTATCACAGCCTCAGGCGTGTCATCTATAATTACGTCTATGCCTGTAGCAGCTTCAATAGCGCGAATATTGCGACCTTCTCGACCTATAATTCTCCCCTTCATTTCTTCATTGGGAAGACTTACTACTGAAACGGTTTTCTCGGCCACATAGTCACCTGCGTACCTTTTGACGGCAAGGGCCAGTATTTCCTGAGCCTTTCTCTGCGCCTGCTCCTTCGTCTCGTTTTCGATCTTGCGCAGCACCTTCGCAGCGCTATGCCTGGCCTCAGATTCCATAGAGCGGATCAATATGGATTTGGCTTCTTCACGCGATATTCCTGCAACCCTTTCAAGCTCGCGGCGCTCCTTTGCGAGCAGTTCATCATACTCAGCTTGCTTTGATCTCAAGTTGGCTTCAGCTTTCTCTATCTCCTTTTCTCGCCTGAACAGCTCCTTCTCCTTTTGTTCATACTGTTCGATCTTTCTATCAAGATTCTCTTCTTTATTAAAAAGCCTCTTCTCCAGGCTCTGTAACTGCTCCCTTTTTTCCTCCGTTTCCTTCTCAAACTCCAGTCTCATTTGATAAAAGGTATCCTTGGCCTTAAGGGCAGCCTCCTTCTTAATGGTCTTTGCTTTTTGATGCGCCTCGTTAATAATCTTTTTCGAATAATCTCTTATGGAGTCAAACTGGTTTTCAACGATTCTTTTGCGGGCCCAAAATCCGATCAAAATGCCTATTCCCAGCCCCGCCAGAATCAGTAAAATAATTTTCACCACTAACATGGTATGCCATCCTTTTTCGATATAGTCTTAACAAGGGAGAAAGGCCCTTGTGTTGAATCCAAGCCCACAAGCAAACCCGGAGTCATCCCCAGCTAATAGCCCGCCTTCGCTTCCGCCATGTGCAAAACCGTGGCTTTCTTGGAAGTCGGATAAAAGGTACATCAAATCGGCGGTTGCAGTTGCTGAAAAGAAAGCGCTATTCTCTTTCTCGGGCTTCTTCAGAAAGCCACTAATCTCGAGAATAGACAGCCAGAAAAGGTAAGAGCATAGGAGGAACTAATTTTATTCGGAGTGTAAAGGCGAAAGCAAAAGGCCGGAAACCTGAATCCCACCTTTTGATAGAGCCTCGTCTAATATCTTTTCTTATTTCCCGCATAAAGCACACAATGCTCCTCAGGAAAACTAAGTATCAATAAGTCTGACTTAGCGTATTTAGTCCTCTTTTTCTTACCATTCAGGCGTCTATCTGCTTGCCGGACTCTTACCCAGCGACTAGATTTCTACGTGAAAAACACTACGCTATTCGTTTATCACAGAATCAATATTATATATGAGTGTCTTGGTTCTTTGCCGAATCTTGTTCAATATTTCGTCTCGTTCTTTCAAAACCCTAAAATAGTCGCTGGCAATGTTTAGAGCGCCCAGTATAGCCACCTTTTTTTCAGAAAGCCCCTCTTCGCTTTCCTCGACTTCTTTCAATTTCTTGTTCACATACTCGGCAATTTCATTAACGTGCCCTTGGTCATCTTCACTCAAGATAAGGTACTCGTGGTTACGAATCTTTACCCTTATCTGTTCCATTTTAAAGCCTATTCGGTGATTGCGCTCTGTCGTTTGTTTCCAGCCGGGATTTCTCAGATCTCCAGCTGTTCAATTTTCTCAAGGAGCGAAAGAATTCTCTGTTTCGCCATGTCACGGCTTGCCCTCAGGTTCTCGAGCTCTTTGCTGAGGTCGGAGATTCTTTCCTCTTGAATCTGTATTTTTTCAATCAAGGATTCTTTTTCTTTTTTGAATGCACCAACAATTTTTATAAGAGAATCCACTTTCTCTTCGAGTTTGTCAAAATGATTCATTTCTTCCGCCTGCTCCATTGTTCTGCTCACCTACTGTAGCAAGAGTTGTCCCTGCTTCCTGGCAGTTGCTTTCCACGTCCTTTAATGGCTTTTTCTCCAGACTTTTTATTGTATACTATCTCTTGAGTCAAGAAAGGTCAATAAAAAAGACAAGCCCGCGGCTTGCCTTTTTATTTTAAACTACAAACACTTACACAACAATCAGGCAGCTTTTTCTGCCACCTTGATTCTGGCCATAGCTCTCTGGAGCGCAGCCTCTGCTCTTTTAAAATCTATCTCCTCTGTTCCTCTTTCCTTGGAAAGCCGCTCTTTTGCCCTTTGCATCGCACGCCTGGCTCTTTCCACATCTATATCAGCGGCCTTTTCGGCAGCATCTACCAAAATCGAGACCCTGTCATTCGATATCTCCGCAAATCCATTTGTGACTGCTAGATATGTTCTTTCAGACCCGGAATTATAAGAGAGCTCGCCCGGAACAATTCCGGAGAGAAAAAGCATATGCCCCGGTAAAACCCCAAACATGCCTTCTGTTCCCGGTGCGACAACCATATCCACTTCTTCTTTTACCACGCGCCTGGCCGGTGTCACTACTTCCAAAATCAGTTTACCCATTGCCTAGTACCCCTGCTTAAGTTGCAGCAGCCATTCTTTCCGCTTTTGCCTGAGCCTCGTCAATAGTGCCCACCATATAAAAGGCAGCCTCAGGCAACTCGTCGTGTTTTCCCTCAATAATCTCCTTAAATCCCCTTATAGTTTCCGCTACCGGCACATACACGCCTTTCGTACCCGTGAATGTTTCCGCCACATGAAAAGGCTGGGAAAGAAACCTCTGAATTCTTCTGGCCCTAGCTACCGTCAATTTGTCTTCATCAGAGAGTTCGTCCATACCGAGAATGGCTATGATATCTTGAAGGTCCTTATACTTTTGGAGAATTTGCTGTGTCTGCCTTGCGACCTGGTAGTGCTCTTCCCCCAGAACTGCAGGATCCAGAATCCTGGAAGTGGAGTCCAGAGGATCCACCGCAGGGTAAATCCCGAGTTCGGCAATAGGCCGCGAAAGCACCACTGTTCCGTCAAGGTGGGCAAAAGTTGTGGCAGGTGCAGGGTCCGTAAGGTCGTCGGCAGGTACGTATACGCACTGAACAGAAGTAATAGAGCCCTTGGTGGTCGAGGTAATCCTCTCCTGCAGCTCCCCAAGGTCGGTCCCCAGGGTCGGCTGATAGCCAACTGCAGAAGGAATGCGGCCCAGGAGCGCTGAGACCTCGGCGCCTGCCTGAGTAAAGCGGAAGATGTTATCTATGAAAAGAAGTACATCTTGCCCTTTTTCATCACGATAGTACTCAGCAGCTGTCAGGGCAGAGAGTGCCACCCGCGCCCGCGCCCCCGGTGGTTCCGTCATCTGTCCGTATATAAGAGCCGCCTTGTTGATAACGCCTGATTCTTTCATTTCAAGATAAAGATCATTCCCTTCCCTGGTTCTTTCTCCAACACCGGCAAAAACGCTTATTCCGCCGTGCTCCAGGGCAATATTGTGGATCATTTCCATCATGACAACGGTTTTTCCAACACCGGCTCCGCCGAACATGCCCATTTTTCCACCCCTGGGAAATGGCACAAGCAGGTCTATCACTTTGACCCCTGTTTCGAGAACCCTTACAGAGGTATCTTGTTCCACGAACTCTGGAGCATGTCGATGAATGGGTAAAAATTCCGTTGCGTTGACAGGGCCAAGCCCATCAACGGGCCTTCCGACAACATTGAGAACCCTTCCGAGAGTGGGATCTCCTGCAGGCATCATGATCGGCTTACCCGTGTTCTTTACCTTCATGCCACGAACAAGACCATCCGTGATGTCCATTGCAATGGTTCGCACAACATTATCCCCAAGATGCTGCGCAACCTCTACAACAAGGTTGTCCTCAGTGTCATCAATAGTAGGATTTGTTATAAGCAAGGCCGTAAAAATAGGCGGTAGCTCGCCTTCAGGAAATTCCACGTCAACCACGGGACCCATTACTTGTCTTACATTCCCCTCCTTCATGACTCGATTAAGACCTCCTTAAATTAATCTCTGATCTCTTAAATTGCTTCACTCTGGTGTACACCAAATGCTTTTTCGGGCATGCTCCCGGAAATCCCACGACACTCCCCGCTGGCAACCACTCACCTAAGGGCTTCAGCACCCCCCACTATGTCCATCAGCTCCGCAGTGATCGCAGCCTGCCTGGCCTTATTGTAGACCAGCGTCAAATTGTCCACCATTTCCGAGCAATTCTTGCTGGCATTGTCCATTGCAGCCATGCGTGCAGCGTGCTCGCTGGTTTCCTGCTGGAGAAATGCGTTTAAAATCTGGACACTTATGTGTTTAGGGAGCAAATCCTTCAGCAGTTCCTCGGCGCTTGGCTCACAAAGATAGTCTGTGGCCTCTTCTGCTTTCTCCTCCACTTTGGGTGGTTCAATGGGAAGCAGCTTAACCAGAGTAGGCTCCTGCTTCACCATGCTCACAAAGCGGGAATAAATCATGTAAACTTCATCTGTTTCTTCCCTCAAGAATCTCTCTATGAAGGCTCCGGTCATTTTATTTACAAAGGATATATCCACGGAGCCGTAAATGTTGGTATGTGCTTCGGTGATATTAAAATTTCGTTTTCGAAAATAATCCCTTCCCTTCTTTCCCACGAGGGTCAGGGCGCACTCAACGCCTCTTGCCTGTTGATCTTTAACCCATTGTTCAGCTTTCGTGATGGAGTTCGTGTTAAAGCTTCCACAAAGTCCGCGGTCAGCGGTGAAATGAAGCAATTCCACCCTGGATATGCTGCTTCTCCTCACAAGCAAGGGATGAATTTCGGGATCCAATCTGTTTGCCAGACTTCCGAGAACTTCTGCAAACTTTTCGGCATAAGGCTCAAAATTTTCCATTCGGCCCTGAGTGCTCCTCAACTTCGCTGCGGCCACCATGTTCATGGCCCTCGTAATTTGTCTCGTTTTCTTGACGGCAGCTATTTTGCGCTGGATATCTCTTAAGGTTGCCATTTATATCCTCTTATGTTCACTTCAACTTTCAGGTACCTGGATGGAAGAGAGTCTTGAATTCGTCAAGGACCTTTTTCAGCTTCTCCTCCATTTCATCATCTATGTCTTTCTTCTCTTCTATTTCGTCCAGGAGCTCTCTGTGTCTGCTTTCCATAAAGTCAAGCATTTGTTTTTCATAGTCTCCTATAGATTCAACCGGCCATTCATCCAGGTAACCCTGAGCGCCCGCAAATAGAATCATTACTTGCTTTGCAGCAGGCATAGGTTGGTACTGAGGTTGTTTCAAGACTTCAACCAATCTTCGACCGCGTTCAAGCTGACGCTGAGTCGCCTTGTCCAGGTCACTCCCAAACTGGGCAAAAGCCTCCAGCTCACGGAATTGGGCCATGTCGAGGCGAAGGCTTCCAGCAACTTTTTTCATTGCTTTTGTCTGCGCAGCGCCTCCCACTCGCGAGACCGAAAGCCCCACGTTAATGGCAGGCCTTACGCCTGAGAAAAACAGACCGGGCTCTAGGTACACCTGTCCGTCTGTAATGGAAATAACGTTGGTAGGAATATAGGCCGAGACATCGCCTGCCTGTGTTTCTATGATCGGCAGAGCCGTCAGAGAGCCTCCCCCAAGTTCATCGTTTAACTTTGCAGCGCGTTCAAGCAGCCTGGAGTGGTTGTAGAAAATATCTCCCGGGAATGCCTCACGGCCGGGTGGCCGCCTCAGCAACAACGATACCTGGCGATATGCCGCGGCCTGCTTGGAAAGATCATCGTAAATAATCAAGGCGTGTTGACCCTTGTCCCTGTAATATTCACCTATTGCACACCCCGCATACGGGGCAATATATTGCTGCGTGGCAGGGTCGCTTGCGCATGCGGAGACAACCGTCGTGTACTCCATCGCACCGTGTCTTCTGAGTACATCCACAACCTGGGCTACCGTCGACTTCTTTTGGCCGATTGCCACATAAATACAAAAGACATCGGTATCTTTTTGGTTGATAATAGCATCAACACAAATGGCTGTTTTCCCTATCTGCCGGTCACCTATTATCAATTCCCGCTGTCCCCTGCCAATCGGGGTCATGGCATCAATGGCCTTGATCCCGGTGTACATGGGCTCGCTCACCGGCTGACGGGCAATCACGCCAGGGGCCACCATTTCAATTCTGCGGTACTCCTTGGCCTCAATTGGTCCCTTTCCATCCAGCGGATTCCCCACGCTGTCCATCACTCGGCCCAAAACAGCCTCGCCTACCGGTATTTGAGCGATTCGCCCGGTTCGCTTTACCGTGTCTCCCTCCTTTATACCGGTATCGTCTCCCATAATAGCAACACCGACGTTATCCTCTTCAAGATTAAGGCAAAGGCCGTAGATTCCTCCCGGAAACTCGAGCATCTCCATGGCCATGGCGTTCTCAACACCATAAACGCGAGCAACACCATCGCCAACAGACAAAACTGTCCCAGTTTCACTCATCTCGACCCTTCTTTCATAATCCTTAATCTGGCCGCGGATCACCTGACTGATTTCTTCTGCTCTTATTTCCATTATCTGTACTCACCCCTTTTTAATGATTCTTTAAGCCCCTCAAGTTGGGCTCTGATACTCCCGTCCAAAACCAAATCGCCGACTTTCACAACAATACCGCCAATAAGGCTTTCATCCTGCTTGATCTCCATCTTGATCTTCTTGGAAGTAAAGCTTTCAAGCACCTTTTCGAGAGACTCTGTGGCATCTTCTTTCAAAGGCCGTGGTGTTATCACTTCCGCTCGAGCAATGTTCAAAACTTCGTCTGTGAGTCTTCCGTAATAGTCGCTGATTTCCTGGATTCCCGCAATTCTATCCTTATCCACAAGAAGATTCAGGAAGTTCTTTATCACATCTGAATACTCGCTCTTGTCCAGAATTGCACGAAGAATACCCTTTCGCTCCTCCAAGGTAAAAACCTTGCTGGAAATGGCCTGCAATAGCTGTTCATTTTCCCGACACAAACGGGCAAAATCATTCAATTCTCTGCCATAGCGCTCAAAATTGCCATCTTCCTGTCCAATACTCAGTAGAGCCTTTGCATATCTTTTGGAAAGCCTTGAGCTTATCAATGTATCTTTTCCACCCTTTCTAAAAACTCATTAACTAAGTGCTCTTGATCTTTATCAGTAATCTTCCTTGATATTATCTGCTGGGCTTTTTCAGCTGCCAAATCCACAACGTCTTCTTTTAGCCTTTCCTTTGCAGAATTCATCTCTTGCTCAATAGTAAGCTCCGCCTGCTCTATGATTTGCTTCACTCTCTGTTTGGCTTCAGCAATAATCCTTTCCTTTTCCGCAATTCCTTCTTTCCTGAACCGCTCCAGGATATTCTCCTTCTCCTTCTCAAATTCTTGGAGCTTCTTTTCTATCTCTCTGTACCTTTTTTCAGCCTCCTCCTTGCCCCTTTTGAGACTATCGAGTTTCTTTTTTATCTCTTCGCTCCTTGAAGAGAAAAAATCCTTGATTCTGGCTTTCTTCAGCCCCCAAATGAGGATAACCAGCATAAGTGCAAAATTTATAAAACGGTAGAGGAGATCCTTCAAGTCTGCCTTCCGATCCCTGCCCTCATGCACCTCGGCGGCAAAGCAAAGAGGAGAAAGCAAAAAGAAAAGGGCTGCTAATATGACGAAGAACCGAAATTTCCTGCTTTTCTCAATTCTTGCAAGCATCAAATGCTCCTTCCAAGAATCTTTTCAGCCAGTTCTTTAGAAAAATCCGCCAGCTCTCTTTCCAGTGAGTGGCGCGCATTAAGTACTGATTCCATAATCTCCTTTCTCGCCTGATCTATTTTCTGAGCAGCCTGAGAACTGGCTTCCGCCAACATCCCTCTTTCGTATTCATATCCGGAGCTTTTGAGAGTCTCTTTTTCCCGGAGTCCTTCTTTCGTAGCACCGACCACATTTTCTTCGATCTCCTTGGCGACCTGCTCCGATTTGCTCTGCAGGGTCCCAATCTGGTTCTGAATGCCGTCCATTTGCTCTCTTCTCTGGCTCAATATTCGACGCACCGGTCTATAGAGAACGAGATTCAGAGCAAATAAGAGAAAGAGAAAGTTAATTATCTGGATGATGAGCGTATAATCAAGCTTTAGCATGGAACCTCTTCCCTTTCAGCATATCGCTTTTACAAGAAGAGAATTCTTTTTGTCAAAGTTTTTTTGTTGAATTCTCGAAAACTTCTCCTTCTTACTTGAACTTAACCCTCTGTAGCAGTTTCCTTTTCCTCCACTCCGCTAAGTTCCCTCCTCGCTGACATACTGCACTCCCCTTCAAAAACAACACCCTCCTCGATCCCAAGAAGGGGGCAGTCAATGTTGCCGAAAACTTTGGCCGGCGCATGTATCTCAATTTTGCGCTCGGCTGCGATGCTCCCGTGGACTTCACCGCTAATTATCACATAGGAGACCCTAATGTCGGAGTGCAACACTGCTTTCTCACCCACAACAAGAGTACCGTCAGAGTGAATTTCTCCCTTAAAACGACCGTCGATGCGGACTGCGCCTTTAAAAGAAAGCTTTCCTTCAAACTCGGTATTCTCTCCCAAAAAGGCATTGATTTCGTTAGTTTTTTTCATCACTCTCTATGCGACAAACAGCAAAAACAACTATCATAATGAGAATACCTTTGCAAGCAAAATCAGCTTCGCCAAACGCAGCCCAGAAGCGCAATGTGCGCCCTTGCCTTCTTACTGGAACATAAAGCGTCTCATGCTGATATTCATCAATAGGCCCATTCCGGCCATGGTTGAGACGATAGATGAGCCTCCATAACTAAACAAAACAAGCGGGATACCTACCACAGGCAGCAACCCGGTCACCATGCTTACGTTTATTGCCATTTGCCAGAATATGATGGCAACAACACCCAGAGATATGAGAGCCCCGAATTTGTCCTTGGAGGTTCTTGCTATGTTTATCCCCCACAGCATCAAAAATAGATAGAGCAAGAGCAATATCAGGGATCCTGCAAATCCCCATTCCTCCGCCAGCACGGAAAAAGCGAAATCCGTATGTTGCTCAGGCAGAAAATGCAACCTGGTCTGGGTTCCCTGCAGAAAACCCTTACCCCATACCAGGCCGGAGCCTATTGCAATCTTCGACTGATTAATATGGTAGCCGGCTCCAAGGGGATCCATTTCCGGGCTAAGATAAGTCAAGATCCGCTTCTGCTGATACTCCTGCAGATTAACCCAGATGAACGGGGCTGCCAGGAAGGCCCCGATAACAAGAATCAACAAGGATTTCAACCTTACCTTGGCGAAAAGAATCACTGAAAAGCAGACTATCCCAATGGTCAGGGCTGTTCCAAGGTCAGGCTCCTTTATAATTAATCCGCACGGCAGCGCCATGAGCAGAAAAGGCCGCCACAGGTCCCGCAGCCTGTATCCGTTAGGGTGGTCGTGTTCACTGAAAAACCTGGCTAGAGCGATAACGAGGGCTATTTTCATCAGCTCTGCCGGCTGAAACATCACCCCGCCAAGGCTTAGCCACCTTTGGGAACCTGAGCGCACTTCCCCTTTTAGCAAGACCACTATGAGCAAGGCTAAAGCGAAGAAGTAGGCTGGATAAGCCAGCCTACCAAGCAGGTGATAATCAAAGGTTGTCATGAATAGCAAAGCAGCGAATCCGATAATAAACCAGTAAATCTGCTTCATAAAAATCACTGACCCGCCGGCTTGCCTCAGGGGATAGGTAGCACTGTACAGATTGAGCACGCTAATGGCGGAAATAATTATGAGCAAAAGCAGAAGAATCCAGTCAAAATTCTTTAGCAGTCGCCTATCAAACATATTTCACCTCTTCCTGAACACATTCTCCGGCCCCCTTGTTAGGAAACGCGTTGGAACACCTGCTAGCCTTCCTCCAGGTAAGCTTTAAACAATCTCTTCGCTATTGGCGCTGCTGCGCTTCCCCCGTGACCGCCGTTTTCGATCAGTATTGCCAGGGCCAGGACAGGATGGTCTGCGGGCGCCACGGCCACAAACCATGCATGGTCCCTCAGCCCAGAGGGAAGGTCCGCTTTTTTTCCGAGTCCTTTCTCTGTTTCAAGGTTTATTACTTGAGCCGTGCCGGTCTTGCCCGCCACAATCACCCGTTTTAACCTTGCCCTCCGCCCGGTGCCATGAGGCTCGTTGACCACACCAATGAGAGCTTTTCTGACCAGCATTAGGTTTTCTTCCTTTATTTGTAAGTGCCCCATGGGATCGGGCTTGAAATGGTAGACATCCTTTCCATTCTTACCGACTCTTTCAATGACCTTCGGCCTGTAAAGATATCCCCCGTTAAAAACGGCCGATATCATGCTTGCCATCTGCAAAGGCGTGACCAGCAAAAAACTCTGACCAATGGCCATAGAAATTGTCTCACCAGCCTGCCAAGGTATGCCCCATCTTTTAAGCTTCCACTCCCTAGTTGGCACCAACCCTTGCTTTTCAAAACCCAGCTCAAACCCGGTTGGCCTCCCAAGACCCAGCATTTTTGCATAATAGGCCATTTTATCGATGCCAAGGCGCCTTCCCATGGTGTAGAAATATACATCGCATGATTCGACAAGACCCCTGTGAAGCGAAACTTCTCCATGGCCCCATTTCTTCCAGCACCGATAGGTATGGTCTCCCAGCCTGTATCTACCGTTGCAAAAAACTTCTTCCTCAGGATCAAGCAGACCTTCCTGCAGTCCTGCTAGTGCAACAACAATCTTGAAAACCGAGCCTGGGGGATACAGCCCTGATATGGCCCTGTTTTGAAGAGGATAGTCCTTACTCGAGACCATTTTATTCCATTCGGTTCTGTCTATGCCTGCAACGAACCTGTTCGGGTCAAATGTCGGGCTGCTCGCCATTGCCAGGACCTCTCCGTTGTTCGGGTTCATTGCCACAATAGCGCCCTTTTTCCCTTTCAGGTTTTTTTCCGCTAAAAACTGAAGCTTACTATCAATGGTGAGAAAAATATTCTGCCCCGGTACCGGAGGCTTTCTTGAAACAACCTTCAGTGTTCGACCGGCAGCATCCACCTCAACCTGCTCTCCTCCTCTGAGGCCGTTCAAGTACTTTTCCCATTTTTTCTCCACACCGCACTTTCCGATAAGATCCCCTGCCTTGTTCTCCGGATACTTCCCGCTTTTGAGCTGGTTTTCACTGATCTGCCCCATATAGCCTATCAGGTGGCAGGCGGAGGGCCCAAATAAATAGTGCCTTTTGGGTCTGACCTGAATAAGCACCCCCGGCAGGTTGAATAGATGTGTCTCCACTAGCGCAAGTTGTTCGGAAGTGATGTCTTTTTTTAACAGCACCGGCTTGAAAGGATATCTCAGGTTATTCCCGTCCAGCCTCTTCTCAACTTGCTCTGGAATAATTCCTACCAGATATCTTAAATTGGAAAAAAGCTTGACCGGATCCTGGATTTCCTCGGGTATGACGTAAAGGTCAAAAGATGGTTCATTGGCCACAAGCAGCCGGCCGTTACGATCCAGTATCAACCCTCTCAAAGAAGGTATATCCTGGAGATGAATCCGATTGTTTTCAGACTGGATTCTATATGAAGGCCCGTTGACTATCTGAAGCAGCCAAAGCCTCATTACCAGGGCAACTGTGACGGCGATGATCAAGAATCCCACTATTCTAAAACGCTTGCTAAATGCTTCTGCTGAGACTGGATCAAAGCCTGATCGTTTCAATGGTTAAACTTCCCGTTAGACTATGTTCTGCCGGGCGTCCCCGCACCCGTGTTGAGACCCTCAGCTACTTTGATTAGAACGGGGCTTCTACATTCTCGAGAACACGTTTGCTATACCCTGCGCGCCGGAGTTCTTTCCAGGCGATCGAAAACTACAAATACCGGGACTGCTACTATCCCCGTTGCAATTGCAGATATTGCAAACAAAGTAATAGAAGAAAAGGACAGGGTCACTTTTAAGGAAAAGGCTTCCAAAATAAGCACGAAAACAATCCGTCTTAAGAAAACCGCTGATGCCACCAGTATAACCTGACCTCTTGGAGAAAGGAGATCCAGTAAGCGGCAGCCGAAATATACACAGAAAAAGGCTATCAGATAAAGCAAAGCCGACATTCCAAGCAACCCTGCTGAAAAAACATCAATCAGGATTCCCTGGACGAAGGCAAAAACCACGGCAGCAGTACTTCCGTGGCGAACCAACAGATAACACATGAAAATCGTTACCAGGTCTATATCCAGAAAGCCCGGACCGCCACCTTTTATCAAGTTACCCTTGTTCAAAATATAAAACAAAGATATAACCCAGGCAATGATGGGGATAATCATTCTTTTTTCTTGGCTTGGCTTAATAACGGATCCTCCTTAAGGATAACCAGAACCTCTTCCAGCTTCGCAAAATCAACCAAAGGCTTTACCTTGATATCCTTGAATAACTTCCATGAAATGTCGGCAATTTCAGTGACCTCGCCAACAGGGAGCCCTTTTGGAAAAATACGCCCCATCCCGGAAGTAACGACCCTGTCCCCTACCCTCACGTCGCTTCTCTTGACCACGTAGTCCAGTTCGCAGAGCTTTAGTGAAAGGCCTTTTAGAATGCCCTTTTCCCGAGAGCGCTGAATAAGGCAGTCTACAGCGCTATTTTGATCAACAATGAGAAGGGCCTTGGCATAATTTGGCGATACCGAAACCAGTCGCCCTACAACACCCCTGGAGTTGACCACAGGCATATTTACCTTGAGACCCGAACTCTTCCCCTTATCTATTATAATTGATTCAAACCATCCGGAAGGATCTCTGCCAATTACCTGAGCAGCCACCACTGGCCAATGAATCTTCTTCTTAAATTGGAGGAGCTCTCTGAGTCGCTTGTTAGTCGACACAAGCTCTCGGTAGCGATCGTTCTCCATCCTTAGCTTATTTATCTCGTTTAGCAACTTGACATTCTGGCTACGCAGATTCACGAGGGCAAAATACTTTAACCAGATACCCTCTACGCTCTTTACCGTCTTGTAACTTAATTCTTGAATAGGCGCTGCCACTTCGACAAGGAGCTGCTCAGCAGGATTCCACGATCGGTGCTTGCCCAAATTTGATGAAACCAAGAAGAGTGCAATAAAGAGGAAAACGATCCATATCCAAAAAGTTTTAATTCGTCCTGGTGTCAACGATTACCTTGTTAAGCTCCCAAAGAAAACTAACTCACTTAATTGTCACTTCTCTTAAAATAGAAAGGTTGTCCAGTGCCTTCCCGGAACCAAGCACTACTGCGGAGAGGGGGTCTTCCGTGATCGTGATGGGAAGCTTTGTTTCTTCCCTCAAGAGGATGTCCAAATTCTTGAGCAAAGAACCCCCGCCAGTCAGGACGATTCCAGTATCAACTATATCAGCTGCCAATTCCGGCGGCGTTTGCTCCAATGCGATTCTCACGGTTTCTATGATCGTCTCGACTTGCTCTGAGATGGACTTTCGAACCTCATCGGAATCTATTGTAAGAATCTTTGGTATACCTGTAACCAAATCACGCCCCTTGACTTCAATTGTTTCCACCTGGTCGGTAGGGTAGGCATTTCCCACCGTAGTCTTGATGATTTCTGCCGTAGAAAGGCCGATCAGAAGGTTGTACTTTCTTTTTATATGCTGGAGTATGGCCTCATCCATTTTATCGCCAGCAACCCTCACCGATTTGCTGTAGACTATTCCGGCCAGTGAAATCACCGCCACCTCTGTGGTACCACCTCCAATATCTACCACCATATTGGCTTTTGGCTCCGTAATGGGCAACCCAGCCCCTATGGCCGCGGCCATAGGCTCTTCTATGAGGTAGACCTCTCTTGCGCCCGCAGACTCCGCTGATTCACGCACAGCCCTTTTTTCCACCTGAGTGATACCTGAGGGAACACAGATGATGATCCGTGGCCGCACCAGGCTCCTGCGATTATGTACCTTGTGTATAAAGTGACGGAGCATTGCTTCAGTGACTTCGAAATCAGCAATAACGCCATCCTTCATGGGCCTAATTGCAACAATGTTGCCTGGCGTCCTCCCAAGCATCATTTTTGCCTCCTTGCCCACTGCCAGAACCTTGCTACCGCCCTTGGCATCTTTCCTCACAGCCACCACCGAAGGCTCGCT
>Ga0190359_1000557_pt1 | contig 25063 bp, 11 predicted proteins | sample 48721823_MG_FD_161269 | JGI IMG/M metagenome (GOLD analysis project Ga0190359, IMG submission 161269) | Hydrothermal vent microbial mat bacterial communities from Southern Trench, Guaymas Basin, Mexico - 4872-18-2-3_MG | ecosystem: Environmental > Aquatic > Marine > Hydrothermal vents >... | reverse complement strand
CGCTGCAGCCGATCCACTGGCAGGATTACTCAAGCGAGAGCAACCCCTGCCGGAAGAGATTTCCAAGGTCACCAAGGTGCTGGCCGACCAGGCGGGCCTGGGGGTCATGCACAAGAGCCGGCGCCTGGGAGTGACGGTGGCGGCCATAATGGCGGTCGCCGGCCTGTTGGGAGGGTTCATCTGGCTGGGGGCTTCCCAGGGATGGTTCAAGGCTATCGGTATCGGGGGCGGAGCCGGCAGCCATCGGGATGACCAGCACATCTCCCTGGCCGACATCGAGAAGCTTTCGCCCGAGGAGCGAAAACGCCTGCGCCAGTTGTGGGAGAACAGGAAGAAGTCTCCCGGCAGCGGCAATGTCGCTCAGGGAACAGCGGGATCGGCGGGTTCGCAATCATCCCGGCCGGTAACCGCCCGGGAAAAGCAACTGCTGGCCTTCTACCAGCAGCAACAGGAGGGCAAGCGAGAAGTGGCCCCGCGTGGTCCTCGGGGACTGGAGGCCGTTGCCGGGCCGGCCCTGGTCGAATTACCTTCCATGTCTGGCGGTTTCGCCATTACCGGCTCTCCTGCCTCCGTCAGCAAGCCGGAAGTCAACCCCCGGGGACCAGACGGCACCGCCAGTCCCGAGCGCTTGACGGAGTTGCAAATCAGGCAGGTGGTGGCGACCAATCGCCAGAAGATCCGGCGTTGCCTGGAGAAGCAACTCAAGCGCGATGCCCGCGTCTCCGGCAAAATGGTGCTGGTGGCCCGGGTGACTCCCCGGGGCCGGGTGCAAAGCGTACGTGTGGCCACCGAGAAGTTTCACGGCACCATAGTCGAGGAATGCCTGCTGAAGGAGGTGAAGAGCTGGCGCTTTCCCTCCTTTGCCGGAAAACCCTACGATCTGTCGTTCCCCTTGTTGCTCAGTGCCCGGGGCAACTATTGAAGGCACTGCCTCAGGTGACCAGGCGGGAGAAACTCTTCAACGACAGCTGATCGCGGTTCTGTTCCCGGGCTGCAGCGGAGCGTCTCTCCAGGCCCGGTCCCATTCCCTGGATGCGATACTGTTGTCGCCGCCGGGTGGTGTCGGCATCTCCGCTGACGAGGTTGGGATATACCAGGAAGGACTCGAGAACGGCTCGAAAAGCCACCAGCACTTCGGCCAGTTTCTCCGGCCGTCTCTCCAGTTCGGCCAGGGATGATTTCCGTCCCAGGGTGATGTCATTGAAGAGGAAGATGAGGCCGTTGAAGTAACCGCTGCGGCCGGGCGGAGTGAGCCGCCAGAAATCCCGGGTGGCCATGTAGCGCACGATCTCGTTGTCGAGAAACTCGATGAGCTTATCCTGGCCATTGCGATGCAGGTGCTGCAGGTCGTCGAGAATCTGGTACAGCGCCGCCACCTTGGGTTTGTTGATGAACTTGATCTCGATGATCTTGCGTTCCTCGGTGTTGAAGCTGGGCCGGCGGAACTTGTCCTCGATGGCTTGCAGAAAAAATATGTTCTTGAAACCGGTTCCATAAAGACGGGAGGCCAGCGAAAATCCCTGCTTCCGGTCCATGTCGCGGGTGTTGTTCATGCGGTCGAGAATCTTGGCCAGGATCTCGCGAAAGGCGTTGCGACGCACCTCGTCGCGGGCGGCGAAGCGACCCAGGGTCGTCTGGTAGAAGGTGTGGACGTGGTTCAGGTAGGGATCGAGCAGTTCGTCGGTGTTGGGGTGATCCTGAAGCAGTTCCTGGCGCAGATGTTCGTATTCGATGGTGTCCAACTCGGCATCGGGCTTGGGGTACAGCAACTGCTGCAGGTAGGAGTAATAGCTCTGGTCGCGGCGACGAGACAACGCGGCCACCATCTCGGCTATGGAATGGAGGGTCTCGTAGTAGCGACCCGGAACCGGAAAGTGCCGTACGTGATCGTACAGGTTCAGCCCGATGGCAAAGAAAATGCCGCTGGCCCGATCGTTGTAAGCCTCGATGTGTTTCTGGATGATCTTGTGCCGCAGTGCCACCGGTACCTGCTTCATGGTACAGCCGGCATACTCGCCGTAGTCGGCGTTCTGCAGCTCGTTGTTGATCAATTGTTCGGTCCAGTCGTCCAGGCGTTCCTCCACCACGTCGTGCAGCAGGGTGGCGATGATGGTGGTTATGCGCAGGCCGTTCTTGGCCGCTCCCCGGGCGGCCTCGATGGCGTGGATGGCGGCCGGATCGCTCGTCTTGCGCTGCTTGTGGCGCATGACCCGGCAGGTATAGTCGATGGCCCGGCGTACCAGTGACACGTTGTGGGCGCTGTGGTCGCCCTCCGAGCCGGCCAGCAGGTAGCTGGTGAGCTTGCCGAGGATGCGATCGTGCTGGCGATTGAGAGTGTAATAGCTGTCCAGCAGGCGCAGGCGCTTGCTGGTGGCCAGGTCGTTGAGTTTGCCGGCCCGGGTGGCTGCCTGCCTGGTGAATTCCGCCAGGTGGGCCTCGATCTCCTCGTAGATGGGGTAGAGTTGACGAATGGTCCTGGCCAGCCAGCGACTGTTTCGCTTGAACTCCTCGATGTGCAGCTTCTCCTCGTGCAGGCACTCGGCCAGGGACAGACGCTGTCCCTCCCCCATGCGGATCATCAATTCGTCGTAGCGAATCGCCCGGCCGCGCCCTTCCTCGTCGAAGTGGCGGATTAGGCGTGAGGAGTAATCCTCGGTCACGTCAATCTCCATACTGCCCCGCCATTCCACGAGTCTAAGGTGTGTCGACGGGCAAGTCAATTTCACCTTTCCATGCCAGCCGTGCTCGTGCTATAGGTGGGCCGCCGGCGACGTGCAAGGAGTGGAAGTGGCATGAGCGAGGAAGATAAACAGGGAACTGTGGACGAGGAAGCGGAACGGGAACTGTTTCTGCAAGCCGTCGAGCAGGCAGCACCCCGGGAAGAGGCCAGGCGCGGGGAGATGCTCCAGGGGGTGATCGTCTCCCTGACCGAGGAATTCGCCGTGGTCGATCTCGGGGGCAAGAGCGAAGGATTCCTTTCCCTGGAGGAGCTGCGCGGCCAGGATGGGGAACTGCCGCAGGTGGGTGACCGGGTCGAGGCCTGCGTGGTGTCCACCGGCGCCGATGGGGTGATTCTCTCCCGGCGACTGGCCAAGGGCATCCGCGATCGCGAGTTCCTGGCCGAGGCCGCTCGCAGCCGTATACCGGTGGAGGGCCGGGTGGTGGGACGCAACAAGGGCGGCTTCGATGTCGAGCTGGCCGGCCTGCGGGCCTTCTGTCCCATCGGCCAGATAGAGTTGCGCTACTGCGAGGATCCCGAGGTTCACCTCAACCAGCGCTACAACTTCATCATCACCAAGTACGATGAAGGCGGCCGGCGGACCGATATCGTGTTGTCGCGCCGTGAACTCCTCCAGGCCGAGGCGGCCCGCCGGGCCGAGGAACTGCGCCGCACGCTGCAGGAGGGGGAGATCCTTCCCGGACAGGTGAAATCGGTGCATGATTTCGGTGCCTTCATCGACCTGGGAGGATTGGACGGGCTGCTGCCGGCTTCCGAGATCTCCTATGATCGCCGGGCCCACCCTCGCGACGTGCTCGCGGTCGGCGAGCAGGTCAACGTCCAGGTGGTTTCTTTCGACCGCGACAGCGACAAGATCACTCTCAGTCTCAAGCGCCTGGAAGCCGATCCCTGGCAGGATGTCATGCTCAATTACCCGGAGGGCAGTCGCCACCAGGGACAGGTGGTCAAGATAAAGCCCTTCGGCGCCTTCGTGCAGTTGGAGCCCGGGGTGGAGGGATTGCTGCACGTGTCCAACCTCAACACCCCCGAGCGGGTCAGCAGTCCCGCCCAGGTGTTGCAGGAAGGCCAGGAGGTCACCGTAGAGGTGTTGTCGGTCGATCCCGAGGTGCGGCGCATCGGCCTGGCCCGGGTACCCCGGCCCGGCGAGTTCGGCGATGTTCCCCTGGTGGGGGCGGTGCTGGAGGGCAAGGTCGACAGCGTGGCCAACTTCGGGGTCTTCGTGGTGCTGGGACCGGGGCGCAAGGGATTGGTACCCAACGTGGAAATGGGAACCCCCCGGGGTACCGATCATCGCAAGCAGTTCCCGCCGGGCACCCCCCTGCGGGTGAAGGTGCTGGAAGTCACCGAGAACGGGCGCCGCATCCGCCTCAGTCGCAAGGCGGTTATCGAGGAACAGGAGCGGGGAGAGGTCGACGAATACCTGCAGTCCGCCGGCAGGCGGGAAGAAGCCGGTTTTGGCACACTGGGGGATATCCTGAAGAAGAAACTTCCCAAAACCTGAACACGGGAGGGCGATCATGCCCGAGAAGAAAGCACTGCTCAAGACCAACCAGGGAGACATCGAGATAGTCCTGTTCGAAGACCAGGCGCCGGTGACGGTGGCCAACTTCATCCAGTACATCGACGATGGTCACTACCAGGGAACCATTTTCCACCGCGTCATTCCCAACTTCATGATCCAGGGAGGGGGCTACGACGAGCGGTTTCAGCAGAAGCCCACTCGCCCTCCCATCAAGAACGAGGCCCAGAACGGTTTCAAGAACGAACGCGGCACCCTGGCCATGGCCCGCACCAGCGAGATAGATTCCGCCACCAGCCAGTTTTTCATCAACCTGGCCAACAACTCTTTTCTCGATCACGGGCAGCGCGACTTCGGCTATGCCGTGTTCGGCAAGGTGACGGCGGGCATGGATGTGGTCGACAAGATCGCCGCCCTGCCCACCGGTGCCGCCGGTCCCTTCAGCAAGGATTGCCCCGTGCAGCCGGTGGTAATAGAGTCGGTGCAGTTGCTGTAACAATCCAAGGAGGCGGGAGATGAAAAGAACCATCGTAATCCTGGCGAGTTTTTCCCTGGTGCTGGCGGCCCTGGCCTGGGCCGGTTCCCCGCAGAAGGCGGCCGGCAACCCGACGGTGATCATCAAGACCAGCCAGGGGACCATCGAAGCGGTACTCTACCGGGACAAGGCACCCAAGTCGGTCGAGAACTTCCTGCGTTACGTCAAGGAGAAGGCCTACGACGGCACCGTCTTCCACCGGGTGATTCCCAATTTCATGATCCAGGGCGGCGGCTTCGATGCCAAGTTCACCAAGCGGCCCACCCACTCTCCCATCAAGAACGAGGCCGACAACGGCCTCAAGAACGAACGAGGCACGCTGGCCATGGCCCGCACCTCGGTGGTGGACTCGGCCACCAACCAGTTCTTCATCAACTTGAAGAACAACACCTTTCTCGATCACGGGGTGCGTGATTTCGGCTACGCCGTTTTCGGCAAGGTGGTCAAGGGCATGGAAGTGGTCGACAAGATCGCCGCGGTCAAGACCGGGGCCCGCGGTCCTTTCAGCCGCGACTGCCCGCTGCAGGATGTGGTCATCCAGTCGGTCCGCCTGAAGTGACCTGGTGACCGCCGACCCCGGTAGTATATTATATTCGGGGCGGGCCGGCACCGCGGCGGGGGAAGACTCACGCTGGCGGCAGGTGAACCCGGAAGCAACTGCCGCGTTGCGGTTGCGAGTCGATCTCTATGCTCCCACCCATTTCCTCCACCAGGCGCTTGACCACGAACAGGCCGATGCCGGTGCCGCCGCGCTTGCGCCGGGTGAAGAAGGGTTCGAACAGGTGCTGCTGCTCCTCGGGGGGGATTCCCGGGCCATTGTCCTCCACTTCGAGCCGTAGTCCTTCCTTGCTTGCCTGCAGGCGAATGGTCACGGTGCCGTTCCGGCCCAGGGCCTCGGCGGCGTTCTTGCCCAGGTTGTAGCCGATACGCAGCAACTTGCTGGCATCGGTGCTAATAGTCTGGCCGTCGCCCTGCAGGCGGAGTTCTATTCCCCGTGGCTGGCACAGCGGTTCCACCTTCTGCCGTAGATCGTCAAGCAGTTCCCCCAGCGACACTTCCTGGTAGACGGTGGCCTGCTCGCCACGTACGAAGGTCATCAGGTTGGCAATCATCTGGTTCATCTGCTCGACCTGGCGGCCGATGATATCGAGGTACTGTTGCCGGTCGGTTCCCAGGGTTCCTTCGCCGACCAGTTCCACATATCCGGAAATGACGGTGATGGGTCCGCGCAGGTCATGTGCCACCCCGGCCAGCATTTCTCCGGCCACGGCCAGGCGTTCCTTCTCCAGGAGTTGCCGGTTGAGCCGATCCCGTTCAAAACCCATTCCCAGCAGGTGAGCGCAGGCCACCGCCAGTTCCCGCTCCCGCTCGCCGAAGGGCGCGAACCGCGGACCACTGCGAGTGGCCACCAGAACCCGCTGATCACCGTTGCCCGACAGCAGGGGACAGGCCAGCAGGGTCCCGGAATCCCTGTCGTCGGTGTCGTTCATGATTATCAGGGCGGTCCTTTCCCGGCGGCAATGGTTGAGTTGCTCCCGCAACCACTCGTCGGCGGTGTCGAAACGGGGAGCCGTTTCGCCGCAGTGATGAACCATCTGCAGGTGCCCGTCACGGGCCAGCCACAGCATCAGGCTGTCGGCCATCAGGGTGGCCTGGACCGTTTGCAGGGCATCGTCGATGTGGATCTCCAGCGGTCCGCGGGCCACGTGGGCGGCCACTTGCAGCAGCAGGATGCTCGACGAGGTCTCCTGTTCACTGCGCCGGGTTTCGGCCAACGCTGCCACCAGCCTGCTTTCCGCGCCCACCGCCTCGATGGTTCGGCTCAAGACCCGCGAGCCGCGGGAGGCCGGACGGGCATCTGCGGCCGGAACCAGCTGGTGCTCGACATCGTCTTCCCCGAGCAACTGCTCCAGGCGATTGGTGACCACGGAGGCGGATGCCGGACGCTGGTCTGGTGACTTGGCAATCATGCCGTCGACCAGCGCGGCCAGTCCGGGCGGCACCCAGGGGGCCCGTTCCGCCAGCGCCGGCGCCGCCCGATAGATGATGTCGTGCAGTACCGCGGTATCGTCGCCGTGGAAAGGAGTCTGGCCGCAACACAGCTCGTACAGCACCACTCCCAGGGAATACAGGTCGGCCCGTTCGTCGAGCCGGTCTCCCCGGGCCTGTTCGGGAGACATGAAGGCCACCGTCCCCAGCAGGGTTCCGGCCCGGGTCACCCGCGATTCCTCCGCCACCGCCGCCAGCCCGAAATCCATGAGCTTGACCCGGGGAACTCCTCCCCGGGTGACGTCGCCTTCCAGCACCATGACATTTTCACTCTTGATATCGCGGTGCAGGATGCCGGCCCCGTGCAGGGCCTCCAGGGCCGCGGCCAGGTCGCGGCCCATGGAGATGATGGTGCTGGCTGCCAGACTGGTCTGCTGCCGGCGCCAACGCTCCAGGGTCTGGCCCTGGCAGTATTCCATGGCCAGGTAGAGTCGACCTCCCTGCTCACCATAATCGAGGATGCGTACCAGGGCGGGATGGTCCACCCGGCGCCCCACCTGCGCCTCGCGCAGGAAACGCTTGCGGGAGCGCTCGCTTTCGCCCAGTTCCGGGCGCATCAGCTTCAGGGCCACCAGGCGGCCGCTGGCCAGGTCCCGGGCACGGAAGACCACCCCCATACCACCGGCGCCGAGTCGCTCCTGCAGTTGGTAGTGGCCGACATACTCGTGGCCTTCCTCGATTACCTGGGCCACGGGATGATGCTGGGCAATCCACGTACGCTGCAGCTCACCCCGGATGGCCAGCAGGTCTTCACGGCGAACCAGTGCCCCGTCCCTTTCCAGGGCCAGCAAGGTACGGCGCAGCTCCTCGGGCAGCAAGCGGATGCCCGACTCGGCCAGGGCTTCCAGCAACTGCTTCTCGGAAACTCCCGGTGCCGCCGCGGACCCACTGGCCAGGGCGGCCAGGGCCAACCGCTCCTGGCGGGTTCTTTCCTGCCATACCTCGCTCAAGCTGCCCTGTTCCTGTTCCACCAGCGTGGCGGCAACCTGTTTCAGCAGGCGCCCGGTGCAGATATTGGTGCCTTGCCGGTTCAGCTCGCTGACCAGTCGTTCACCCAGCAAGTGGGCCACGGCCGGGTGTCCGCCCACGTAATCGACGAGCAGGCGGCGGGTTCCTCCCGTCCAGGCCACCCGTCCCGCCAGCGCCCGGTCGAACAACTGCGACACCTGCTCGTCCGTGAGGCGGTTCATGGTCACCGGGGTGGCAAAGGAGAAAAGCGGCTGAAACCGCGTGGCCAGATCGAACCAGCGTCCCCGCAGGGACAGCACCATGGTGAGGAAATCGTGTCTTTCCAGCAGCGCCCGCAAATAGGAAAAGAGATCGCGCAGGGTTTCGTTCTCCGCCGCCGCCGACAGCGACAGCAGTTCGGCGCTGCTGAGCAACAGGGCCACCCGCGGTGGCTGCTGTTGTGCACCCAGTCGTTGCAGCTCCAGGTCGAGGCGGCGATAGGGGTCGTCGTCGTCCTCTTCCGTACCGGGGCGTTGTCCAGGCTCCCCGCTGGCACGCTGCGGGTTGCCCTCCGCCAGCTGCTGGGCCAGGACTCGCAGGGCGTTGCCGATGCGCCCGCTCACCGCCAGCAGGGCCAGATCCACCTGGGCCACCAGGCAACCTTCTGACGCGATGGATGTTCGTAGCTGCCGCAGCAGCGAGCGCTTGCCGCTGCCGTCGGGACCCCAGACCACCACCGCCCCGCCGCTGGCGCAGGTCATTTCCCGGATCTTTTCCAGGTGTTCATCGCGACCCAGCAACAGTTCGGCCGGGGCCGGCCGGCCGGGGAAAAAGGGCATGGGGTCGATGGGATGGAACTTGCGCAGGCGAATGCGTTGCGCCAGTCGGTACAATCGCCTGCGGCCGGCCACACCCACCAGGGCCAGCAGCAACCCTGCCAGCCAGGGCAACCAGGCAGGCAGGGGGGTGTCGACAACCAGGCAGAGCAGGGCCGGTGTGGGATCGACGTTCAGGCGGCCGTCGCTGGCCCGTACCTCCAGGCGATGCCGGCCGTCCGGCAAGCCCTCCAGGCGGAGCCGGCGATCATTGGTCTTCTGCCAGGGGGCGTCATCCAGGCGATAGTGGTAGGTTAGCTGCCCGGGAGTGTCGCCCCGGAAGGGTACGGCTCCGCTGAATTCGACTTCCAGGGTGTCCTGGTGCCAGCGGGTTGCAGTGGAGGGGGAACATTGCGCCGGCTCCTGGGGAGCAGTGGCGGTGACCTGTGGCCGTCCGGCCAGGAAAGAACCGGTTTCCCGCCGGGGTGCCAGGAAGGTGCCGGCCAGTCCGGTCAGTTTGATCTGTTCCGGGTGATCGCCGGCACGGTAGCGTTGCCACCGGTGGCGGTGCCGGCGGGCATCGCTGAAATAGACCCGGTCCGCGAACACGATGAACGTCTCCGGCGGCCGACTGTGGGGCCAGCGGAAATGGGCCACACCCTTGCCTCCCGCCACCCATATATCCTCGCCGTCCGGCAACAGTCCGAAGGCGGTGTTCGATGTCAAGCCGTCGGCTTCCCCCAGGCGGGTACACAGGTCGTCCTGCAGGACGAACACTCCACTCTGGCTCGACAGGTACAGCCGGCCCCGGGCATCAACGGCACCCTGGCGGACGGCGAAGTCGAAATCCGGGCAGCCGATGGGAACCACCTGCCAGCCGTCCTGGCGCCGGCGCAGGGCCCGGCGATCGGAAAAGAGAAGGAACTCTCCTCCCCGGGCCAGCAGCAGTTGCCGGGGAGGCTCGCCCAGGAGCGTGCGGGCGGAGTCGTCCCAGGAAAAACCTTCCCCCGACAGCCGGGCCAGGCGACCGTCGAGGGTCAGGGCCCAGGCCTCGCCGGCGGGACGACAGGCCAGCTGGGTCACGTGCCGCCCGGCCAGCCCGGCCAGTTCCCTTGCCGGCCGCAGCCGTTGTTCCCCGGTGTCCAGGTACAGCAGGTGGTCGCGGGTGGCCAGCAACAGACGCCGGGGCTGCCGGGTGCACAGGGCGACGATGGGTTGGTTGGGCATGCCCTGTTCGCTTCCCACCAGCCGTCCTCGCTGGCCGTCGAACAGCACCACCGCCTTGCCGGAGTGCACTCCCGGGCCCCACAGTGCCAGCAGCCCGTCTCCGGTCTCCCGGCAGTGATTCAGCTCTCCCGGGGGAATTCCCTCGGCCCCGGAGATGAAGTTGTCTACCTTGTTCCCGGCAGGTTCGAAGCGGGACAGGCCCTCACCGTGGGTGGTGTAGATGTGGCCGGCCAGGCGACACAGGTCGTAGTTGACCGGCTGGCGCAGTCCATCGGCCACCACCAGGCGCGACGAGGAAGGGGGCAACAAGCGGTAGAGCCCGCCCTGGTAGGCACTGAACCAGATGCTGCCATGAGGACCGGCCAGGAGATCGAGCGTCCACTCGGCGGGCAGCCAGCGCTGGGCCGACAGGGTGTCGCAGTGCCTTCCCGATTGCCGGCACAGGCCGTCGGTGGAGGCGAACCACAGGGTGCCGTCGGCGGTTCGCAGGACATGGTTGACGTTGCGGGTCACGGCGGCGAAACGCCGATCGACGATGCGCCGGATCTTTCCGGAACGCAGTTCGAAGGCTCCCCCCAGGCCGTGCACCCAGATGCTGCCGCTGCCGTCGGCGAGCAGGCCGAACAGCTTGGCGTCGGGCCGGCCGGAAGCCTCGGGGAAGGTGAAGTCGTAGCGGTGCCAGTGCCCCCCGGGGTCGCGTACCGCGTAACCTCCGCTCCAGGCCACTGCCAGCGAACCGTCGCTGGCCGGAGCCACTCTCTCCAGTTCCCGGGGCAGGGGAGCCTGGCCGGGGCCGAGTTGCTCCCTGACTTCACCGCTGTCGGTGAAGATGGTCAGTCCTCCCGCCGTGGCCGCATAGAACAGGCCGTCTGGTCCCTGCTTTATCTCGTTGACGATGTTGGATGCCAGCTGCAACCGTACCTGTTTCAGTCTTCCCTGCTCCCGGGCCAGGATGCCGGCGATGCCGTTTTCCCGCTCGGGCCCCAGCTCGGGGTTGAACAGGTGGATGAAGACGTTGTCGTCATAGCGGTAGAGCCCGCAGTTGGTGGCTGCCCAGAGTCGCCGCTGGCGATCGAGCAGGGAGCCGCGCAGTTCCAGGGTGGGGTGGGGAAGCTTCAGCCGGCGGGTGAACAGGCCATCGAAGGAAACGAACCAGGGAGGTGCCACCTGTAGTTGGTCGTCGGTGTCTCCGTTCATGATGATGGTATCGTCGGCGAAAGCCACCAGGTCGGCGTCGGGGGGGATTCCCAGGCGCGAGGGAAATTGCTGCAGCAGGTGGCGGGCCCGGCCGAAATAGTCCTCGGCTTCCATGACCTGGCGTTGCCACTGCTCGAAAAACACCGTGGCCAGGTCCGCCTGGTCGGCCATTCCCGCAGCCCGGGCTTCCACCAACAGTTCGTTCAACACCGGCAGGGCCTCGCGGGGACGGCGGGAATGGTTGATCAGGCCGTCGGCCAGCAGTGCCAGGGCCCGTACCAGGCCACGCCGGTAGTCGACGCGGCGCATGCCATCCACGGCGTCTTGCAGGTCGGCCAGGGCCCGGGTGTTGTGCCCCAGCCACAAGTGGGCCCGCCCCCGGGCCAGTTGCAACGAGGCCGTCAACCGCCGTGCCGCCCGGCCCCGTAGCCGGCGGCTCTTTTCCAGCAGTTGCCCGAGCCAGGCCAGGGCCTGGTGTCCCCGCTGCACCTCGCCGCGGTGGGTGACCGCCACCACCCAGGCATAGCGTGCGGAGTCGCCGGGCAGGCGTGACAGTTCTTCCAACAGCGGCTGCGGTTCGTCCTGGCCTCCCCGGTGCAGGAACCAGTCATCCACTCGTTCCACCAGTGCACTGGACAGCTCCGGCTGTTGCCGCAGCAGTGCCAGGAGATCGTCCTCGGCGGCTCCTGCCGGAGAACAAACGGTCGACAACAGCACCATCGACAGTGCCAGCCTAGAGAACCTGCCACTGCTGGCGATGTGTTTCTTGGAGGGAAAGAAAGGGCCGGGCATCAGCTTGTGCGGTCTGGTTTTCCGATTGTCTAGGTGGAAAGCATCCGGGACAACTGCTCGACCACTTGCCGGTAGGCCGGCAGGGCCTGCTGGGAATCGTCGGCGAGAAAGCCGAAGTCGAGACCCGGCCGGCTCCAGACCACGTTGCCGTTCAGCTTTACCGGCGGCCGGGAGTCTCCCGGGTAGACACTGATCCTGACCTCTCCGCGGGGGGTGTCGGCGCTCTCTATGCACAGGCCGCTCCGGGAGACGTTGCGGGTTCGGGCCAGGATGAAAGAATCGTTGTAGCTGTAGCTGACCGCCAGGGTCATGGGCAGGCGGGGTTCCCGGCGTTCACCCTCGTAGGCCCTGGGCACGGAGCCCAGCAAGCGCTCCCGCTGCTCCACCTCGCTGGAGAAGAAACCCACCCCGGATATCTTTTTCTGTTCGCGTTCCCTTATCCAGAGGATCATGCCCAGCATGTCGGTGGTGAATCCCTCGGCTTCAAGGGTGATGGAAACCAGGGCCACCTCGCCCGGATTGGCCTCTCCTGCCAGCGGTACCACCAGGCCACCGTGAGGAGCCGAGGACAGGAAGTTGTCCATCAACTCGGCACGCGATGGATAAACTACTCTCAGGTTCCTGATTATCCTGCCCTGCCTGGGGGTCAAGCTGGACACCATGAGGATTCCCTCCCTGCTTGCAGGAGAAAACCGGCAAGAGACCGTTATCCAGCATCCCCTCGGCACCGGTAATCTCCCCTGTTCGGCCCCGCCAGGATAGCAAAACCCGCCGGACCAGACAATGGAAAAGCGTAGAGCGGCATGATATCAGGTGATTGCCAGCAGGGCGAGGTTGGACTAGCCTGTGGGAACACGTCCGGGAGGGACAATGAAACGGTTACGATTGGTTGCCGTGGCACTGGTATTCACGCCGGCCCTGGTTTGTCGGGGAGGAGGGTTTCTGCAGTACGAGCACGCCGCCGTCTCCACGGCCATGGCCGACGCACGCAGCGCCCTGGCCGATGATGTCAGCGTGGTCTACTATAACCCGGCGGCCATGTGCGAGTTGACCGGCTTGCACTTGCAACTGGGTACCACTGCCACCCTGCCCCTGGTCGACTACCAGGCCGCCCGCCAGGCCGATCCCCTCCGCACCTACACCCGCCTGGCCACCGGCCAGGTGGTGCAGGTGAACGACGGCATGAACGATGCCCATGCCAAGGTGCGGGGGTTCTTCCCCTCCCACCTGTACGTGAGCTGGCGCCCGGAATCCGTGCCCCTGGCGGTGGGATTCGGGGTGAACAATCCCTTCGGGCTGGGTGTCGCCTGGCCCGGCGACTGGGATGGGCGTTTCATAACCACCGAGTCGGACCTGACCACCTTTTTCAACCAGCCCACCGTGGCCCTGGACCTGGCCCAGCTGTTGGGATTCCGCCAACGGCTGCACCTGTCCGTGGCCGTCGGCTACGACCTGGTATGGGCCACGGCCCGGCTGGGCCAGCACCTCGACCTGCGGGTGGCCGAGATGCTCAGTTCGGAACCAATAGCGGATCCCGAGGGAGAGATGCTCATGACCGGCAGCGCCCTGGGGCATGGATTCAACCTGGCCCTCTACGCCGAGTGGCCCGGCCGGCTGGCCTTCGGGGCCTCGCTGCGCAGTGGTGTGCACCTGCCCTTTTCCGGAACCGCCCGCTTCTCTTTCAACCCGGCCGGTCGTCAGGCACTGCAGTTGCTGGCCACCGACATTCCCGCCAGCACCACCGGCCGGGTCGACATCGATCTGCCCTGGCATGCCAACCTGGGCCTGGCCTGGCTGGGGACCGAGCGCCTGAAGGTGGCGCTGGACCTCTACCTGGCCTTTTTCCAGAGCTATGACGAACTGAGCATGGACTTCGACTGCCTGCACGAGCAACCGGCCTGCGCTCTGGCCGGCGACCCGGTCGTGGCCAACTGGCATACCTCGTGGCAGCTTTCTCTGGGAGTCGAGTACCGGGCCTGGCGGCAGCTGCGCCTGCGGGCGGGATACGCCGCTTCCTTTTCCCCGGTACCGGCCGATACCCTGGAGCCGTCTGTTCCGGACGGGCGCCAGAGCAATATCGGGTTGGGTGCCGGCTGGCGCGGCGACTGGTGGAAGCTGGATGTCGGCTACATGCTGGCGCTGTGGTCGGTGACCAAGGACAACGACGTGGGCGGCACCGATGCCGGTGGCAACCCCCGGGGCAAGGCCAACGGCCTCTACCGCACCACCGCCCACATGCTGGCGGTGAGCTTTTCGGTGGTCCTGTTCCGGTAGGCTTGCGGGCCGGCCGCTGCCCTGGGCCGGGAGGTGAATCGTGGAGATCCTGGTGCTCAACTGTGGTTCCTCATCGGTCAAGTTCGCCCTGTGGTCGGCCGAACCATTGCGACGGCTGCGCTGGGGCATCGTCGAACGCATCGGCCTGGCGAACAGCCGCTTGCTGGTGAACGATGCCGGCGGAGAGGGGAGTAACGAGGCGGTGGACTGCTCCGATCACCGGCGGGCGGTGGAACTGGTGCTGGCCGGTATCGCCGGGCGCCGGAACCACGACGCCGGTGCCATTGCCGCCGTCGGTCACCGGGTGGTGCACGGGGGGGAGCGCTTCGCCCGCAGCGCTCGCATCGATGAGCAGTTGCTGCGCGAGGTGGAAAGGTGCAGCGAGTTGGCACCGCTACACAATCCGCCCAACCTGGCCGGCATCCGTGCCGCCCGCGAATTGTTGCCCCGTGCCGTGCAGGTGGCGGTATTCGACACCGCCTTCCACCAGAGCATGCCCCCCGAGGCCTATCGCTACCCCTTGCCGGCCGGCTGGTACGAGAAATACGCCATCCGCCGCTACGGCTTCCACGGCACCAGTCACCTCTACGTGGCCCACCGGGCGGCGGCGTTGCTGGACCGTCCCCTGGAGCAATTGCGCCTGGTCACCCTGCACATCGGCAACGGCGCCAGCGCGGCGGCGGTGGCCGGTGGCAAGTCCATCGATACCAGCATGGGGTTCACGCCGCTGGAGGGCCTGGTGATGGGAACCCGTTGCGGCTGGATCGATGCGGCGGTACCGCTGTGGGTGATGAGGAAGGAAGGACTGGATGCCGCGCGCCTGGACACGATACTTAACCGGGAAAGCGGGTTGCTGGGCCTGACCGGCCGTTTTTCCGATCGCCGGGAGATCGTGCAGGCGGCCGCCGCGGGCGATGAGCGTTGCCAACTGGCACTGGCGGTGGAGTGCCGCTCGCTACGCAAGGTCATCGGCGCCTACGCAGCCCTCATGGGTGGTCTGGATGCGGTGATCTTCACCGCCGGGGTGGGGGAAAACTCCCCGGAAATTCGCGCTGGCGCCCTGCGACAACTGGATTTCCTGGGAATCCGGCTGGACGGGGAGCGCAACCGCCAAGCCGTTGGTGGCGCCCATGAACTGTGCATCAGCAGCCCCGGCAGCCGGGTACAAGTATGGGTGGTTCCCACTGACGAGGAGCGGGTGATTGCCGAAGATACCCTGGCCCAGGTGACCGGCCGGTTTGACCGGGCAGGCTTCCGCTACTCCTTCTCCCGTTGAAAAGCGCCGGGTTGACTCAGCCGTTGTCGCGCCCGGAGTAGTATTTGCTGGAAGTTTCTCAAGCCCGCCGGTTTGGAGAGGTGGTCGTCCATGCCGGCCCGCAGGCACTGCTGGCGGTCTTCATCCAGGCAGTGGGCGGTAATGGCCACGATCTGCACGTGCCGGCCGCTGCCGGCCTCCAGGCGGCGAATCTCCCGTGATGCCTGCAACCCGTCCATGCCCGGCATGCGACAATCCATCAACACGATGTCGTATTGGCCGGACAGTGCCCGGGGCACTGCCAGGTTCCCATCGCTGACGGAATCCACCCGGCAGCCCAGGCGCTTGAGAATGGTGGTGGTCACCTCCCTGCTGACCGAGTCGTCGTCCACCACCAGCACCGACAGGTCGGAGAACTGCTCCCGCTCCGGCCCCGCTGGGTGAGCTGCCTCGGCCGGCGGGGGTTGGGCCGGTTGTGGTGCGGATTCCTGGGGCCTGGAGAGGGGCACTTCGAACCAGAACCTGCTGCCCTGCCCCGGTGTGCTCGTCAACTGCAGCTGGCCCCCCATACTCTCCACCAGTTGCCGGCACAGGGCCAGGCCGGTGCCGGCCCCCTGGGGGCGGCGCAGCGGCAAACCATCCTTGCGGACCAGCGGTTCGAATATCGATTGCTGGCACTCGGGAGAGATACCCGGGCCGGTGTCGGAGACCGAAAACCTCAAGAGCTTCTTCTGCTCGGAGTTGCTTGCCTGCTCCAGTTGCAGGCAGACCCGACCGGCGCTGGTGAACTTGAGGGCATTGTCGGCCAGGTTGACCAGGACCTGGCGCAGGCGGATACGGTCTCCCACGATGGTGTTCGGCACCTCGTCGTCTACCCGGCACTCCAGGGCCAGTCCCTTGAGGTGGGCCCGGGCGGACATGAGATCGACCACCTCGGCCACCAGTTGGCGGGTGGAGAACTCTTCCGAACGCAGGTCGAGCGATTCGGCCCGGGCCCGGGCCAGGTGCAACAGTCCGTCGAAGATCTCCACCAGGGAGCGGGCCGAACGACCGATGGCGTCGATGTGATCGGCCGTTTCGCGGTCGAGCCGGCTGTCTTCCCGGAGCAGCTCGGTCAAGCCGATGATGCCGCTCAGGGGGGTGCGCAGTTCGTGGCTGATGTTGGAGAGGAACTCCGACTTGAGGCGGCTGGCCCTCTCCGCCGTCTCCTTGGCCTGCCGTAGCGATTCCATGACCCGGTGGCGCTCCGTGTCGTCGTGGGTCACCACCAGAACCGCCGGTTGTCCCTCGTGCCTGACGGCCACCTCGGTGACCTTGAGCAGGTGCAGGCGACCGTTACGGTCGGGCACCAACTTCTCGGTGGTCAGGCTGTCGGTCTGTCCGGCCAGCAGCCGAGTTATCCTGTTGGCGCTTTCCTGTTGTTCCTGGGGGCGCAGGAACCGCCGGTAATCCATCCCCAGCACCTCTTCCGGTTGATAGCCGAACATGTTGGCCAGGGCCCGGTTGACGTAGATGACCTTGAAGTCCTGCAGCAGCACCAGCCCCTCCCGGGCGGCATCTGCCAGGGCCAGGTATTGCTGCTCCAGCTCGCGTGAGCGCAAGAGCAGCAGGTTCTCGTTGCGCTGGCGCTCGGCGCGTTGCTCTACCTGCTGGAAGGCCGCCTGCAGGATGGCCAGCAGATCTTGGGATTGCACCGGCTTGCGCAGGTAGCGGAAGGCGCCCTGGCGTACTGCCTCGGCCGCCGAGTCGACGTCGGCGTAGGCGGTGAGCACGATGAACAGCAACTCTAGCTGCAGCTTGCGCAGCTGTCGCATCAAGATGACGCCGTCACCGTCGGGAAGCCGCAGGTCCAGCAGCAACAACTGTGGTTGCCAGCACTGGCACAGTTCGCGGGCCTGGCGGCAATCACGGGCCCATTGCACCTGGTAACCATTTTCCCGCAACAGGTCCTGCAACAGTTCGGCCAGCTGGGCGTCGTCGTCGACCAGGAGAATTCGCCGCTCGTCCATCCTCTTGATTGTCCTTGCTGCTGCCGCCGGATGCAAGTTCTTCCCGAGTGATCTGGCCGGGTTCGGGCCACGACGGAGATTGCCTGTTGCCAGGAGGCCGGAAAATTGCTAGTCATGTTCCCCCAGGGAGGCCTGGTCCATGGGTGAAACCTCTTTTCCGGCAGGCGGCGGATTACGCCGCTTGCTGGTTTCTGTGAGCGACTGGCGGGAGGTGGCCGCCAACTACCTCGGCGAACCGCCGCACGGGGGGCTGGTGGTGGAGGCCCCGGAAGATGTCGCCATGGGAGAGCCGCTGGAGCTGCTGATACGCTGCGGCGATGACGAAGTGGCCATTCGCGGGGCGGTGTTGTGGAAGCGGCGCGGAGAAAAAACACTCCTGGCCGGGATCGGCTTTCTGGCCTCCGAGGTGGAGAAGCGCGAAAAGTTGCTGGGACTTACCCGCCAGCGGCACCTGGCCGACCGGGCTCGCCGGCAGCCGCGCTACCGCGTGGCCATGCGGGTGACCTATCGTACCGCCACCGATTTCGTGGTCGACTACACCCGTAACATCTCCGGTGGCGGGGTGTTCGTGTCCAGCAAGCGCCCTCCCCGGTTGGGGGAGAAGGTGTTGCTGCGCCTGTATCCGCCGGGCCAGGACGAGCCCATCGATCTCGCCGGCCAGGTGGCCTGGCGCCGTCCCGGTGAAGGCTTCGGCCTGCGTTTCTCTCCCTTCAGCGCCCAGGCCCGCCAGCACCTGGAGAAGGTGGTCCGCTCGGTGGCCGTGGGAACCGCCACCCGGGTGGATTCACCCATCTTCGAGGAAGTCACACCCTTTTAGCCTGGTGGGGAAGCTAGGAAATGATGGCCTCGAGCCAGTGGCGGGCTGCCGCCAGCGGCTGCTCGACCTCGCCGGGGGTCAGTTCGATGAGTACCGTCCCCGATGGCTCCAGGTGAACCCGCTGCGGTTCGCGGCCGGCCAACTGCACCAGCCGCTGGGGGGTGACGGTGGTTTGCCGTTCCAGCTTCAGCTTGAGGAGGTTTCGCCGCAGCTCCAGCCGGCTGGCCCGCAAGCGGCGCAGGCGTACCTTCAGTAGCATCAGTTCCAGCAGCACTTCCACTTCTTCCGGTGGCGGGCCGAAGCGATCATTCAGCTCCTGCTCGATGTCGTTGACCTGCTCGTCGTCGCCGGCCCGGCTCAGGCGGCCGTAGAAGTCCAGCCTCTGCTCCAGGTCGGGGACGTAGTCTTCCGGAAGCAGGCCCGCCACCGGCAGCACCAGCTCCGGGTCCAGGGTTTCGGAGGCGGCCTGTCCCTTGACCTCGGCCACCGCCCGCTCCAGCAGGCGACCGTACAGGGCAAAACCCACCGCGGCGATGTGTCCCGACTGGTCACGCCCCAGCAGGTTGCCGGCCCCGCGCATCTCCATGTCCTCGTAAGCGATGCGCCAACCGGCTCCCAGCTCGTTGTGCTGGCACAGCACTTCCAGGCGCTGGCGGGCCTCCCGGCTGATGCTTTCCAGCCCGGGTACCAGCAGGTAAGCATAGGCACGCTCGCTGGCACGACCCACCCGGCCGCGGATCTGGTGCAACTGGGCCAGGCCGAACAGGTCGGCGCGGTTGACGATGATGGTGTTGGCCGAGGGAATATCCAGGCCCGACTCGATGATGGAGGTACACAGCATGACGTCGGCCCGCCGCTCGATGAACTCGGCCATGGCGCGTTCCAGTTCCCGTTCGGACATCTGCCCGTGAGCCACCACCAGCCGGGCCGCCGGCACGATGCGTTGCAGGTAATGTTGCATGGCCGGCAGGCTGCGCACCCAGTTGTGCAGGAAAAACACCTGGCCACCCCGGCTCAACTCGCTGTTGATGGCCTCGCTGATCACTCGCCGGCCGAAGCGGGAGATCACCGTCCTGATGCTGCGCCGGCCGGCCGGCGGGGTCTGGATGACGGATATGCGGCGCAGCCCCGACAGGGCCAGCTGCAGGGTGCGCGGCAGCGGGGTGGCCGTCAGGGTAAGCACGTCGACGTTGCGGCGCAGGGCCTTGATGCGTTCCTTGTGCCGCACCCCGAAACGCTGCTCCTCGTCGATGACCAGCAGGCCCAGCTCGTGGAACTTCACGTCCGCTTGCAGCAGGCGGTGGGTGCCGATGACGATGTCCACCCGGCCGGCAGCCAGGTCGTCCAGGATTTCCCGCTGCCGGGCGCGGGGCACCAGGCGGTTGAGCATTTCCACCCGCAGCGCCTGCTCCTCGAGGCGGGCGCGAAAGGTGGCCAGGTGCTGCAACGACAGTATGGTGGTGGGCACCAGCACCGCCGTCTGGCGGCCATCCAGGGCATGCAGGTAAGCCGCCCGCACCGCCACCTCGGTCTTGCCGAAGCCCACGTCGCCGCAAACCAGCCGGTCCATCACCACCGGGGAAGTGACATCGGCCACCACCTCGGCTATGCAGCGTTGCTGGTCTTCGGTCTCCTCGAAGGGGAACGAGGCCGCCAGGGCATGGTAATCCTCGCCGGGCGTAGAGGCCGCCTGCCCGGGATTGGCCTGGCGCTCGGCTTCCAGGCGTACCAGCTCGTCCGCCATCTCCAGCAGCGAGCGGCGCACCCGTGCCTTGGCCCGTTCCCAGGCCTTGCCGCCCAGCTTGCTCAACGGCGGCGGCTTGCCCTCGGGGCCGCGGTAGCGATCCAGCAGGCCCATGCGGGTGACCGGCAGGTAGAGCAGGTCGCCGCCGCGAAAAGACAGCTGCAGGAAGTCGGCCTGGCTGCCCCCGGCCTCCAGGCGGCGCATCTTGTCGAAACGACCGATGCCGAAGTCCACGTGTACCACGTAGTCGCCGGGCTTGAGCGCCACCGGCCGGCGCGCCGGCCGGCGTTCCCGGCGGCGGGCCCGGCGGGCGCCGAAGATCTGGCTGTCGGGCAGGTAGGCCGTGCCGCCGCCGGGGCGGGCGACGATGAATCCCTCGGCCAGGGTTCCCTCGACCAGCAACACCGCCTCGCCTCCCCGGCCCGGCGCCAGCCCGCTGGGCAGCTGGCCGGGGTCGCGCAGGCGCTGCAACTTGATATGGCGCAGGTCGAAAAGCTGCTGCAGCTCGCGGGCCCGGCCGGCACTGCCGGCCACCAGCACCGGTCGCAGTCCCCGGCGTTTCCAGTCGGCCAGCAGCTCCAGCAGGGGGGCCAGGGGTTCGGCCGTGGCAGCGGTGGCGCGCAGGTGCTGGTACAGATCGCCGGTGGGGTGGGCATGCAGTTCCAACGGCGTGTCCCGGTCCCCGGCCTCGTGCAGGCCCACGCCGAGGCGGCGGGCTTGCTGTCGCCAGGCACGCCAGCTCTCTGCCGGCAGCAGCCAGTGTTCGGGGGAAAAGCATATGCTCTCCTGGCCGGCGGCTTCCCGCCAGGCGGCCTCGGCCCGTTCCCATTGCCCTCGTATCCCGGCCTCGATCTCGGCTCCCTCGTCGATCACCAGGGAGATTCCCGCCGGCAGGTAGTCGAGCAGTGATCCCAGTTGCTCGTAGAAGGCCGGCAGCAACGATTCGATGCCGAAAAACCAGCGTCCCTCGCGCAGGGCCCGCAGGGGCTCGAGCAGCCGCCGGGAGGGCAGGTCCCGCTCGGACCCCAGGCGCTCGATGCTCGTGCGGGCCTGCCGGCGGTGGGCCTCGTCCCAGAGAATCTCCCGTACCGGGCCCAGGTACAATGAATCGCTGCGCCGCACGGTACGCTGGCTGTCGGGATCGAAGGCGCGTATGGACTCGATCTCGTCGCCCAGCAACTCCAGCCGCAGGGGCAGGGGCAGGCCCGGGGTGAAGATGTCGACGATGCCGCCGCGTACGGAAAAGGTGCCGGGATCTTCCACCATGGGCACCCGCAGGTAGCCCAGGAGCAGCAGGTGTTCGACCAGTTCTCCGAGGTCTATGCTTTCTCCCGCCAGCAACAGCCGGGCTGTGGCGGACAGCTCGCGGCGCGGCAGGCAGCGACGCAACAGGGAGGCGCTCCCGGCAAAGAGCAGGTCGGGCGGGGTGCCCTCGGCCAGCCGCAGCAACAGCGCCAGGCGCTCGCCTTCGCTGGAGCGGTCGGGAGAGAGATCGTCGTAGGGGCTGGACTGGTGCAACGGCAGGCAGGCCACCCGGGGGGCGAAGGGATCCGTGGGATGGGGTTCGCCCTCGCCCAGGAAAAACCGGGCCTCCTGGGCCAGTTGCTCGGCCCGTTGCTCGTCGGGGCAGATCCACAGCAGGGGCCGGATGCCCTGGCGCACCAGCGACGCCGCCAGCCAGCCGCGGGCCGGGCGGCAGATACCCTCCAGATGCACCGGCCGGCCGGCGGCGAGCAGCTCCCGCACCCGGGCCAGCTGGCCGGCGGGATCGGGCGTGGTCTTCCATCCTTCGTTGCTCACGCCGGCCATTGAGCCACAAGCGCGCCGCCGGCGCAATGGCCGCGAGCGTGTTGCCCGGCCCAATAAAAAAACCCCCGCCCGGAAAGGGCGGGGGTTGAAACAGACAGGAGATTACCCGTCAGGGAGCCACCGTGATGTCGAAGATGCCGCAGCCGGAATAGGTATCGGCGATGATGTATACGACCATAGATGAAGAACCACTCGAGTTGTCAACCTGCGTGGTCTCGGGGTCACCGCTAAACGTCTCATCGGCTCCGGCAAAACAAGAGGCTCCATCGAAGTCGAGGCAATCGGTCGTCACCCAGAGAGAGGAATCCTGCGTCTCCCCGGTGTGCGGGGTGATGGTGACAGTGGCAGTTTCCCCGGCGGCAACGATAAGATGGTAGACGATTTCCGAACCGTTGCTGGAATACCCGGTGCAATTACTATTGCCCGAAGGTGCGCTGTAGTATGACGTGCCATTGTTGCAGCTGTCCTGGTCGGTCAGACTTATCGTCGTGGTGCCGTCGAAAGTTCCCAAATCGACGGCCTGGCAGCTATTGGGTAAGCACCTGGGCAGGCAAACCGAGGTGCCGGATCCGACGCTGGTGCACTCGTAGTGGCAGTCGGCATCGCCGGCGGCGTTGGTCCAGGTGTCGGAGCGGCAGGGATCGGTCGAGGCATCGCAGTTATCGAAGCACAGGCCGAGTGGAAGTCCAATTCCCAGGCAGGTCGATCCTGCCGGGCAGGCATCGTCGTTAGAACACCACTCGGAGCAGTAGCCATCCCAGTCACCGAAGTTCGAGTCCAGGCAGGCGGGGTCGCCGTTGCTGGCCACGCAATCCGTCGGGGCCGAACACGGGCTGCCGGCCGCACCCGAACCGGCCGTGCAGGCGGCCGTGTTCTGGCAGGTGGTGGGATCGCCACAGTCGAAAGCTGCGTCGTTGTCGTTGTCATCCCAGTCACCGCACTGAGTTTCTTCATCGTAGCAAGCAGCGGTGCCGTCGGCATCGCCGCAAACCTGGGAGCTGTCCTCGCAGTTTTGGGAAACACTCCAATCCAGGCAGCCAGAGGTCTGAACTTCACATGTCCACACCTCGTTGCCGCTCACGCCGCTGCACATGCTCACGTCTTCCGCCATGCAGGCGTTCCAGCAGCAGGAATTGGCCAGGTAGCTGCCGATACCCAGGCCGGCGTAGTCGATGAAGATACTAGTACTGGCATCCACGGTTACCGAGTGGAAGTGCAGGATATGAGGAGCTCCATCTGCATAGGCAGACAGGTCGACAGAGACGAGCTTGTAGGTCGGATAGTATTGCGGATCCGTCGTGTCCACGCTCCAGACCGAGGTGCTGTCTATGAGAACCTCGGTTATTTCGTTGGAGTTGCCAGTCTGCGGGAGGATCCACAACAGGAAGAACAATGTTGCCTGCCGGCCCTGCGGAATGGTGATTTGCTGCGATACGTCTACTACATCGGCCTGCCCGCCGCCGACCCAGATCCACCACGTTCCGTCGAAGGCGAGGTTGGTTCCGTTGCCACAAGTATTGGGATCGCACATCGGGGTTCCCCAGGCTGACGATGTCGCCGTCCAGGTACTCGAGGAATCCACCTCCTCGAAGGAGCCATCCACCAGTCCCTCGGTGCAGCTGACGACGCACTGGGAAAGCCCGCTGTAGACCTCGCAGACCTCATCGGCAGCGCAGGCGTCGTCCTGGGTCAGATCGTTGCAACCGTCGGCACCGACGACACAGTGCTCGGGAATGTTGCCATTGCAGCTTTCTCCCGCGGTGTCGCACTCGTCTACACATACGCACTGGGCGGTATTGTCGACAACCGCGCAGGCGGGAGTGGTGTCGGTGCAAGTGTCGGTAAGTAGCCAGTGCCGGCAGCCGTCTCCGCCCACCTGGCAGGTCTCGACGATGTCATTCGTTCCGTCGGTGCCGCAACGGGTGGTGTCCAGCTCCTGCTCGGTGCAGTCGTCGGTGCAAGTGGCCACGCACTGGGCGCTGCCGCCGCTGTCGTCGCAGACGTCGTTGCTCGATCCGCCCTGGGTGCAGTCGGTGGTGTTGGTCCACTCCAGGCAGCCGTCGCTGTCGCCGTCGGTGCAGGTCTGGATCCACTCGAACCCTACATCGCACTGGGTCGAGTTCTCGGGGGTGCAGGTATCCGTGCACACGCAGGAGGCATCGCCGTTGTCATCCACTCCGCAGGTGTCGGTGGGCTCGTTGCCGTCGTCGGGGCAGTAGGTGGTGTCGGCCAGCTCCAGGCAATCGTCATCGTCCCCGTCGGCGACGCAGGTCTGCACCCAGTCGCCGTTGCAGGCGGTGTCGCCCGTCTGGCACTCGTCGCTGCAGACGCACACGGCGTTGCCGCTGTTGTCGACGTCGCAGGTGTCGGTGGAGGTGCCGCCCTGGGAGCAGTCGGTGGTGTCTTTCCATTCCAGGCAGGAGTCCTGGTCGCCGTCGGCGGCGCATTCCTGGATGACGTCACCGTTGCACTGGGTGGCCCCGGCGGTGTCGCACAGGTCGGTGCACACGCACTGGGCGTCGCCCGAGCTGTCGTCGCACAGCGGGGTGGGCTCGGCGCAGGTGGTGGTCACGTTCCAGTAGTTGCAGCCGTTGCTGGTGTTGAGCTCGCAGGTCTCCACGGCGCTGTCGTCGTTGTTGCAGCGGGTGGCCCCGGCGGTGCTGCACTCGCTTTCGCAGGGCTCGATGCACTTGGGGGAACCCCCGTTGTTGTAATCGTAGCAGACCTGGGAATTGGCGGTGCAGTCGGTGTCGGTGACCCAGTCGTTGCAGCCGTCGCTGCCGGCCTGGCACACCTGGATGACCCGGCCCAGGGGATCGCAGCGCTTGGCATCGAGCGTGTCGCACTCGTTGGTGCAGTGGTCGGCGCAGACCACCGGATTGACCGAGTTGTCGCAGAAGCCGCCGTTCGAGGCGCAGTCTTCCAGATCCACCCAGTCGTAGCATCCCGTCTCGGCCACCACCTGGCAGCCCTGGCGCATGGTGCCGTTGCACTGGGAGTCGTCGATGTTCGGGTCACACACGTCCTGGCACTGTTCCACGCACTGGGCGGTGCCACCGGACACCTGGCACTTGGTACGCGGCAGGCTGCACTCGTCGGTCTTCTGCCAGTCCAGGCAGCCGGAAGCCACCGTGGTGCAGGTCTGCACCGTCTCGTCGTCGGCGCAGCGGGTGTCGCCGTCGGCCGGGCAGCGGTCCTGGCAGGTGGCAGCGCAGGAGGCGCTGCCGCCGCTTTCCACGCAGTACTGGTTGTTGGTGGAGCAGTCTTCGCTCACCACCCAGGCCTTGCAGCCGTCGTTGCCCACCCGGCAGGTCTGCACCGCCTCGCCCTGGC
>Ga0190359_1000556_pt1 | contig 25081 bp, 18 predicted proteins | sample 48721823_MG_FD_161269 | JGI IMG/M metagenome (GOLD analysis project Ga0190359, IMG submission 161269) | Hydrothermal vent microbial mat bacterial communities from Southern Trench, Guaymas Basin, Mexico - 4872-18-2-3_MG | ecosystem: Environmental > Aquatic > Marine > Hydrothermal vents >... | reverse complement strand
GGTATTGTTCTTTATTCAGCAGACCTGCATTAATGCCCCAGGCCAGGGCATAAGTAAAGAATCCGCTGGAGCTGGTCTCCGGATCGGGGTAGCTTTCCGGATCCAGCAGGCTGGCATGCCAGTATCCATTCTCATCCTGCAGGGAACTCACTTTTGCAGCCATTTCTCTATAGAGCTGCTCATAAAAGGGACGGTATTTATTTCCTGCGGGCAATTCTTGGAGAATACGTACCAATCCGCCCATCACCCAGCCGTTGCCACGGCCCCAAAAAACCTTTTTCCCGTTGGCTTCCCGTTTATCAAAATACCGGCTGTCACGGTAGAACAAATGTTCATCCTTATCATACAAATAGTCATAGGTAACCTTGAATTCCTTATTCATAAACTTCATATAATTCTTATTCCCGGTAATCGCGTACAGGCGGGCATATACCGGTGGAGCCATAAACAAAGCATCACACCACGACCAACGGTCTGTGGTATAGGGAGTAGAATTCCGGAAATCCATCGAGGTATGGGAGGGGTGGTCCATAATCCAACAAACACGCGCCTTGGTGGGAGTCAGCATACGATCGTCTTTTTTTATTTTATAAATATCCAGAAAAGTCTGGGTCACCACATAATCATCGGCATGATAGATCCGGAAACCCGGTTGCCAATGGTATTTTTTTCCGATACGAACCAACCAGTTCATGTATTTGGGATCGTCGATTTGCTGCGACCAGGCGAACATGCCGGCATACAAGGCTCCGTTGGTCCAGTGGAGAGGATGGTGACGTGGAGGATCAAAATGTTCGATCTGCCAGTCGGCCACGGCTTGCATCACCTTCGTGACATTTTCCGGAGTTATGTCTCCGGAAAAAAGAGAAGCGGACTTGTTTCCTTTAATGACGGATATAAAATCGCTATAGTGACTATAATGTTTCAGATTCATCCACAAAACCGAAGGCAATAAACCGTCCTTATAATTCCTAACTACAAAAGGTCTGACATTATCCCGTTCGGAGTTTTCTGTCACCATGGTATGATCCCATGTTCTTCCATGATCTTTGGTCTCCCAACGTTCAATCTCAAAAATGTCACTGTGAGGCCGTGAGAGGTAAACAACCTGCGGATTGTTATGATCCAGATAAATACCTCCGGAATAATGGGGTTCCGGTTCATAGTCTTCCTTTTTCTTTATATAACGCGGAAACCAGCTTCCGGCACGTCCGAGAACATAATTATTCCATTCAGTCCCGTCCCAGTATGCATAATTGTAATAATGTTTCGAATCTTCCGGAAAAGTAGCATATACCATAACAGGATGGTTCTGCTGATCAATAGCAATATCCCATATCCAGGCCCTGATTCCCGTTTTTTCCCCATCATAGACTTTTGGGACCATATTTTGATTGACGGGCAGGTGTGCCGTATCCCTTATCTCCTTTCCGGCAGCATCATATAACCGGCCGTGTTCATATTTGAGATAGTATATAGAATTACAAATTTCCTTTCTCGGATGACCGTCGGTAAAAGCAAACCATATTGAAGATTTTCCATCCGAGGCTACTTTTACGTAAGGTCTGTTTGTATTTGAAGCCCCGGGTTTTGCTACCAGGGTGATTGGTCCGGACCAGCTTTTACCCAGGTCATCGGAATAGACATAAGAAGGTTTCCAGTGATGGCCTCCCTGGAAGAAAAGATAGATCCTGTTATTTTCCTCCGACAACATCAACGGGTTGGTATAACACATCATCCTGCCTACATCCACATTTTTTACCGGTTCAAAAGCAGAAATATCCCTCGACTTAAGAGAGGTAGTGTAATAAAACCCTTCGTTATGATGGGGAAAAAACACCATCAGCCTTCCGTTGGGAAGAAAAAGAAGGGACGGAGCCATATGATCATCCCGTTCAAGATGCCGTATAATAATCGTCGAATCAATTATACCTGTCTGATAATCATAAGTAGCAACAACAATATCTCCTTCCGAGCTGGTGAACCCGAAAAACAACAACCCTGAGAGTTCGTCATAAACCGCCCGCGGATCTGAAAACCAACACCAGGCACCGTCGCCCATCGTAACATAATCAGCGCCCCGTTGGGAATAAGCTAAACTTGCCGTTAATAAAAACAACACTAACCCATATAACATTCTCATTTGTTTCATAACAATTCCTCCTGTTTAAATTTTAAAAAAAATATATATAATAATCTTGCATATATCAGTTTTTCTCCGGTAATCACAACTACGTAGATAACTACGTAGCTTAATCTCTTTCCAATATGCAAGAAAAAACATTATGCAAAATAATTATTATTTTTTTAGTATCATAATCATAACAACCGGCACACTTTTATCTAGTATGGATATTGATTCATATCTTCACTTGTCTCCCGGGCTTTAACAAAACTTCTTCTTTCATGTAGGAACAAGGAAGCCGGACAATTAATCTCCGATCTTTTCAGATTTGGAATTCTTTTATCCGGTTTTAAAGAAAGTGGATACAGAGGCACCACAAGCCCACATATTGCCGGTACAAGGATCGATCGTTTGTTCTTTCCCTCCACGTAAAAAGACACACAAGTTAAGGCCTTCACCATACCAGTTCAAGGTTATCGCACTTATTTTCTTTTCCTAATACTGCGACAACCAAATCAACACCGGTCCGGCAATACGACCCACCCCTGAAAAGAACATTTTATCAAAACAGAGTCCTTCGCCTATTTTGGCAGCAAACCATACCAGCAGAACGGAGGTCAGGTTTCCCCTGTACAAGCCACAATCCGAAAAATTAAAATAATCTCCGGGGGCAGTGGACATCAAAATAAAGCACTATCATTTTATACCCCATTGATAATTAGGATTAGGGCCCATCTCCAGTTCCAGTTTTCCGCCTTTTAATAATTGGCTGGCCGGAAACTTAAAATCTTTCAAAGGTTGTCCATTCAAAGTAGCCGATTGCACATATTTATTCAGGCGTGAAACATTTTTGGCTTTAATAATGAAAATATCACCACGTCCAAATCTGTTCTCCAAATTAATTTCAACTTTAGGATAGAGAGGACTGGCAATTTCATACACCGGATTAACACGGCATCCTCCGTCAGTTTGGAACAACCCAAGTGAAGCCATAACAAACCAGGCACTCATCTGTCCCTGATCTTCGTCCCCCAAATAAGCATTGGACAACCCATAACCATAATAACGATCTATAATGGAACGGCTCCATTTTTGAGTAAGCCAGGGTTTTCCCATCCAATTAAACAAAAACGCAAAATGCATGGATTGCTGGTTTCCCTGAACTACAGGATATTTTCCAAATTGATCATTCGGAGCATTGTACCGCCACTTATAGCTTTCTTCAAAACCCCACTCCAGTCGTTTCAGAAGACGCTCTTTCCCAATGATATTGGATAGTTCCGGTATATTCTGCGGAACAAAAAACGTTAATTGCCAGGCGTTCCCCTCCACATATTGACCAGTCCCATGCTGAAAAGGATCAAAATCAGAAACCCATGTCCCGTCTGATTTCCTCAACCGAGCATAACCGCTTTTCGGATCAATCGCATTCTTCCACCATTCACCACGATCAGCAAAGACCTGATAATCTTTCCTTTTCCCTAAAGCTTTGGCCATTTGAGACACCGTCCAGTCATCAAAAGAATATTCCAAAGAATTGGAAAAACGTCCTTTATCCATTGGCACGTAATGGTGTTTTAGATAAGCCTTCATATCACGATTACCAGCATAACCTCCACCAATTGGTTTGCCGGGTGTGGTTTGCATTTTTTTCATTGCCTGAAAAGCCTTCTCTGCATCAAACCCACGAATGCCCATCTGGTAAGCGCCTACAATCAGGGGTATTTCATGTTCTGCCACCATCACGGGGATATATTCCATTCCTGCAGGACCTTTAGCCAACCATCCACCAGCATCATACATTGCCAGCTCAGAATTTACCCAACGGTTACTCCATTCGGGGGATACCAGGTTCCAAACCTGATTCAGGTTCCAAAATGTATTCCAGAAAGCATCGCATCCCAGAGCTACCTGATCTTTATCTTTCAATTGTTGTACCTTTTCATTGGCATCCACCCAACTACCATCGACATCGCTAAAGGTATTTCTACCACAAAGAGAACGATAAAGATTTGTATAAAAACGAACTTTTTCGCGACGATCATTGCTCTCAATAGAAATCCGGCCTAAAAGTTTATCCCAGGATCTTCTGTTATAGGCAACAATTTTGTCAAAATCCCATCCGAAAGGTTCAACAATCTCTTTCAGGAGATTTTCTTTGGCGTTATCAATACTTACATATGAAATCGCCGTACGCAATTGAACCACATGATCTTTAGTATTATCAAATTCAACATACATACCTGCATCCTTCGGATTTTTAACAAAAAGGGTTTTTGTGTCTTCTTTAATCCCGTTTTCTGTCCATGTTCCGGCATGAATAATCGGCTGATCAAATTCAGCAACAAAATGAACGGTGTATTCCTGAGTTACACTCTTTCTCCGAGTACTGAAAAGGGTACGCTGTTTGCTATATCCTTCAATTTTATAATCATTCACCTGCGTAATTTTCACTTCGTCAAGCAGGAACTTGTATTCTGCCGGGAACTGTAAATCCAGCAATACCCTTGCATTTTGTCCTTTAGGAAAGGTATAACGTTGGAATCCACAGCGGGTTGTTGCAGTCAATTCAGCCCAGATATTGTAATCAGTCAAATGTACTTTATAATAACCAAGTGGGGCCTCTTCCGTCATTTTATCTATACGGGAGCGATAACCCGTATCAGGATCCTTTTGATCTCCGACTTTCGTCACCAAAGGTCCGGTAACCGGCATGGTCAGGAGTCCGGCCATCGTCCATTCATGAATATGGCTGAATCCCCCAACATTTTCAAAAACGGGATCATAACCGGCCTGCCATCCCCCATTTTGATTATCCGGCGACAACTTAACCATACTAAACGGCATCCACGGACCGGGAGCAATCATCCATCGTGAGTGAGCAGTACCTATCATCGTATTAACATAACCTGAAGGTGTTATGACAGGGAAAGGAACACGTTTCACAAATCCTTTCTCCGAAAGGTTTCCGTCAACCAGAATTTTATATCGACTTCGGATTTCTTTTTTCACCGATGGCATTGGAGCTTCAAAAACATATCTTCCGGTTTCTACCGTTTCAGAAAATATTTCTTTTCCATCTAAAATGACTTTCAGGGTTGGGGTGCCTTCTACCTGTTCAACATCAACCAATAAAGGTTGGCACTTGTTACCGTTTGTATAGAGCTCATAATCGGCAGCCTGGACTTTTCTGATGAAAACCGCCTGTTTTTTCTTTAAGTGTGCTGATACCGGTCCTTCCAGACGGATCTGATCAAAAACCAACCATGAGCCTTGTAAAGATGTAATATTTATTTCATTTCCTCCCGAATGAATCAAACCCTGGTCTAAAGGTATTTTTATAAGGGCTTCTTTACCTGTATCGGAAGAATCAGGCAAAACAGAGGAATTGCTACCGGCAGGGAGCCGATATTCCCACGTTCTGCCATTGACTGTGATTTTTAGCAAAGGCGGATTTTTAGCGCTACAGTCAAACAAATCAACAACCAGTTCCCAATTTCCCGAAGAAGGCACTTTCCGCATGCTAAATAAGATATTAAGGGACTGTGAATGCCAGTTTGAAGGTAATGATCCGGCCCAGATATCATCCGGCCCTGGCAAAATATAAGGCCATTCCTTTGAAACATCAGACACTCCAATAATGAAATTCCGATCTTCCCAACCAAAATCATTCTTTAAAAAATCTTTATATCCAGAAGGCGCCAGTGCAAACTCGTCTGGTTTATTATCGTCTCTTCCTATTTGCCAAAGAATTTTTTGGTGGTTCGAACATGAAACTGTCAGCCACCCGAGGCTGAAAAACACTACCGTAATAAAAGAAAAAATTTTTCTCATGATAATATCTATTTATTTAATTAAACTAACTATCTATCCATTTTGCTTATTTTACCCATCTAATACCAGCTGATAATTCTTTTCGAAAGGGAGTTCTAAATTCTTCGATCGTTAATTGTTGTGTCGATTCATAGTATGCCATATGCAAACTTTTTGAAGCAATTTATCTTTTTCTTTGCATTTCTAATTCTTTTTTTTCCATTTTATTAACATATGATATTTATTATAATAATCAGACTACTTTTTCAGCAAACCCTAAATAGGGTTTGCGGTATAATAGACAAAAACGGCTGCTAATTGTGAGTAGTTATTCTCAAGTGGACAACATAGTTGCTGTTTTTTGTTGGGGTACTTCACTTTTGAACTTTCCGGATAGTAACAGGCCCCAGCAACCCCGACGAAAGCGGCCCGGTAAAATTGAAGGAGCCCATTGCTTGTTTTATGGTAAAGGTGTATCTACCGGCGGTAAATTCCTGTCCTCCCAATAATCCGTTTTTGAATTTTACGGTTCGTACATTGGCATCGGGTGCTTGCCGGTCGCCCAACAAACGATTTATCCAGCGGTTGGCAACTTGAATTTCCAATTCATTTTTACCTTCTTTCAAGGAGCTTGAAACATCAGTCCGCCAAGGGGCACACCAGACCACTCCCATGTCTTTCCCGTTTAATATCACCCGTGCAATATCGTTTACCACACCAAGGTCGATGTAATATTTTGTGTCCTCCAAGCTTTCAATGTAGAATGTCTTTTTATAGGTAGCAATTCCCGAGTAGTATTTTATACCGCGCATTTCGTGCCTGGTCCAATCCTGAAGTTTATCAAACCGGATATGCTCAGGTCCACCAAATTTTGGATTAAACGAAACATCCCAAGCCCCTTCAATAGTTTTCACTTCCGCAAAAAGAGGAAAGTTGTTTTCGTTTTGATTTGCAACCGGTTTTTCGCTTTCCCCGGAGAAAATAACAAAGAAGCTCTCATAAGGGAAGAATTCCATGGGGATGGTTGTTAATCCATTTTCAACAGAAAAATTGGTGATTTTCCGGGTTTCGCCGCTAGTACCCATCCAGATTTCGGGTTCGCCAACAGCACGGAAAGTGCATGCCGTTTTTTGAAATTTATCGGTTCGATTAGCGATAAAATAAATTTCCTTGTCGTTGGTTTTTCGATGCCCGAAACGAATGCTGTTGTTAGCTGACTTAAAATCTTCTGCAATATTCAATTCTGATAAAATTTTAGCTGTATTATCATAAGAAGGATACAATTCATCGGAGTCCCGCTTATGCAGTTCACCTCCCCAGAATATTGTACCTTTACCATATTTGACGCTGTTTTTTTCAGCGGGAGTTTGGAGTGATCCCCAAAGTTTTTGAGCCAATTCTTTTACTTGCTTATCACAATCGGGATAATTCATTAAACTTGGCGATTTCAGCGGAGGTGTTCCAATTATTTTTGCTCCTTGTTCGACCAAAGCAATAATTTTTTTAAGTAATTCAGGCGTCATGGTTTGGAAATTTGGCAATACCATAATTTTGTAAGCTGTTGCACCGGGAAAGATGATTTTACCATTTTCCACGGTGGCACGTTCCATCAGCATCTTAGGTGAACAGGCATCGAAGCCGTAGCCTTTTTTATCGGGAATAGCTCCGTTTTTTTCCAGGGCATCAGCCGGAGGTGTAAAAACCATTGGCGCTCCTTCCGGTGTCAGATAAAGAATATCCGCCACAGATTGTCCTTGCTGCATCATGTACGAACAACGGCTGATGTATTTATGATAAGCATCAACCATGGGCCACCAGGTTTGCCCACGGTCCCAATGCACTCCGAAAGGTCCCATTGTCATTCCGGGGCGGTATTCGTCACCCAAAGGTTTGTGCACAAACGTATGGAACACAAATCGATTTACACCCAGAGCCAGCGCCCAATCGGTTTGATCTTTCATCGACCAGGGATATTCCTGCCAGGCTTCGTTGTTGTTGGAAGTAAAAGCCTCGGCACCAACTATTGGCTGCCCTGTAATATGCGAAATGGAAGTAGCTTCTAAAACCGCATAGGCAGTATGAAATCCAAATCTTTTACTCCAAAATTCCGCCATAATTACGTCAGCAACAGCACCTAAATCGAGGTCGCCTGCCGGATTCATGTCGTAAGGTTCAATGGTTAGTTCCAACCCATTTTTATGTGCGTAAGCTTTTTCAAACTCCGCATGATTTTCTATAAGAAGCTCTTTGCATGTTTGCCTTAAATCCCATAAAAAACGTTCGGTAATTTCAACACTTTCTATAGCACGTCCGGTGTAGGCAAGCAAATAGGGCTCCGGATCGTAGCCCCGGCGTTTTTTAAATTCATCGATCATCCCTTCTGTCCAATTTTGGGCGCCACTCTCCCAGCTATCCATATGGAAACCGGTCCACCCAACACCTTCTTTTCGCGGGGCTGTTTTTTTCAACAAAATATCGGTATAATTTTTCAGGTGATTTCGAAATGCGAGTGTATCCATTTTATTACACTCAAGCCCAAGCGCCGGCTTGGGAGCAGGACGTGAGCTTGCTCCGGTTACACGTTTCCCCATTCGTATAATTGTCCACATCCCTTTTGGAGCATCCCAAATCAAATGTCCGTTTGCCTGCAGATATTTTGTTACATTTATTATTTCTGAATGCTTAAGAATTTTACTGCTTTCCGGCTTATCGTATCCGGCAAGTGAAGGCAAATAAGGTTTTACATTTGGTTTTGATGAATAAGGATCTCTTTCATAAAGTGCCTTTTCATTTATATCCACAATTACCGGTTTCGCCGTACTGGGAACAGCATAAGTGGCCACATCTTCGTAATAAGGGTCTTTCATAGTATGCCAGACCGTGCTTCTTTGTTCTGGAACAGGAAGTTTTATATTTACTTTTTCACCACCTGTAACCTTTGTTTCGCTAAACACCAAATGTTTCATCGATTCCTCCGGTTTAACCCAGGGACCGCCGCTGCCACACCATCCGGGACCAGCGCCAAGTCGTATTTTAATCCCTAATCTTTCAGCTTCTCTCACAGCATGTACAAACAATTCCTGCCACTCTTCACTCATAAAATCAACCGGCCCCCGAGGTACTCCAATGCCTACTTCCAGAAAAATAAGGTTATTAATACCAACTTCTTTCATCGATTCCAGGTCTTTGGTCATTTCTTCACGGTCAAGGTTGCCGTCCATAAAATACCAGTAAACTCCTGGTTTTGCACAATTTGGTGGGTTTTTGAACTCTTCTTTCAACGTATCAGCTGATTGAATGGCGCAAGCCGGAACTGTACATACCACAATAAATACAACAACAGAAAAACCGATAATTTTTCTAAATGTAATTTTTAGTATTTTCATCTTCTCCGAATTTTAAAGATATACTTCCCTGATGTGATAGATATCTGCAAATTATCGTTACTTTTTTAAGTACTCCAACATCATCATTGTTTGTTAATAGCTTTCCGGATTCATACACAATTTTATTTATTTATTTTTAAAGTTTCACTACGTTGTTGAAGTTTTTTTCTTCTCTCTTTGTGAATGAAGCATAACAAAACAGAATAAAGAGAGAAGAAAAAAATGTCCGAAAAGAAGACTTGTTTTATTATTTTTATTTTTATTTTTATTTTTATTTTACTAAAAATAATAAACTTAAAAATATCACTGCCGTGAATTTGAGGGGTTTACTGAACGAACAATTAATTGTCAATTACCAGAATAGCTTATTAATCATAACAAACTGATGAATATATTTATCAATACCTTAAGAAAACCAACTATTTTGCTTACTGTGCTGATGCTTTTTATGCTTTCATGTAAGAAAGAATCAGCCTATCACCAGACCAAGATCCCATCAGAGTTTGAGTTTCTTAATCTGGATGAAATAAAACCTGAAGGATGGATTAAAGCCCAGTTGATAAGAGATCTTGAAACAGGATTTACAGGCCATCTTGATTCTCTAACTTTTTATGCAAGTGCAGATATATTCGGAAGTAAAAAAATTCTCGGATTTACTCTTGATGAGTCAGGTAATCCTCAACACATTCCTAAGTCCTGGTGGCCCGGGGAAACAGAACCTGTTTGGCTTGATGGATTTGTGCGTGCTGCATTTCTTACAGACCATCTGCCTTCAATAGAAAAAATGAATAATTATATTGATTATATTCTTGACAACCAGGAAGAAGATGGATATATAGGGATCTACCAGCCTGAAATCAGATTCCAACATACAATGGAGAATGCCGAATTATGGGCACAAAGCCGGATGTTCCGGGTCATGCTTGCATATTATGAAATGACAGGAGATAAGCGGGTTCTCAAGGCAGTAATCAGGGCAGTAAATCTGACAATGGAAAAATACAATGCTGAAAGAAGTTATTTCAGTACTGAAAATGCAATGGGAGGGGTTTCCCATGGGTTAATGTTTGTGGATGTCCTTGAGTGGCTGTTCAGGCTTACAGGTGATGCCAGGTATGTGGAATATGGTGAATTTCTTTACCATGATTATTCCAACAATTATAATAATCGTCGCTTAAATGATGCACGCCTAGGATATTTGCTCGATCCTGACCTGGAATTAGTAGGCCATACGCCCCATGTTGCAGAACAATTAAGAGTACCAATATGGTTATATTATGCTACCGGTAAAGAAATGTACAAAACTGCTTGGGAGAATGGGTATAAAAAGCTGGAAAAATATATGGTGCCGAGCGGAGCTGTTCACAGCGGAACCGGAGAAGATATAAAAAAGATGCGTCCGACTCCCGAGATGCCTTATGAATATTGCGGTATCACAGAGCTTTTTGATACACAAAAATTCCTTTTGGAGAAGACCGGGAATACCATGTACGCTGATATGGGGGAGAAGCTGGTATTAAATGCAGGTCAGGGCGCACGTTTGTCAAATGGAAAAGCAATTACTTACTTTTCACGTGATAACCGTTATAAGGCAACTGCTGAAGGAAGTGGTGGGAGATTTAAATTTTCCCCTACTCACGAAGATATTGCCGTGTGCTGCATTCCCAATGCTTCAAAACTAATGCCCTATTTTGTGAATGGAATGTGGATGAAGAAACATGATGACCCCAGCACACTAATTACATTGTTTTATGGCCCGGCTTTGGTACAAACAACATTAAACGGATCAATAGTGAAAATAAAACAAGAAACCGAATTTCCCTTCTCAGATACAATTCAATTCATTGTAGAACCTGAAAAAAATACTTCTTTTGATTTATGGTTAAGAATTCCAGGTTGGTGTAATGAACTCAATGTTAATATCGAAGATGCGAAAATATCTGAGGTATCAGGATATAAAATTATTAAAAAGGAATGGAGTGCCGGGGACGAGTTTCAGATCATTTTCAATAACAAAATAAAAGCCATTAAAGCAGTGAACGGAGAGATAGCCCTGCAAAGAGGGCCGTTGCTCTATGCCGTACCGTTGCCGCATGTAAAGAATGTAATCAAAAAGTATCCTTTGGATGAATTTGCTGATTTTTCATTCATACCGGAGAGTGATGCAAATTGGAATTTATACTTTGACAGAAATCAATTGTCTGGAAATTTCGGCTTCACACTTGAATATAGAGCAACATATGATAAAATGTATCCGTGGGACAATTCACCCTTGTATCTGAAAGGAGTTTTATTGAACAGGGAAGGTGACAAGGTAAATATTCAGATGGTTCCTATGGGAACAACGATACTCAGAAGAGTAACTTTTCCGGTATTGTTGCAGAAATGAAATGAATTCAGCTTTGATAGCTTTTCGTGTCCACTATATATGTTATGGTGGGCTTAGAAAAGAACTAAATAATGTAAAAACACCTATGCAAACAATTGAAAAATGGTTTGATATGAACCCGGAAATCATTAAACATAAACCATTGGACTTCAAAAATAAAATTTAATCTTGGAAAAATATTAATGAACCAGGTTTTCATAAACAACCTTGTGAAACCGGACAGTTATTCATTAATCAACTTATCATATCCTTATGTTTACGAACAATTTTGAATACAAAAGCATGCTCGCATGGTTTTGTTTCAGGAGGAGAGATCTTCAGGCCTTCTCCTTCAACTAATACCCATTCAAGCTCCTGATCAACGCCCAACATTGTAACAGAGGCAATCTCATCAGGGTAAAAATAAAATCCAGGGAATTTTTTACTTGCCAGACTTTTTATCATAACATCTTCCTCCGGCCATGCCAGGACTATTGCATATAAAGTATCACCTTTTACTGTAAATCTGATATCCTTATCAGTATAAACAATATCAGATTCGTTGAACCCTGCATTGCCTCTTGCATTTAATTCTAAACTGGTCGGGCCCTCTCCATATTTAACCCATGATGTTGTACCATATATGGCTTCACCATTAATATCCAGCCATTCACCCATCCCAAGCAAACTCTTTTTAGCACCTTCAGGAATAGTTCCATCCCATTTAGGTCCAACATTCAACAGGAGATAACCATTTTTACTAACCCTGTCTACCAGGTTGTCGACCAGGCGATCAACAGATTTATACTTTAAGCCATCGATATAACCCCAAGCCCCCTGGTCATCAATTGAGCTGTCGGTAATCCACTCATAATAAGTTAAGTCAGGCTCCTGGCCCAGTTCATGATCAAGTAAAGCAACACCTGGGGGAAGATCGTGACCTTTGTAGGATATAACCACTTCTTTACCTCTTTCTGCTGCTTTATTATAATAGTACGCTACGTAATTCTTCACATAATCTTCGCGTATCCTGTCAAGTGCAAAATCGAACCACATAAAATCCGGATCGTATTTATCGACAACTTCAATCAATTTACCGTACCACTCATCTAAAAACTCTTTATTTGGCACTTCCCCTTGCTTGTGAACCGGTCCATATAATCCTGAATATTCAGGATTATTACAGTCTTTGGTTTCATCCCATACAGGAAAGAAAGTCCAGTTTGCAGCATGATGAAAAGCTGTCACAAACTTCATATTTTTTGCCTTAATAGCTTTTTCGAGTTCACCGACAACATCTCTTTTCGGACCCATTTTGGCAGCATTCCATTCCGAATATTTAGTATCCCACATAGCAAAGCCATCGTGATGTTCAGCTACTGGTCCTGCAAATTTTGCCCCTGATTTTGCAAAAAGATCAGCCCATTCATCAGCATCAAACTTTTCTGCCGTAAATTTTGGAATAAGGTCTTTATAGCCAAATTCAGGCGTGAGTTCACCATACTTCTCATAAAAGTCCTTCGCAGCTGCAGAATTCGGATCGAAATATGCTGCATGTACATTCCATGTTGCATTACCACGGGTGGCTGTATAGCAATAGATCCCCCAGTGCGTATAGATTCCAAATTTACCATCACGAAGCCATTGCGGTGTACTGTGATTTTTCAGTGACTCCCACGTTGCCTCATAAACCTTTTTTTCTGATTCTGACAGGTTGTTTCGCCCGGATTCACCGGTGCAGGCAATCAAAGATAATAGTAATGCCAAAATTACGATAATTGATACTTGTTGCTTCATAATTAATTTTATTTAATTTTTAATAATTGAACCTCAATAAAACATCACTTTAAAGATGAAAAATACGAATAAAAATCTAAAGAACCAATTAAAAGTTGTTAAGTTCTCATTTCTATAGCACTACCCATCCTTAGGACCACTTCTGGTTATTTTTGAATTGGAATATTTTTAATTTTTAATCTTTTTCCTGTGTGAATTTTTGATTTAGAAAAACCATATTCGTTTCATTTTAGCCAACCGGTAAAATCACTTCCGCTTTTGTATTCGCCAGAATTTCTAGCTCCAGTTGCAAGTCAAGATGATCATTACGTAATAAATTTTTGTGCTCATGTGATTTTTTCCTGTTTCAACGGCAGGTAATTGACATAAGTCTTGTTATAAAAAAGAAAAAATCAATCGCAATAGTAATCTTATTAATTAACCTTCACCAGTTGAAATGGCTCAAACAAGCCGTAATCCATCAGATAATATTCTGAAGCAGCCGGCACTTTTTTGGGCGCATAGTTCCAGGAATGAGGACCGAAAATCCAGTTATTATTGTCGTTGTAAAAGAAACCAAATGTATTTTTCAAGCTTCCGATCACTTTAACCGTCACTTTATTTTCACCATTCTTTAGTAACGGCGTAACATCTATCTCATTGGGCTGCCATGCAATTACCCCGGCTGATTCTCCGTTTACCCAAACTTCGGCAATGGAACCGTTCCATTTTTGCAACCTTACCTTGAATGTATTTGCCTCTTCTTTGTTAACATTGAATATTTGTGAATAAGCCACTTTTTGCGAATAAAATGGCAGTCCGGCAGAACGCCACGATTCCAATTCTGTGATATTGCCTTTAGAAATCTCAAATCCTTTTTCAGCTGAAGTGACAAGAAAATCGCCCAGCAAATAAACCGGCATCACTTCGGCTAAAACATTCATTCGCGTAGCTTTTAAAATAAGCGTATTCATGCCTGTTTTCAGGTATTCGCCCACTTCATATACCGGAAAATCTTTGTCAATCCAATAGGTCCCTTCTGTTTTTGAAACATTGTGTCCGTTTATGCTTACCTGCCACATTTGCGGTCGTTCAACCACGGCCCGAATAGATTTTAAAGTCTGATCATCTACATTTGGATTGATACGAAAATGATAACTGGCTTCAAACCAGGAATTGGCCGTAAACAGACTATCGAATTCGAGATAAGTTTTTTTATACTGAATTTTATGCTGCCACGGATTACCTATTTTTACGCCATTTTCATTAAAAAGACCAATCAGCGCATCCATAAAATAGATATCTTTTTTGTTGGACCTGGCGGTTTTCAGATCGAGGTAATTTATCACCAGAATATTATCCGATTCGCGCTTAACCTCGACCGGCCCAATGCTTTGCACTACTGTTTCTGTTCCTGAAACGGGTTGAAATCCGGGTTCCGCGAGTTTACGGTCACCCACAAAAAACAAAGCGCTTTCCGCCGGTTCAAGGTTAATCTTTATTGATACTTTCCCGCCTTGAACATATGCAGGATAGGCATAAATTTTTCCGGTAACCAAATCGAGCTTAGAAACATATTTCCCGTCGACCACCATTTGCGCCATTGCTTTTTCTGAATGATGTGAATTAACCACAAAAATCAATTGCCCGTCATCGAGTTTCCTTCGTTGATGATACAACATCCCATTCCGGGTTATATCATTCATGGCAAAGTCATCGTGGGTAAGCAGATTCAGCGCAATGGGCGATTCCAGTTTATCTGCCAACACCCATTGTTTATAATATCTTGCAGCCAAATCATTCACAGCGGTTGATACAGCGCCATTCATTCTTGTAATATTCGGGTTAAAAGACAATACCTTTCCTCCACTTTCCAGGTATTTTTTCAACAGTTCGAAAGTGGGCTGATCAATATTTTCCATTTCGGCCGGAATAACCACCAACGAATAATTGCACTGCCCTACCTTCAACTTCTTGCCTTTCACACTGCCCAGTGTTTTGAGCACGTTCTCCGACCCAAGATCGTATTCCAGTTGTAATTGTTCCATCCGGTGCACAAAATTTTTAAAACCGTTTTTTATTTCATTTAACCGGGGATTGTTCTTTTTTCGCGAAAAATACATCCATGCAGTGGTATTAGGCTGAAGTACCAGTGTTTGGTTTATTTGCTGCCCGGACGACATAGCCATACAAACACGCCCGATATAATCGCCCATCAGTTTGTAATGTTCCCACCATGGCTCGTGGTACGAAAATGAAGGCGGGTAATCAAACTTTCGGACGCCGTTCAAGCTGTAATACGAAAGATGTTGATTTACAAAATTCACCCCAAGCACCATCTCCCAGTCAACAAGGCGTTTTTGTGTTTCGAAATTCATTTCCCAGCCACCGCCACCATAAGTTTCACTGAGGGTGCGGGTTCTTCCGGCTTGATTTGCAGCACTTCGTAACTCGCGTATCGCACGGTCGTTACCAAACTGTCCGCCAAGGCCCGCTGTGTCCAGACGGTTTCCGAGCATGTCCACACCCGGCTGCTGATGCCAGATGTATAAAGCCGATTCATCGAAACCATGTGTTGGGGTCGGCCAGCCGTGTTCCCAGTAATGCCCGGTCCATTTCAGACCGTTTTTTTCGCAGTATTTGCTGTAGGGTTTTGCCCAGCGATCGACAAAAAGCTCCAACAGGGTTTCATAATAATCGTGACGAACCTTTTTCCAGTTACCGGTTTCTTCCACCAACGAAGGAAGATTCACCCGTAAATCGTAACCCCAGCGTTGCTGAAATTCATCCCATAAATCAGGCGTCCAGCGCATCATTGACCCCCATGCCATGGCAGCCTCCAGGTTCGGTTCATCGGAAAAACTCCCAGGTAATGTTTTCCCATAATCGGCCTTATTGCGCTCATAGCCTTTGATCATAGTAATGTCAAGGAACTTTTCGGTAACACCTTTGTAAATCAGGTCGACATACGAAAAACCACCATACCAGAGGGAACGAGCGGGATAGGTTTTACGAAAAACATAATACGTTCCGGTCTTTCCGTTTTCCTGCTGAACAATTGAAGTAATATCGGTAAATCCGTCATTAGTTTTTTTCAAAACAACAGCAATTGTATCTGAAAAAACCACATTCAACCGCCGTTGAATTTCCATTTTTAAACCTGTACCATGTTTGTAGGAATCGGGCATCTCAGCGGGAACATGTCCTCCTGCAAAACCTGTAGGATAGGAATTTTCATCGTAAATCCAGACTTTCATCCCAATTTCTTTTCCTTTTTGAACAGCATAATCGAACAAATGAAACCATTCATCGGAAAGATATTCGGTAAGCAAGCCAGGACGTGGATGCACAAAAACACCGCCCATACCGGCTTTTTTGAATTCTTTCATTTGAAAATCAATCCCTTCTTCGGTGATTTGCTCGTTCCAGTCCCAAAGTGGTACACTACGGTATTCCGAAGGTGGATCGGCAAAAAGACTTTTTAGTTCTGCATAACTGGCCAATGAAGAATTTGCTACTTCTTCTTTTAATTGACAGGATCCAATCAGGATGCATAACGTGATAAATAATCCAATCTTTTTCATCTGTTTAAAATTTTTATTTTATGAATAATGAAGAAAATAAAAATTTTCTTCACCCATGTAACCGGTTACTCACAGTAAAACTGTTCGTGAGCCCGCTGTGCCCGGTTCGCTCTCCCATGAATTTTTTTTAATCATTTTTATTTGTGAATTTTTGAATGAATTTCCCCACTGCAAGCAGACAGGATATCATCATGGGTTTGTTAATAATGGTTTGTTAATAATATTTTCGCCGCTAACCGCGCGAAATTTACTCCCCCCTTGTCCGCCTAACGGCGGATTGTCCGTCTCCTGACGGATTCTCAGCCTTTTGGCGGCTTAAACCATTTCTTCTCGTCCGCCATAGCGGAACGCAAAGGCGGATTAAACTAAAACCCATTTACAATAATATGAAAAAATGTTTAGATGGAGTAACTAATCAATATTTTAATTGAACAATAGTCAAATGTACCTCATGGTGTTGTTACTACAGAAGAAAACACAATCCTGCGAAAACAGGGATGGCAGATACTTCCCCCAGATGTTTGCCCAAATAACGAAGGACCCTGACCATGTGTTTTTCAACCGTATTTACAGATAATTTGTAATAAAACACACCCGAAATCATAATTTAAAATCAGTATAACCCTCAATCCTGCGTTAAGAACGCAGGGATTTCTAAAAATTTTTAAATTCAATGGTAAGCATATCCAAAAATATCTTATTTTCGAAACTTTTAGAAACCACAAAAAATCGCTGCTATGTCAAAGCATAAAAAACACGACCCTGTCATTCCGAAAGAATATATCATCCCTTTTATTCTGATCACCATCCTGTTTCCTTTGTGGGGTTTTGCCAACGACATCACCAATCCGCTGGTAGCAGCCTTCCAAACTGTGATGGAAATATCTGCTGCCAAGGCTGCCCTGGTGCAGTTTGCCTTTTACGGAGGATATGCCACCATGGCTATTCCTGCGGCACTTGTGGTTAAAAAATATTCCTATAAAACGGGTATTCTTATCGGATTGGGACTATATGCGACCGGTGCTTTTCTTTTCTGGCCTGCAGCCAGGTTCGAGATATTTGCTTTTTTTCTCATTGCTTACTATATCCTCACCTTTGGATTGGCTTTTCTGGAGACGACAGCCAATCCCTACATCCTCTCCATGGGAAGTGAAAATACGTCTACCCGGCGTCTGAATTTTGCCCAATCATTCAATCCTTTAGGTTCATTGCTGGGCATGATCGTGGCTACACATTTTATCCTCGCCCTTCTGCATTCCGACGAAAGGGATGTTGCCGGCAATCTTATATATCCACACCTCTCAGCAGCCCAGAAAGCCGTTATCCGGGCGCATGATCTGGTAATCATCCGGGATCCGTATGTAATCCTTGGCCTTGTGGTACTGGTCGTGTTTATCCTTATTGCAGTATCCAACATGCCTAAAAACAAGAGTGTAGTTCACACCAGCACAGGTGAGATATTCAGACGTCTTTTCAAATTGCCGGCTTACAGGAAATACCGGGAGGGGGTAATCGCCCAGGTATTTTACGTAGGGGCCCAGATCATGTGCTGGACTTTCATCATTCAATATGGCGAACATCTGGGTCTAACCAAAGCCCAGGGAGAAGAATACAACATCGTCGCCATGATCGTTTTCGTAAGTGGCCGTTTTATCGGCACTTATCTGATGAAATATATAGAGCCCGGGAAATTGCTTTTTTTCTTTGCCATCGGAGGAATGATCACCACTACCGGAGCTATTTTTATCCAGGGTATGACAGGCTTGTATTCCCTGATGGCCACCTCGCTTTTCATGTCGATCATGTTTCCCACCATCTACGGCATCTCACTGCGCGGCATGACCGACGATGATGCCAAACTGGGTGCCGCCGGATTGGTTATGGCCATCGTGGGCGGGGCATTGATGCCTCCCCTGCAGGGAAAGATCATCGACCTCGGAACCGTGGCTTTCCTCCCAGCTGTCAATGCTTCCTTCATCCTGCCTTTCATCAGCTTTGTCGTCATATCCGTTTTCGGATACCGGACATTTAAAATACATCATGCAAAAGGTTTAGAGTAAGGATTTTTCCGGGGCCGGAACAAGAACAGAACATTTGTTTTTCATCATCACCTTGAAACGTGATAACCTCCATCCGTTCATTAGCAATGATCGCTATTTCAGGAATAGTCAACATTTATCAAATACTTAAAACGTCTAACTATATCGTTATCAACAGAACAAGTTAAAGAATTCATTTTGATAAATTCAGAATGATCGAAAATTTCCAACCTAAGAAGTCATAATATAAGTAAAAAATAAGAAAGGAAAAATATGAGCTTTTTTTTATTACTTTGCTCATTTAATAATTTAACACAAAACAAATATGACTGGATTAAATTCAATTGTGTTTATCTTATTGTTATCAGTAGGATTGCTGAATGCGCAGTACTCCGAAACAGGATATGACTATACAACAAAGATCGACGACACCATACGTGCCCGGCAGATACGGGACATGAAGTTCGGCATGTTCATCTGCTGGTCTTTCAGCACATTGTCCGGGCATGAATGGACCCCCACACGGGATAAAGATGCTTCCTTTTTCAACGTAAAAGGTTGTGATACCGACCAATGGTGCAGAACGGCCAAAGAGGCAGGCATGCATTACATCCTTTTTCTGACGAAGCACCACGACGGCTTTTGTCTGTGGGATACCAAAACCACCGATAAGAAAGTAACCAATAGTCCCCTGGGCGTAGACGTGTTGGCCGAATTAAGGAAATCATGCGATAAATACGGCATAAAACTGGCTTTATACTTTTCGGAAGGCGACTGGAACTGGCCGGGCGCAGCAGATGGAAAAAGCCGGAAATACGGCGCAGGTAAAAATCCGGAGATAAAAAAAGCCCAATTAAAAGAACTGTTAACCAACTACGGCCCCATAGAATTCATGTGGATGGACCACGCCGTAGGCGACGGAGGATTAAGCCACAAGAAAACAGTAGAGTGGGTGCATCAATTCCAACCCAACTGTTTTGTGGGTTTCAACCATGGCGAGCCGGCAGGCAGGCTGTGCATCCGGGAACGGGGTAAGCCAGGTCCGATTGGAAATGCCGGATCATCAGTCTATAACAAAGATGCCGAATCACATTACAAAGGCTATCTGGTGGCAGAATTCACCTATCCTATTCTTCCCGAACACCAGGGTGGGGCACAGTGGTTTTACTCCCTTCCTAAATATGACACACTTTGCAAACCTGCCGAAGAAATTTATAAAGATTATTTGGGCGCCGTAAAGTACGGAAATATTTTTTCACTTGACGTAGGACCTAGTCCCACAGGAAAACTGCGGGATATTGATGTAAAAACCCTCCGGAAAATAGGGAAATACATTTCCGGTAAATTGAAGCTGCCGGAAGAAACGCAAATACAGGTAAAATGATCGTCTTTGCTTTGGCAAAAAACACGATTCATAAATTCAGGTTGGTCTGCCGGGATTTTTCATATACCAAGGCTTACAACGGGATACCGGAGCCAGATAACAATGCCTATCAACCAGGTACGGTGCAGGAATTTGTCTGAAATATAAAAATCTGTTATTAATATCTTTCGTCATCTTTCGTTGTTTTCCGAAAAGAATCCATGACGCCTTGGCCCATTAATTTATTCCTTCGGGTCCAAGATATTTCTTGCATTAAGCTTCTACTTCCCTTTCCTCCCTCTTCTGAAAAGTCCGGGTTTGGGTAACGAGGGTACGGGCGTCGGAAAAATACCTTTTTCAACATAGCGGATATCCTCGACAGAGTAAAAGGCATTGGGGTTAAAACGATGAATGAGCGCAATCAGTTGCGGCAAATTTTTCCTTTCCGTCACTGAATATATGACATGTACCGATCCCTGCGTTCCCGAAGCTTCCACGGAGGTAACTCCAAAACCGTGGTCAACCAGGCTTTGTATCAGGGGTCCGGCACTTTTTTGTGTAATAATACGCACCAGTTGTGTCCCTATCGCCAATTTTTCTTCCACCAACATGCCCACATAGGTGCCGGTGGCAAAACCCGCAGCATAAGCAAGATAACATACCGGATTAGTCAGGTCTTTAAAAATCCTGCTGATTGCCAATACCCAAATCAGGACCTCAAAAAAGGCCAGCATGGGTATGATTTTTTTATTACCTTTGGACATCAGAATGATACGAACCGTTCCCAACGTTACGTCCGTAATTCTGGCCAGAAAAATCAGCAATGGCAAAATAACATAAGAAAACCACCAGGTATCCATAATTAGTATATTTTATTTACCGGAAAGATACTTAACAAATCTGATACCAAATCTACATATAAATTTTTTCATGCATCTTATGTATCTTAGCAAAAAAAATTTATGTAGGTTTGACAACTGTATGTGATTATCTGTAACAACTTCTTCTATGAAACGAACATGATTCTTTTTAATCCGCCAAAAGGCGGACAATCCGTCAGGGGACGGACAAGGGAGAGCTGAATTTCTCATCACCAGCGCCGAAAATATTATTAACAACCCCATGATGATACCCTGTCTGCTTGCAGCGGGGAGATTCATTCAAAAATTCACAAATAGAAATGATTAAAAAAATTCATGGGAGAGCGAACCGGGCATAGCGGGCTCACGAACAGTTTTACGGTAAGTAACCGGTTACATAGGTGAAGAAAATTTTTATTTTCTTTTGCTACCGACAATATGCATGATTTTTCTTGGAATTCGGCCTGGTGGGTATTTAATTTTGTGGCTAATTATGCCAATATCAAATATTCTTATATGATCAAAGACATCCAAAAAGTGCAAAAAGAACTGGAGGATAACTTCTTTGCCTGGCAGCCGGCAATAGAGAAAGCAACACAGGAACTGCTTAAAACCAATCCGGAAGTAGCTTCCGGCTTCCTGACCGATTACAGCGTTTCGCATGGTGAGGAAGTAGTGAAAAGGTGGAAAGAACTGGGAGAAGACCTGATCCGGAAGTATAACGACGGCTATGTACAGGATGATAAAAGAGGATGGCCCCGGTCAGTCGGTTATCCCGAAGAATGGCTGAGAGACGTGCTGAAACTGCGTGGGGATCATTTCAAATTACCTGTATGGGAGGATAATGGGAAGACAAACGGACTATGGTAGCTGAAGTTCATGAAATTAGCAGCCTGCGGTAGCGAAATTGATGGAAATTAAGGAGTCATATGTGATCATACAGTGGTCTTACGGTAGTTGGTATGGAAATATATGCGCTGGCGAAAGCAAAATATTTAGAGGCCGGCGGTTATAGATTAGTAGATTAAATTAATGCTTTATACCATGAACATTCATTTCAAGCCCATAGGCATCATCCACACTCCTTATAAAAAATACGCTCCTTTTCAGCCGGTAGAAGCCGACAAGGAAGATTTTTATGTGGAGATGGACAAGGAATATGAAGCAGGTCTGGATGAATTGTCGAAGTTCAGATACATCTATCTTTTGTATTTTATGGACAAAGTCAACAAGGCTCTGTCTATGAAGGTTGAGCCTCCCTGGGCCGGCGGCAAGCAAGTGGGGTTATTTGCCAGCCGGTCACCCGTGCGCCCCAATCCCATCGGCCTGAGCATCGTTCAGCTCCTGAAGATCGATGGGAATATGCTTTTTACCACCGGCCTGGATGCGTTGGACGGCACGCCGCTGCTGGATATCAAACCGTATATCAGGGAACTGGACAGCAAAGAAGAAGCCAATTACGGCTGGCTGGACGATCTGGATGACCGGGAGCATCTGATGCTACATATACGGGGTATAACGCATGATTATTAAGAAAAAAGTAAAAAGGCAGAGACAGAAGTATGGAAAATTGACAATTTTGGGAGCAGCAGGCAAAGACAATCATTGTAGGGATGCAATATTTGAACACGGAATGTAGAGACGGGTCGTGACCTGTTCAAAGCAAAAAAGATCATTCTTAAAGGATAAAGGGAATCAGAGCCTTTCTCTCTTTGGGGTAAGCGGGGAAAGTACGCTGATACCAGGCCTGGTGGTTCAACGCCCGGGGGACCAGGTTAGCAAAAGTCCATACGGCAAAAGCAAGTGCCGGCAGGTTCCAGGCCATCAAAGCAAAACCACTCCATTCCATGATCTCTCCGAGATAATTCGGACAACTGACATACCTGAAAAGCCCCCCGTAAGGAATTTTATATTCATTATCATGGTTTTTCCTCAGACGTATCAGTTTTCCGTCGGCCCACCAGTTGGCCACCACGCCAAAGAGATAAATCATCACTCCCAGGATAAAACGGATGTCTTTCCACCAGGCATCCGGATAGTCCGGTTTCAAAAAGCCCAGGTAATAGCCATTTGCCGAGGCATTGATCAGATTAAAGAAGATCCCCATAAACATGACGGACAGGGGCATCTTTTTACTGAAAGGACGGATACGGAAAGGATAGATCAGGGACCGGTTGATATAATGAAACACCCATATGGCAAAGAAAAACCAGGTCACGGCATCATGTTTACGGCCTTCTGCAAGGAAAAGAGCGGAAAACACGACCAGGGAAGGAAACTCCATCAACACCCATCCGGCCCGGTTCCTGATAAAGGAGCCCCATCCGGTACGGGTATAACGGCCGTATGGCACTTCGATCTTCAGCACCACCAACAGGATAAAAATCACCCCGGCCAAACCCAGCCAGATATAAAGAAAAAGATTAAACCAATGGGGATTAACAGGCATCATACTTCCGATTTTATATCATTTTCATTTTTTTGAACCATGCCAGTGTCTCTTTTACTGTTACTTCGAAAGGCCTGGGATGATAATCCAGATCGCGTGTTGCCTTATCGTGGGAAATGTAACGGTTGCTGTGTTTCAGGAAAGTTATGGATCCCTGCGTGTAAAGAGGCTCCTGTCCGGAAAAAAAAGAGTACAGCCCCAGGAAAGGAGCGCCCACACGTGCCAGCCACGCAGGGAAAACAGGCAGGTTCTTCTTCAGATTCAGCTCCTTTTTCACTACTTTATATAGATCTTCCAGCGAATACCAGTGTCCGGAAAGGATATAGGCTTCTCCGGTTTTTCCGGAGTTCAGCGCTTTGACAGCTGCTTCCGTTACATCCCTGACATCCACCCAGTCGTATCCTCCCGGAATAAGTCCCGGCAACTTTCCTTTGGCCATTCTGATCACAGCCTGACCCAACAGTGAGGGTTTATGGTCGTGCGGACCCAGAATAGCCGTAGGGTTCAACACTACCCCGTTCAAACCGCTTCCAAAAGCTTCCAGAACCATCTGTTGACTCACTGCCTTGGACCGGTTGTACAGGTAGTGGTCCTGCAACACCAGCGGACGGGATTCATCCAGAGGTTGGTCCAGGGGCCGGGGATCATAGGCATGGATGGAACTGAAATATATAAAACGTCCTACCCCGGCTTGTCTGGCAGCATCCAGTAGGACCCTCGTACCCTCCACATTCTGCCTGAAATATTCCCTGCTTTTCCTGCCATCAATAAATATCCTGGCCGCCAGATGGTAAACCACATCCAGCCCCCCGACAAAATCCGATACGGCTGCAGGGTCCGTCATATCCCCGTAAAATATTTCCGGTGACAAATCATGATAAATACCGGGGTCTTTGCGGACAAAGATCCTCACCTGATAACCGTTCCTCAACAGCCTTCGCACAAGATTGTTCCCTACATGTCCGGAAGCGCCGGAGACGCCAATTTTCATCTTATTATCCCTGCTCATGAAAAACAAATATAAAATAATTTGTATGAAATGTTTGATTGTGGTTAAGGATTAGAAATTAAAAATTTGCTAAAATCAGACTCTCCACAACCAAAGGATGTGGCTTCAACCTTGATTTTTGCCCCGCACCGCAAATTTTTCTTTTTCCCACATGGCCTTTCGAGCAAAGCCCTGCCATTACATAACCACGCCCAAAAGACCTGGGGTATTTCAGATATAATCAACTCATCTTTTGTGAACTCATGTTCACAACTGCATTTATCGGGATTATATTTATAGGAGTAATGGACAAAATTTATTAATGGGTTT
>Ga0190359_1000553_pt1 | contig 25176 bp, 18 predicted proteins | sample 48721823_MG_FD_161269 | JGI IMG/M metagenome (GOLD analysis project Ga0190359, IMG submission 161269) | Hydrothermal vent microbial mat bacterial communities from Southern Trench, Guaymas Basin, Mexico - 4872-18-2-3_MG | ecosystem: Environmental > Aquatic > Marine > Hydrothermal vents >... | reverse complement strand
CAGCCCGGCCAGCAGCAGCACCAGCACCAGTGTCGGGAGCCTGATCACGTTTCCAGCATAGCAGCCGGGACGCCCGGCAGACAACCGGGGAGGGCGGGCTGTTGCCGCCGGCGGCCATGGTGCCGGCAACAGCCGCTTGAGCGCTTGCTAAGAAAACAGATTCGGCGATATCTTGGCCAGCAGGAGGAAATCTGGGAACCAGCGTGGAAGCGTTCCTGCGATTCCCCGCCGAGGACGAGACATGAAATGGTTGCCGGTGCTCTGGTGTTGTTTCCTGCTCGCTGCCTGTTCTGATGCACAGACCGGACCGGACCGTCCACACGTGGATGGGTTCGATGCGGATGCCGGAGGGGATGTCCCACGAGATGGGATTGCAGAGGATGCCGATGCCGCTGGTGATGACGGTGGTGGAGATTTCGGCGACGGCGATCCGGGGACGGACGGGACGGCGGACGACGGCTACGACGGTTACGACGGCGGCGACGAAGAAGATGGCGGGGGAGATGACGGTGGTGGAGGAGACGACGGCGGTGCGGGGGACGACGGCGGTGGCGGGGACGACGGCAGTGCGGGGGACGACGGCGGTGACCAGCCGCCGGTCGAATTGACGCGGGGCATGCGCTGGGTCCGCGACAATCCCATGTTTGTGAGCGCGCTCACCGTGTCCATGGGGCCGCCGCCGGCGACGTTCGTCAACACCTACTACGACGACTTTCATGCCAACGCCACCCACCTGTGGCAGGACGGTCTGCCCAACGAGATCAACGGCTGGGCAGCGGCAGGACGGAGTGATTTCCGCTTCGTATCCTGGGTGGACAAGAACGGACGCAGCAGCGACGGCGGGCAGATTGCCGGGGGATACAGCGGCACGCCGGCGGGGCGCATCGGCTACCAGATCGGCGACGAGCCGGGCCTGGGTTGCAACGATGCCCAGTGCGCGCTGGATTCCCTGTACGAGATGGAGGCCGGGCTGAACGCGGTGCGGGCCGTCGACCCTGAGGCCCTGATCTACATCAACTTCTACATGAGCGACTACATCGACGAACTGCTGGCCTACTACCTCGACAACGTCGACTTCGACCTGATCCAGTACGACCGCTACGCCCGCGACAAGGACGCCTACGAGGCTCTGGAGATCTTTCGCGACGCCGGCCTGGCCTCGCACAAGCCCTACTGGCGCTACCTGCGGGCCTTCGTGTACCAGGGTAACAACAACGCCTCCACGCCGATCGACATGCGCTGGGACGCCATGGCCGGCCTGGTCTACGGCTACACCGGCCATACCTGGTTCATCTACACAATCGACAACAACCCTGACATCGACCCGGTGCTCTTCGACGCTGAAAACGATTTCAACGCCAACCCCACCGAGTTGTGGCACGCCGCCGCCCAGATCAACCTCGAGCTGCGTAACCTGGGCCGCGCCATTACCCAGCTTACCAGCACCGACGTCCGCTACATCCCCTACAACGACTTCCTGCAGCCCAAGGAAACCGAAAACTGGTCACCGGGGGCCGGCGACGATCCCTACCTGACCGCGGTCGAGTGCACCACCAGCCAGTGGATGGAAATACTGATCGGCTTCTTCAAGGACGACGCCGGCCAGATCTACTTCATGCTCCAGAACGTTTCTCACGACAGCGGTGGCTGGCCCAACAACATCGTCACCACCGCAACCTACCGCCTGTCGTTCGACTTCAGCTCGGCTCCCCCCTCCACCAGCCGCACCGCCTTGCAGACATTGAACAAGCTCACCGGCCAGGTGGAATCCCTCCCCCTGACCTCCAGCACCGGCGACACCGGCTACCTGGATGTGGTACTGGAGCCCGGCGACGCCATCCTGCTCAAGTACGATACCGGCGCTCCCTTCGCCCTGCAGCAGTAGGGAAATGCCGGGAATGCCGCTATTGCTTTACCAACGGTCGATTGTGGGCTATGCTGGCGGGGTCTGGACAAATCGCTCCCGGAGGTGATGAACCCATGAAGTGGCTTGCGGCCCTGAGTGTGTTGTCCTGTCTGCTGGTCCTGCCGGCCCGCGCCGACGAGACGAAGACCGTGGCGGTAGTTGCCAAGCTGGTCGACATTCCCAGCAAGTTTCCCCCCGACGACCTGTACGACTACGCCTTCGTAATGAAATACCGGGTCCAGGGTGGGGCCCTGGACGGGCAGACCATCCTGGTGGCCCACTACAAGCCACGCCGGCCCCGCAACAAGATCAAGGACAAGATGAAGAAATACGTTGGTGGGAAGTTGAAGCGCTTCAAGGTGGGCGCCGTGCACAAGCTGCTGCTCACCCCCGAACTGGAGAAGATCTGGCAAGGAGCGGTGGTCGACGACTACTTCGCCACCGACCGCAAGAGCACGCGCTACTGGTGCCTGAAGGCGGACCCGGCCTGAGGGGAACACTGGCAGTCCGCTGAATGGTCTTCACCTCCCACATCTTCGTCTTCTATTTTCTGCCGGCCTGCCTGCTGATCTACTACCTGCTCCCGCGTGGCCTGCGCAACCCCTTCCTGACCATCGCCAGCTACCTCTTCTACGGCTGGTGGAAACCCTGGTTCGTCAGCCTGATGATGATCTCCACGGTGGTCGACTACATCGCCGGGCGGGTAATCTCGACCGAAGGCGCCAGTGCCCGCCGGCGCAAGCTGGCGTTGATAACCTCGATGTGTACCAACCTGGGGCTGTTGGGCGTGTTCAAGTACGCCATGTTCGCCCAGGAGAACCTCAATGCCCTGCTGCACCTGTTCGGCTCCGACGGGTTCACGGTCATGAAGATCACCCTGCCCATCGGCATCTCCTTCTATACCTTCCAGACCATGAGCTACACCATCGACGTCTACCGCGGCACCGCCCGGCCGGTGCGTCGCTTCGGTGATTTTTCCTGCTTCGTGGCCCTGTTTCCCCAGCTGATTGCCGGGCCGATCGTGCGCTACAACACCATCGCCGAGCAGCTCGACAAGCGCCGCCACACCCTGGACCTGTTCTCCTCGGGGGCGGTGCTGTTCATTCTCGGCTTCGCCAAGAAGATCCTCCTGGCCAATCCCGTGGGGGCGGTTGCCGACGCCGCCTTCGCCGCCTCGGGACCGACCGCGCTGGTAGCCTGGCTGGGGGCGCTGGCCTTTGCCTTCCAGATCTATTTCGACTTCTCGGGATACTCGGACATGGCCATCGGGCTGGGACGAATGCTGGGGTTCGAGTTTCCCAAGAATTTCAACTCGCCCTACCAGTCGGAATCGATAACCGATTTCTGGCGCCGTTGGCACATCTCCCTGTCCACCTTCCTGCGCGACTATCTCTACTTCCCGCTGGGCGGCAACCGGCGCGGCAACCGGCGCACCTACTTCAACCTGGCCACGGTGATGCTGCTGGGCGGGTTGTGGCACGGGGCCTACTGGCAGTTCGTAGTCTGGGGCGCCTACCACGGCGCCTGGCTCATCGCCGAGCGCTTGATCGGCAAGAAAAGCTATTATGCCGGCCTGCCGCGTGGCCTGCGCGTGCTGCTGACCTTCGTGCTGGTGGTCATTTCCTGGGTGCCCTTCCGGGCCGACGACCTGGGCCAGGCGCTGCACCTGTGGGCAGCGATGTTCGGCCTGGCATCCCCGGCCGCTTCCGCCGGGCTGCTCTACGGCCAGTTGCTGTCCTTCAACAGCCTGTTCATGCTGGCCGTGTGCGCCCTGTTTGCCGGCTTCAAGACCCAGGCCTGGGACTTCGCCGAGACCCTGACCTGGGCCAAGGTGCCCTTGCTGCTGGTGCTGTTCCTGGGCGCCCTCATGGCCATGTTCGCCCAGGCCTTCAACCCCTTCCTTTATTTCCAGTTCTGAGGCGAGCGTGGCCAACCTGAAAAAGATCATCCTGGTGGTCCTGTTCCTGGGCGTCATCTTCGCGGTGCCGGTGACCCAGGCCCTCCTCGACCTGGCCGAGGGCGACAGCCCCCAGGTGCTGGAGCTGTTCAGCGAGCCGCCCAGCGAGGAACACCTGCGTTCCTTCGAGGCCGACCTGGAGGAGTATTCCTTCTTCGAGCAGACCCTGCGCCCGCCCTTCCAGCTGCTGCGCTATTTCGCCCTGCGCGACCTGGGAGCCAAGGCATTGCTGGGCCGGGATGGCTGGTACTTCTTCCAGACGGGAGTGCGCTACCTGACCGAGCCCTACTTCCGCGAACTGCCGGCCGGCAAGGTGCAGGCCAGCGGTACGGTGGTCGGTTCGGGCGGGGACTCCGGGCCGGCAGGAGGGGATCCGGTCGAGGTCATTGCCGATTTCGCCCGCCAGATGAAGGAGCGGGGCATCGGACTGCTGGTGGTGATCATGCCCGGCAAGGCCAGTATCTACCCCGACAAGCTGACTCGCTGGGTGAAACCGGGAACCCCGGTCTACCGCAACAGCATCCGTTTCATGAGCGAGCTGCGCCGGCGCGGCCTCGAAGTGCTCGACATCCACGCGGTGTTGACCGCCGCCCGGGCGGCCGCCGATGACGCCGGCGAGTTGCTCTACATGAAGACCGACACCCACGTCAGCGGCCGGGGTGCCAGGATCGTGGCCGCGGCCATCGCCGGGCGGGTGAAGAAGATGCCCTGGTTCCGGCAGCTCCAGCGACGGCGGCGCTATGTACGGGTGGAGATCCAGGTGTCAAGGCGGGGAGACATCCCCCGCATGACCCGCATTCCCCTGCAGGAGTTCCTGTTTCCCCGGGAGATCGTGCGCTGCTACCAGGTACGCGACGCCGAATCCGGGGAAGCGTACGCGGACGGCGACTCGCCCATCCTGGTGCTGGGAGACAGCTTCGGGCGGGTCTTCCAGACCGACGAGCCCGGCTCCGCCGGCATCATCGCCAACCTGGCCTTCGAGCTGCAGCTGCCCCTGTCTTCCATCGTCAACGACGGGGGAGCCTCCACCCTGGTGCGCCAGCAGCTGGCCCGCCACCCGGAGAAGCTCGCCGGCAAGCACCTGGTCATCTGGGAGTTCGTCGAGCGGGACATCCGTTTCGGAATGCGCGGCTGGCAGAAGATTTCCATAAACGATGCCGAAGGAGAGGGGGCGGCGGTACGTGATTGACAAGCTTTCGCCAAACACCCGATAATGGCCGCCACCAGGCCCGAAGACTTGTCGACCGGACGCGGTCAGAATGGAGGTTGCCGATGAAGAGATTGCCTTACCTGGGACTGATGTGTCTGGCCGGCGCACTGTCTGCCTTGCTGGCCGGTGCCTGCGGCGGCGGCGGTGATGGCAATGGCGATGACTGTGCCGCTCACCAGGGAGATTTCTGCGTAAGCTCCGCCGATCGGGCCCTGGCCGAGTCCTACAACCAGTCCTTCGACTGGTCGACCGACAAGATCGCCGTGCGCCTGCTCAACGGGCCTACCCGCAGCGAGGCGGAAAAGGCGCTCTACTACCGCAACCCGGGATTGTACCAGGACACTTCGGCCGAGCCGCACATCACCCCCGACCCCTTGCCGACTCTGGACCCGGCGCCGGCAGGGTTCGACTTTCCCCTGCCCGACACGGCTCCCAACCAGGGCCAGCAGTTTCTCGACAACAGCACCATCGTCGACAGCCTGGCCGAGACGCCCATCACCGCGGCCGAGCAGGCCAGCGCACCGCTGTGGTTGCCGGCGGTGATGGTCTACCTGACCGTGGACTGGGACGCCAGCAAGGTTCTCAACCTCTACTACGGCAACAACGCCGTCCGGGCCCAGAAGTGGGGCGTGGACGGCGCCACCCGGCCGCCCCAGACCATCCAGCACATGTACCTGCACGGCGGCGAGATCTGGGTGGAGATCGTCTTCGAGAACCACGTCGACCTGGGCGCCGGTATCAGCGACTCGAACGGCGACGGTTACAAGGAGATCTACGGCAAGATCGACCCGGCTCACTTCACCATGGAGGTCTACGACCAGCTGGCCAATGACTACGTAACACCCCGGCTTTCGGTGGCCGAGTTGAACTCGCTCATCGACGACAAGATCCTGGACGATCTCTATTCCGAGTTCAACATGGAAGTGGTCAGCGGCCTGGGAGAGCCTTTCGAGGCCAGCGGCGTCGGCACCTTCGAGTATCCTTTCAAGGTCATCCAGGGTGCCTCTCCCAAGGATGACATCTTCATCGTGTTACTGGTGGAACCCTGAGCCGGGAAATCCCCCCGGGGAGCGCACTTGAGGATAGTTTCTGCGATATTGGCTTGCCTGGTGCTGGCCGCCGGCCCCGCGGCCCGGGCCGAGTTACCCACCGGTTACCTGGTGTGGAGCAAGGGCGAGGCCTATCGGCCGGAAAGCCGCCGCATCTACCGCCTGACCTTGCCTGACAAGACGGACCTCAAGCCACTCACCAGCGGCACGCCCGGCGAGGACATCGAGTGCCAGATCAACCCCGACGGCAGGTGGGTGGCCTATGCCAAGGCCAAGCTGCCGGGCCAGAACTACCACCAGACCAAGATGTGGAAGATCTACATCGTCTCCATCCACGGTATCGGCGATGGACGCGAGGAGATCAAGATCGACGACAACGGCTACTGGCCCAGCTGGGGCGCCGCCGGCGAGCTGTACTACTCGCAGGTCGACGAGGAGGGCGGCAGCCAGCACACGCGCATCATGCGGGTGACCCTGGACGAGTTCGGCGCCGTGTTGGAGAAAGTCACCGTCTTCTCGACCCGGGAGCACTTCGCCTACATCACCGACATGAACGAGTGTTTCATGGCCCCGGACGCCAGCTGGTTCGCGGCCCGTACCCGGGGGGAGGAACGCTACGCCGGTGTCGGCGCCATCAGCCTGCATCCGCCCGCCTTCCACCTGCTGGCCAAGGCCGGCAGCGTGGGTTGCATGCCCTACGTCGCTCCCAGCGGCAGCTGGGGGCTGATAGCCGGTCGCGACCGGGGAATTCGCTGGGGAGATGCCCCGGATGTCCCGGGGCGGCGGGAAGACCAGCAGCTGATAGCTCCCTTCTCCGACGGAGACCTCTGCTACCATCCCGGCATATCCAGCGACGAGAAATGGGTGCTGGCAGCCCACTCCACGGACGATGATCACAACGCCGGTCCCTATGACCTGTACATCTACCCGCTGGCGGGCAAGAGCGTCGGCGAGGCGCAGCTGATTGCCGGCGGCGGCTTCAACGGCTGGCCCAGCCTGTGGGTGGGCCAGCCCGGCGATCCCCCGCCGCCGCAACCGCACATCGATTCCTTCATGCCCGAGCGCTGGACCATCGAAGCCGGCAACCAGGTGGAACTAAGCTGGCAGACCAGCTTCGCGGACCGGGTCACGCTCGACGGCCAGCCGGTTGCCACCGACGGCAGCAGCCTGGTCTCCCCGGATACCACCACCACCTATCTTCTGGAAGCCGCCAGCAGCCTGGTGGAGCACACCGACTCGGCCAGCGTGGAGGTAGTGGTGAATCCCGAGCCCCGGGCGGTCACCATCGATTCCTTCACCGTGACCCCTGACAGCATCGTCAGCGGCGACAGCGCCGTCCTCCGCTGGCAGGTGAGCAACCCTTACCAGCTCGACATCAACGGCCGGCCGGTCACCCCCAGTGGCAGCCTGGAGGTCAGCCCGGTAGCCGACACCGACTACGTGTTGACCGCCTCCGGCCACCAGGGTCCGGCCAGCCGTACCCTGACCCTGAGCGTCGGCGAACTCACCCAGGGCCTGCCCGACCGGGGCGGCTGCTTCTGCGGGCAGACCTCGCCCGGCGGCTTGCTCCTGCTGGGACTGGCCCTGGTGTGGCTGTGGCGGCGACGTCTGCGGCATGAGTGACCGGGAGCGGGAGCAACCGTGAAGCTGCCGCCGCCGCGGCCCGCGTTGGCTGGCTGCCTGTGGCTGTTGCTGCTGGCACTGTTTTCCTTCCTGGTGGTCATGTTTCCCCTGACCAACACCGATATCTGGTGGCACCTGGCCAGTGGCCGGGAGATTGTCCGCGGCGGCACCATTCCCCGCAGCGATCCCTTCTCGGTAAGCTCGCTGGACCGGCCCTGGACAAATCTGCACTGGTTGTTCCAGGTGGCGGTCTACCTGCTCTGGCACCTGGGAGGTGTATCGGCGCTGGTGCTCGGCAAGTGCCTGCTGCTGGCGGTTGCCGCCGTCATCCTGCTCAAGGCCGGCGAGGCGCACATCCGGGCCGACCTGGGCGCCTCGCCGCGCCACTGGCGACCGTTGTCGGCAGCCGTTCTGGCCGTGCTGGTTTTCGCCGGCCGCGAGCTGGTCTTCATGCGCCCGGTCGTTTTCAGCCTGCTGTACACCAGCCTGTTTCTATACCTGCTGGGGCGCTACCGGCAGCGGCCGCGGCGGCGGTACCTGGCGGCGTTGCTGGTCGTCCAGGTCCTGTGGGCCAACAGCCAGCCGCTGTTTCCCCTGGGCTTGGTGATCACGGCCTGCTTCCTGGCTGGCGAGGGACTGGGCCGGCTGGCGGAGCGACGCGGCTGGCCGGGATTTGCCGGCGGCCTGCCGGCACGGGCGCTACTTCCCCTGGCCGTAACCTGGCTGTTGTTGCTGGCCGCCTCGCTGGCGACGCCCTACGGCGTGGAGGGCCTGTTGTTGCCCGGGAAGTTGTTTCTGCGTATCGATCCGGCCGCGGCCAACCTGTTCGGTCGCAACGTCTCCGAAAACCTGCCTTCCTGGTTGCTGGCGCGAAGCGGGGCCGGCCCGGCGGCGTGGTTTCCCTGGGTCCTGGGTGCGACGCTGGGCTCGTTTCTGCTCTCGCCCCGGCGCCTGTCGCTGGGCCGGCTGTTGCTGCTGGGCGCCCTGCTGGTGCCGGCGTTGATGGCCAATCGCAACCTGCTGCTGCTTTTCTGGGTGAGCGGTCCGCTCCTCCTGGCCAATGCCGCGATGGCCCTGCCGCACGCTCGGCGGGAGGGCCGGGGACGGATTGTCGCCGGGTTGGCCACCAGCCCCTGGCTGGCGGTGTTGCTGCTGGGCGCCCTGGTCCTGCCCCTGTCGTCCCGGTTGCGGGCCCAGGGTCCGTTGTCGGTCCCGGCACCGTTTCGGGTGCCCATCGCCGCCAGCGAGGTGATCGAAAAGCTGCCGGCCCGGGGCCATATCTTCAACTCGGTTCGTTACGGCGGCTACCTGATCTGGAAGCTGTACCCGGCCCGGCGTCCCTTCATCGACGGGCGCCTGGTGCTGCGCAGCGGCGGGCAGTTTGCCGCCTATCTCGCGGTTCTCGACCACCCCGAGCGCTTTGCCGGCTACGCCCGCACCCATGACCTGCGTACGGCCGTGTTGCCGGTGGCGCAACCGGATCGCTACCGCCGCCTGATAGCGACCCTCTACCGCGCTGACGACTGGCGACTGGTGTTCACCGACGGCACCCAGACCGTCTTCACCCGGGAGGCCGGCGGACCGGAAACCCTCGACCTGGCCGACCGGCGTACCGTGGCCGGCATCGCCGCCTCGCTGTCCCGGCGCTTCGCAAACGATCCGGCGGCGCGGGCGAGAGCCCACTTCAACCTGGGGCTGTTGCTGGACGTCACCGGCAATCCGACGGCGGCCGTCGCCGTCCTGGAGGGGTGTTCCGGCCGGCGGGCGCGGGCACTGTTGGCCCGCAGCCTTTACCTGGCCGGCCGGCGGCGGCGGGCCGGCGAGATCTCGCGCCGGTTGCTGGTCGAGGACCCCGGAGATATCGACAGCCTGTTGCTGCTGGCGCAGCTGGCCCGCGAGTCCGGTCGGTTAACGGAGGCGCTGGAACTGGTCGGGCGCGTCCTGGAGGTGAACCCCCACCATCTCGCGGCCCGGCAGCTGCTGCAGGGAATGAGGCGGCCCGCCGCCACGGCCGGAGGAGGTGACCATGTGCCGGAATAGGGCGTTGCTGGTGCTGCTGCTGCTGGGGGCAACCACGGCGGCCGCCGCGGAGAGACGTACGGCCCGCCCGGCGCATGCCGGCGCAGGCGGCGAGGTGGTGGTCTTCCTGGGCGACAGCATCACCTGGCAGAACCTCTACCCCGCATACATCGAGGCCTATTACCGACGCCGCTACCCGCAGCGCCGGGTGCGCTTCGTCAACCTGGGAGTCCGCGGCGACACCGCGGCCGGTGCCGCCATGCGCCTGCAGCGCGACCTGTTTCCCCTGCCGGCCAGCCTGGTGGTGATACTGCTGGGCATGAACGACGGCGGCTACCGCGGCTACAACGGCCTGCTGTTGCGCTACTACCTGGCCTACCTGGCCCAGTTGGTCGATCTCATCGAGCAAAGGACGGAGGCCCGGACGCTGCTGCTGACGCCCACCTGCGTCGAGCCGCTCGACTACAACAAGCGGCGCTACAATCGCATGCTGGCGGCCATGGCGGCGGGAGTGCGCGAGCTGGCCGCCCGGCGCCGTCTGCCGTCGGTGGACCTGTTCGCCTCCTTCACGGCGGCGTTGCGCCAGGCTCGTGCGCACTCGATACGGCTGATGCTCGACCCCGTCCACCCCGGCCCGGCCGGTCACCTGGTCATCGCCGGGGCGCTGCTCGACTGGCTCGACCCTTCCCCGCCCCGGCGGCGGCTGCAACTGGTCTACCGGCCGGAGCGGCTCGAGTGGAAGCACGACCGTGCCTGTATCAGCTTCACCCATCCCCACGACAACGTTTACCTGCAGCCGGCCGCCCGCGCCGGCCTGCCGGTGGTGACCTCGGGGTGGCGCTTCGCCTCCTACCGGCTGGTGGTGCCCGGGTTGGACGGGCGGCTGCAGGTGTCCATCGACGGGCGAGAGCAGGGCCTGTTTGCGGCCGCGCAGTTGGCCGCCGGTCTCGAACTCGACTGGTTGTCGCGGGCCCCCTGGGTGGTCGAGGCCCGGCGGCTGTGGCAGCTTCTGCAGGAGCGCTGGCGATTGAGCTATTACCTGTGGGATCCGCGGGAGCTGGGGCGGGACGCCTGGTTGCAGGTGAATCCTCCGGGTCGTGAGGTAATCGACAAGGAGGCCGCCTACCGGCGGCTGCTGGAGGTGTCCCGGCAGATCGACTCTTTCCCTCCCGGGCGGGCGCGCCAACACCGCCTCTGCCTGGACAGGAGACATTGACAGGGGGCAGGCGCCGGTCGATTCTGCTACAATGAAGGGCCACCAGGAACTGCCGGCCGTCGCCGGCCAGGGAGCATGAAGATGTACGGGAAGAAAGGCGTTGTTGTAGTGGTGGTTTTCCTGCTGGGCAGCGCGCTGCTGGCCGCCGGGCCGGCGCGGGCCGAGCATCCTGCCGACGGCTGGATCGTCTGGGCCTCCGACCGCCAGGACAGCCGCCACGAGATCTACCTGATGAAGGCCGATGGCACGGGAGTGACCCGCCTGACCACCACCGGGGCGCGCATGCCCATGTGGTCGCCGGACGGACGCTGGATAGCCTACGAGACCGTGCCGCTGGGCGAGACCCGGGTGATGCGCTGGGACGGCAGCGAGGACAAGAAGATCTTCGACGGCAAGCCCAAGTTCTGGTTGTGGGACGGCACCCGGGTGGTGTGCCTGGACGGCAACGACGATCTCTACCGGGTCGATCCCGAGACCGGTGCCAGCTCCTTCTGGCTGCACAAGAACGACTTTTCCCACCTGGCCTCCAAGAGCTGGAGCCCCACCGGCTTGACGGCCGACGGCCGCTGGCTGGTTACCTGGACCGATCGCTACCGCAACGGCTACAGCGGCAGCAACGGCAGCTTCGATGCCTACCACGCGGCGGTGTTGCTGGATCTGGACAACAAGGATGACATCTGGTTCATCGGCAGCGGTTGCGAACCCACCACTCCCCCGGGTGGCGACTGGGTCTACCATGTCTGCGGGGGAATATACTGTGACACCCATCCCGACATCTTCCACATGCGGGTGAGCGATCGCCAGGATCGCAGCTCCTACTCGCCGGTGGTGGCCCACGCCGACGCCGACTGGGGGCACGAGTACTTTCCCCGCATATCCACCGACGGCGAGTGGCTGGTGTACGGCGCCACCACCGGTTGCCACGATCACGACACCTGCGACTACGAGATCTTCATACATCCGCTGTCCGGTGACAACGACAACCGCGAGCGCTTGACCGACGATCCCCACAACGACCAGTGGCCCCACCTGTACGTGGGCGAGCTGTGGGGCACGCAACCGCCGCAGCTGACCAGCATCGAGGTGGTGGCCGCGGAACCGTCGATTCCCAGCGGCGGGGCCACCGCTCTTACCGCCTACCCCCGGGACCAGCACGGCGCACCCTTCGCCAGCGACATGAACTGGTCGGTCTCCGGCGGTGGCTCGATGAATCCCGCTTCCAGTTCGCAGGCGGCCACCGAGCACACCAGCACCTTCACCTCAGACGGCAGTGAGGGCACCTTCGTGGTCACGGCCGAGTCGGGAGGTGTCCAGGGTACGGCCACCATCGAGGTGGTTTCGACCATGCTGCCCATCAGGATCAACTGCGGCAGCAACGATTACGACGTGGCCGGTTGGCTCCGGGACGATGCCTTCGTCAGCGGCGGCAGCGACTGGGTGAATCCCGACACCGTGGACACCCAGGGAGTCGTCAACGCCGCCCCGGCCGCCGTCTACCAGAGCGTGCGTCACGAAAGCCCGCACCGCTACGACATTACCGTACCCGATGGTGTCTACCTGCTGCGCCTGCACTTCGCCGACAAGTACGGCAACCGTTCCATGAACTACTTCGCGGAGGGAGAGCAGATTCTCAGCGATTTCGACATCGCCTCCTCGGCCGGCGGCAGCAACCGGGCCCTGGTGCTGGATTTCCGGGTTGCCGTGAGCGATGGCGACGGCCTGCAACTGGACGCCCAGAGCAGTGGAGACGTCTTCGAGGCCGGTATCGAGGTGCTCCAGTGGACGGAGGACGAACCGCGGCCCGACGGCGACGGCGGATCGGTCGATGGTGATGGAGGCGGGCCTGCCGACGAGGCGGGGGACGGCGGCCAGCAGGACGGCGGCGGGGGAGACAGTGGCTCCGGCGATGATGCCGGCACGGTCGTCTCGGGCGGCTGTTCCGCCTGCTCCGCCGCTGCGCCGGGTGGCTGCTGGTCGCTACTGTTGCTGGCGGGGTTGTTGTTGCTCGGGCGTCGTGGCCGCTGAAACCGGAGCCGACATTTCCCCGAGAAGAACGGCCAGGTTCCCTTGCAGGCCGGGCAGCCCCGGCTGCAAGCCGAGCGCTCGCCGGTAGGCCGCCAGCGCCCGGCGCCGCTGGCCGAGCAGTTGAAACGCCAGGCCCAGGCTGGCCTGGGCCTCGGCAAAGTCGGGAAAGTCCTCGACCGCCCGGCGGTAATGCCGCAGTGCCCGGCGCAGGTGGCCGCGCCGGCGGTACTCGTTGCCCAGGTTGAAGTGCAGCACGGCCAGGGTCTCGTCGTCTTCCAGGGCGCGCAGGTAGGCCCCGGCCGCGGGCGGAACCTGCCAGCGGCGTCGGTACCACTCCTCGGGCATGTTCTCGCCCTTTCTGAGCAGTTCGATGTTGACGTGGCCCGGTCCCTCGCCCAGGCGCAGGAAAAAATGACCCGGTACCAGCACTCCGTTGACGGGCAACCCCAGCCGGCGTGCCAGCACCAGGTACAGCCCGGCCAGCCCCAGGCAGGAGCCGCGACGGTTTTCGAGTACCCGGGGCAGCAGCGAAAAGCGCAGGTCGCGGTCGGCGACCTCGCGCCGGAAGCCCGCCCGGCCGAAGAAGAACTCGTTCAGCTCGACCACGGCGGCCGGACCCCGCTCATCCCCGACCACCCGCCGGGCGGCCACGGCCAGGGCGGTCAGCCTGCTGGCCGTTTCCCGGGCCGGGGGCAGGGTCACGCCCAGTTGCCGGCGTGCCTCCTCGGCGACATCCAGCAACCCGCTCTCCAGGTACCGGCCGGGACGGGCACGTTCCCCGTCGGATCGGCAGGCACCCAGCCAGGCCGGAAACAGGGCACTGCAGAGCAGCAGGGTGGGCCGGCACCGCACGGACTACCTCTCCTTCCGCTCCGGCTTCAGTGGTTCCCAATCTTCCCAGTAGTCATACAGGTCGCGGGCGGCGAACATCCAGATTACCAGCCGCTTGCCGGCCAGCGCCTGCTCGCCGCGGCGCAGCAGCTTGCGCCGCACGTTGGGTCCGCCGCCGTAACTCATCACCAGGTCCACGGGGTGACCCAGGAGCCGGGCCAGGTGTGCCGACACGCCGGCGTTGCGGCAGTAGGTCCTCTGGTAGACTCCCGTGAAGCTGTCTCCCAGGATGACTATGGGGCTGTGTGGATCGTCGTCGTAGGGCTGGCCGTCCGGGTCGAGCACCCGGTGAGCGATGAGCTCGGCGGGGCGGTAACGGCCCTTTTCTTCCTCGGCCAGGCGCGAGACCAGGTCGCCCTGGTGCCGGAAGCGGACTTCTTCCTGCCGGTAGGCGATGGTCTTTTTCGCCAGCGCGGCATGCCAGGGATACTTCTTGATGCGGGCGGCGAGCAGCCGCGCCGCCAGGCGTAGACCGCGATCGGTCCAGTGCGTATCCTGGGGCTGGTAGAGAAGTTGCTGTTCCGGCCGGCGGGAGGCCCGTGCCGCCAGGAAGGCCGGCAGCAGGTCGACAACCTCCACCCCGGCCCCGGTGAGTTCCAGCAGCAACTTGCGCCCGTAGGGATTGAGCACCGGCAAGGAAGCCGGGTCGAAGCGGCCCGGCAGGATCTTGTCGGGAAACACCTCCACCTTGGTGGGAATGGGTACCAGCAGGAAATCCACTCCCAGTCTCTCCAGGTAGTTCTTGAAGTCGACGATGGTGGGAAAGGGATTCTTGCCGGCCGGCTGTTGCTGCAGGTCGCCGCCAACCACGTACCTGATGGAGTTGCGGAAGAAGAGGAAACCGTCGCGTCCCGCCAGTGCCTTGATGCTCTCGGGCCGGGAGCGTAGCACCTGGCGCAGGTGTCGCCAGTGCCGGGCCAGGCTGGCGGCCCATTGCTGCCACGATCCACCGTTGTCGGCCAGCTGCCGGGCCAGCGCCCGGCGCCGGGGCTCCAGCAGCGGAGTGATCCGTCGTTTCTCCACCGGCGCCGACGCGGCGGCGGCGGGGGAGGGCGGCGCGGCGCCGTCGGTGCTCAAGCCGGCGACGGCGAAGACGTTGTAAATCGCCCGGCCGCGGGGCTTGCCGCGCATGACGAACACCGGGGCGGCGACCTGCAGGCCCGCCAGCTCGGCCACTACCTCGGGCTCGGTATCGGCCAGCGGCCAGACGCGGCTGTCGCCCAGGTCGACCACGTCGGTGTTATAGGAGGGATACCAGTAGGAAGCCAACTCGTTCAGCCAGGCCTTGACCTGGCCCGTCTCGAGCAGGCGGCCGCAGTATTCCCGCTTCACCCGGTCGACGATGGCCCGGCTGACCAGCCGCGGCTGCAGCTGCCCGTAGATCTCCGGGACTCCGTCACCGTCCTCGTCGGGCATGTCGGCAAACAAGCGGGCCCAGGGGGCGAACTCGATCTTGACCCACCACTGTTCCCCCGCGGGAGCATCTCCGTCCTGGTGACGGTAGAGCTCGCTGATCTCCTGGCTGGTGTGCTGTATGTTCCGGGGCCCGCCCCAGCTCTCGGCCCGCACCGCCGAGCGGGCGCTTTCCAAGGGAGCGGCCTGGGCGTAGTCCCAGCGGGAGAGAAAGTCCACCAGCGGCGAAAAGGCCAGCGGCCGCCGGCGTTCGCTTTCGCTCAGAGGGGTCTGCCCCATCGAGGCCACAACCGAACCGGGCACCAGTACTCCCGCAAACAGCTTGTCGGTCGCGGGTACGCTGCTTGCCGGGGGCAACGGCTGCTGCGGTTCCGGGCCGTTGATCATCACGTTGGCGTGGTAGGCGGCGTAGTCGAGGTTGGCCCGGGTAGGCCGGAGGACGCGGCGTACCAGCACGCGCGAACGCAGGCGGTGGTAACCGGGGTTGATGGTCTGGACCTCGAGGTTGCCGACCGGCACGGGCTCTCGACCGGCTGGCCGGGGCCAGGGAAAACGAGGTGGCCCGCAAGCGGCCGCCAGTGCCAGCACCAGGGCCGGCAACCAGCACGGTGGCCGGTTGCCGCCGGAGCGGGAATCAGCAGGCATGGTACCTTCCTTTCCGGTATCTCCAGAGCACTCCCAGCACCCGCAGCCCGTAGGCCAGGGGATTGAGGTATGATACTTCGTCGGCGTAGCGAGTGGGAATGGGCCATTCTCCCACAGCCAGGCCGCGGGCCCGGGCGCTGGCAATCATCTCCAGGTCGAACTCGAAGCCGTCGCTGAGCCGGCGATAGGGGATGCGCCGCAAGGCGCGCCGGCTGTAGAGCAGGTAACCGCTGTGGTAGTCGCTGAGGCCGAGACCCAGGATGTGGTTTTCCAGGACCACCAGCACCCGCCCGGCCAGGTACTTGTACAGCGGCATGCCGCCGCTGAGGGCGCCACCGCCGGCCAGGCGCGAGCCCTGCAGGATGTCCAGCTGCAACCGTCTTCTCGCCTCCAGCAGTGCGGGCAGCGATTCCGGCGCGTACTGGCCGTCGGCATGCAGGCAGGCGATCACCTCGGCGCCGTCGTCCAGCGCCGCGCTCAGCCCGCACTTGACGGCGCCGCCGTAGCCCCGGTTGCGTTCCAGGTGGATGACCCGGATAAACCTTTGCCGGGCGGCCAGGTACTCGGCCACGGTGCCCGTGTCGTCGCTGCTGCCGTCGTTGACGATGTAGATGCCGTCCAGGCTGTCCGGCAGGGCGGTGGGAAGGCGTTGTATTACCGCGGCCAGGGTGCGTCCCGCATTGTAGGCGGGCATGACTATGGCCAGTCTCACCGGGACACCTCGCCGGTGGGGGTGGCGGTGCCGTAGCGCTCCAGGTAGTCTCTGACGATCACGGGCAACATCTCGTCCAGGCCGGTCCGCGGCCTGAAGCCGATCAGCCTTTCGGCCTTGCCGATGTCGGGAATACGGTAATCGCAGTCGTCGTAGCCGGGGCCGTAGAAATCCTCTGCGCTGACCCGGATCACGCCTGGAAGCGGCCGTCCGGGTTGGAGAGCACCGAAAACGGCGAGCATCTTCCCGGCCAGGTCGGCGATGCTGATGTCGTTGCCGGGATGGCCGAGGTTGATGATCTCGCCCTGGCAGCGTGCCGGCCGGAGCAGGATGGCCCGCACCCCGGCCACGAAGTCGTCCACGTAGATGAAACTGCGCCGCTGGTTGCCGCCGTTGACCAGGGGCAGGGGCTCTCCCGCCAGCAGGGCCTTCATGAAGCAGGCCAGAACCCGCGGCAGGCCTTCACCGTCCCGGCCGGGGATGAAATCCATGCGCGGGCCGATGACGTTGAAAGGACGAACGATGGTGAAGGGCAGGCCGTGGTGCCGGCCCTGCGCCCAGATCAGGCGCTCCAGCAACTGCTTGGCACAGGCGTAGCTCCAGCGCTCCCGGTTGATGGGACCCAGCAGCAGACGCGACTCGTCCTCGCGCAGCGGCTGGCGGCTGCTGCCGGGAAGGGGCTGGCCGTAGACCTCGCAGGTGGAGAAATGCACCAACCAGCGGTTCCGCCGGGTACACAGTTCCACCAGGGGCACCAGGTGATCGTAGCTCTCGCGGATGACTTCCACCGGCCGGGTGTTGTACAGGGAGGGATTGCACAGGGCCGTGGTGGAGACGATGATCTGGTTGTTCTCCACCGCTTCTTCCAGGACACCGGCGGAGGTGATGTCGGCCGGGGTGATGGTGAGCTGCGGTGCGCTGACGGTGAGCTTGTCGAAGGTGGTGTCGATGGCCTGCACGCGGAATTTGCCGCTGTCACAAAGCGAGGTCACCAGGTGGGAGCCGAGAAACCCTCCTCCCCCGAGCACGCAGACTTTCTGGCGGCTGTCACCCGGCATGGCCCACCACCGGCTCAGAACAGCGATGTCTGCAGGCCCAGGCCTATGGTCCAGCTGTCCATGCGCTGGAAGGAAAGCGTCGTCGACAACGAGAGCATCACCGCCAGGTAGTCCGAGGACCACTCCAGGCCCAGGGTGGGAACTATCGAGAACATCTCCCGGGCGTTCATGGTGGTGACGTGGCGTTCGCGATCACTCATGAAACGACCGGTGACGGTCAGGCCGGCCGATGGCACCAGCGGCCCCAGCAGGTATCCCGCGTACAGGTAGCCGCTCAGGCTGGGAGCGCGGAAGTCGCCCACGCTGTTTTCCCAGCCGCCCCAGCCCAGCGTGCCTCCGTAGATCATCAGGCCCCAGTCGAAATCACGGGTGTACTCGTAGGTCAACGACGCTCCCATGACTCCCGAACCCAGCTGCTGGCGCTGCGGCAGGATGACTCCCCGGCGCACGGCGTCGTGGGCGCCGGTGGGGGCGGTCACCGCCAGGGTCAGGGTGTGGGCGTTGGTGATGCCCAGCTTGCGGGTCACCTCCAGGCTGAGGTCGCCGAAGCCGGGCAGGTAGGCCTCTTTCTCGACGCCGAAGGAATCGACCTTCTCGTGGTTGTAGAGAAAGGGAACGGTGGCGGCCAGCGACCACTTGTAGCCCAGGTTGGTTCCCAGGCGGGTGCTCAGCGACAGCGACTCGGCGCCGTCCAGGTAGGCATTGCGGGTGGCCAGGCACTGCACGTCGAGCAGGCCTCCGGTAACGCCGCGGCCGATCCACTTGAATCCCCCGGCGGTAGCCGTGGCCCCGCTTACCCCGCAGCCGCCGATGTCGCCCCAGCTGGCCAGTTCCTCTCCCCGGTGGTGCAGGTGCAGCAGCCATCCGGGCCGGCAGCCCGCCGGCAGCCCGGCCGGGGAGCCGCCGCCGGGCTCGGCCAGTTCCTGCCGGACCTGCTCCAGCAGCGCCCGGGCCTGGTTCCGCGCCAGCAGGCGATCGGCCAGGGGCACCAGGGCCGCCAGCCCCAGCGCCGGCAGCACGGCCAGGCACAGTAACCAGGGCAGCCTCGACAGTCTGCTGGTTGCTCTATTGCCCCGCTGCATGCTCCCCGCCAGTCGCCAGGGTGAAGATATCGGGCCAGCGATCGTTGCCCGAGTGGAAGGTCAAGCGGGTGGCCTCGGCGGCGGGCCGGCCGACCTCCCAGATGTAGATCTCGTAATCGGCGATGTCGTGATCGTGACCGCGCCGGGTGGCCGCCCATACCAGCCACTTGCCGTCGGGGCTCAACTTGGGGAAGTACTCGTGCGAACGCCGGCCGGGAATGTCCAGGTAACGCATTTCCTCGTAGGAGTACTCCCGCTCCGGGCGGCAGCCCTTCAGGGGAATGCTGAACAGTTCGCTGCCGCCGTTGCCGGAGGGGTTCACCCACAAGATGCGTCCCCCGGAGGGAAACCAGTTCACCTGGCAGCCCTCGCCGGTGTGGGCCCAGCTGTGCGCCTGCAGATCGTAGACGCCCGTCTGGCGCCGGGCCCCGCGCAGGGTCAGGGCCAGGCACTTGCCGTCCGGCGACAACTGGGGCTGCTGCAACTCGGCACCGCCCAGGGACTCGACCCGGGTGCTGTCCAGCAGCAGCTTCTCCTGGCCGCTGCCGAGATCCTTGGTGAAGACCTTGGTGTTGCGGCTGAACATGATCTGCCGCGGTCCGGTCCAGGTTCCCCAGCAGGCGTCCCCGGCCACCTTGCGGGGTTCACCGCCGTCGCTGGACACCGTGAACAGGTCCCACTTGAAGTTCATGTTGGCGTCCCGTTCGTAGACCCAGCCCTGCTTGCTGCGGCAGAAGAGGATCTCCCGGCCGTCGGGCGAGAAGCGCGGGAACCAGTCCACGGTCTCTCCCCGGGTGATCATCTTGATGTGGGAACCGTCCGGGTTCATGGTGAACAGGTTGTGGTTGCCGGCCCGCGAGCTGGACCAGACGATCAGGCCCTTGACCTTCCGGCCGATACGGGCCCGGGCGGCCTGGGCCTCGTCGTCGATGGCGGCCTGGGTGCCCGTGCCCGGGCGGCCGCTCAGGGCGGCGCAGGCGCCCAGGGTCAGGCAACCGGCCAGCAACAGCAGTTTTCTTAAGACGTCCATGTTTGCCTCTCCCGTAACAGGTTTCTCAACCACGACAACGCCTGAGGCCCTCGTACACGCCCAACGGCTCATAGCCTAGATCCTCCCGGGCCGAGGAGCAATCCAGATTGGCGTCCTGGGTGATCCCCGCGATGGCACTGGGGCTGAAGGGATGGCCCCGGGCCACCAGCTGCCAGGCCCGGGCCGCCAGCCGGCAGAGAGCGACCGGAAGGGGAAGGAAGTAGCCGTTCTTCCCCTGCTGCTTCCGAATCAGCCGGGCCAGTTCCATCATGCTGATCTCCTGGCCGCCGCAGAAGGCATAGGTCTTGCCGTGAGCGGTCCGGCAGCCGGCCAGGCTGAGCAGGCCGGCGATCAGGTCATCGAGAAACACCGGGTTCTTCAGTGCCTGCCCCCGTCCGATGAAGGGCACCAGCGGATATCTGCTCACGTAGGCCCGGAACAACTCGAACTCCTGTCCCCCCTCCCGGTCGTACACCAGGGTGGGACGAACGATGGTGTATTGCATGCGGCCGTTGCCCGACACCAGCCGCTCGCCCTCGCGCTTCGAGCGCGAGTAGGGGGTGCTGCGGGGGTAGACCACCGATGCCGAGGAGACGTAGATGAAGTGTTCCACACCGGCCCGGGCGGCCTCGGCCAGCACGTTGCGGGTGCCTTCCACGTTGACCCGCTGGTAGATTTCCGGGTGGCGACAGAGGATGACGGCGGCCAGGTGGTAGACGGTGTCCACGCCGGCGAACAACCCGGCCAGGGAGTCCGGCCGGGTGATATCGCCGATCACCAGCTCGCAATCCAGCCGGTCGATTCGCGCCCGGCCGGGATCGTCGGGCAACACCAGCGCCCGCACGGTGAAGCCCCGCTCCAGCAGGCCCTGCACCAGCCTGGCGCCGACCTTGCCAGCTCCGCCTGTAACCAGAATGTGCCTGGCCACCTGTCGTCTCCTGCACCGGTATGCATCTGGAACCGATCCGGGTAGTAACATAAAAGATCGCACAGTTCCAGGATCCGCCGGCCGTTCCCTTCCCCGCCGGGTCAAAAAATGATATCTTTTTCCCGTTGAACTGCTCAAGGGAGGCGTTATTGCGCGCATCGTCCGCACCGCTACTGGCGGTCGGCCTGCTGCCGGCGCTGCTCTGGCCCCTGCCCGGACGGGGCCAGGCCGGCATCAGCGACACCATACTGCAGCTCAGCGGCAACCAACGGGTCAAGATCGTCTGGCAACGTGATACCACGCCGGCCGGCGACAACGTCTTCGGAGGGGCCAACGTCTTCCGCTTGCTGGGCTACGATACCGCTGACGACACCATCCGGGTGATACTGAACAACCTGGACGACTACACCAAACCGCTGTTGACCCACGACGGGCAGCGCATCGTCTATTCCGATCGCGTCGAGCGCAAGGTGTTCGTCTGCAACTGGGATGGCAGCGGCGTTCGCCAGGTGGCCAATGGTTTCGCCGGCGCCTTGTGGTTCGACGAGAGCACGGCCACGGAGTGGGTCTACTTCCAGGAAGGAGGCGACGGCGACAACGATGCCCTGCCCCTCAAGCGTGTCAACCTGGACGACGGCAACCAGGTGGAGCTGGTCTGGAGCGCCAGCCAGACCAATGCCTACTGGTTGTCCATCTCGGCCGACGGCGCCCGCGTCGCCAGCTCCTGGCCCTGGCCGCAATGCGGCGCCGCCGAGCCGTCCTACGACGGCTCCGGCGGGGGCAGCCTCTACATTCCCGACAGCGGTTACTACACCACCGGTTGCTGGACCACCATCACCCCCGACGACAACTACCGGGTGGGAGTCTTCGATAGCGCCCACCGCAACTGGCAGGTGTGGGACTGGCCTCCGGGCACCATGCGCATGCTCGACCTGCACGCGGCGCCGGGAATCAACGGCTGGGAGATCTATCACCCCAAGATGTCCAACAACCCGCGCTTCCTGGCCATGACCGGGCCTTACAGCAACGGCACCATGGGCGACAACAACATCCGCGCCGGCGGGCCGCAGGTGGAGATCTACCTGGGCAAGCTGGATACCGGCTTCAGCCAGGTGACCGACTGGGTGCGGGTGACCAGCAACTCCCAGGCGGAGTTCTTTCCCGACGTCTGGGTCGACCCCGGCAGCAGCACCCAGGTGCGCATCGATTCTTTCAGCGCCAATCCCGCCCAGATTGCCCAGGGTGCGGGCAGTACGCTCTCCTGGCAGACCGGCAATGCCACCGCGGTGTCGCTCGACCAGGGCATCGGCGCGGTGGCGGCAGCCGGCTCGCTGCAGGTGTTTCCTGCGGCCGACACCACCTACACCCTCACCGCCACGGGGCCGGGCGGTCCGGTCAGCAGGCAGGTGACGGTGAGCGTCGTCTCCTTCACGCTGCCGCTGGCCATCAACTGCGGTGACGGCACTCCCGCGGTGGCCGGTTGGGGGGACGAGGATGTCTTCCGCAGCGGTGGAGAGGAGTACGATTTTTCCGGGCCGGTCGACCTCAACGGCCAACCCCGGCCGGCGCCCGCCGATGTCTACCTGACCTGTGTTCATCGCGATCACTCCTATTCCTTCCCGGTGCCCGACGGCAGCTACACCGTGCGCCTGCACTTCTATGATGCGCCGGAAGCCAGCGGGCGGGCCATGGATTACACCATAGAGGGTGTGCGCGTGCTCGACGACTTCAGCATCGTGCAGGCCGCGGGCGGCGGCGGCAGGGTGGTCATCAAGGAATTTCCGGTTGTGGTGGCCGACGGCAACGGGCTGCAGATCGTGGCCGAGAAGGACCAGGGCAACGACGCCTTCGAGACGGCCATCGAGATCTTCGCCGGCTCCAGCGACGATCAGGCCCCCCAGGTGAGCATCACCAATCCCCTGGCCGGCTCCCTGCTCAGCGGCGACGTGACGGTGACCGGCACGGCCACCGACAACGTGGCCGTGGCACGGGTGGAGGTCAGCCTGGACGGGGGGAGCTGGGAGCTGGCCGAGGGCACCGACTCCTGGAGCCATACCATCTACCAGCTGGCCTTTTCCGACGGCTCCCATACCATCACCGCCCGGGCCACCGATACCGCGGGCAACCAGGCCACGGCCACGGTCGATGTCACCACCGACAATCAACCGTCGATCACCATCCTCTCTCCCGCCGGGGGGGAGAGTTGGCCGGGCGGTGGCAGCGGCCATATTCGCTGGACCACCAGGAACCTGTCCGATGTCACCATCCGCTTCTCGGCGGACGGCGGCGCCAGCTACGCCGAGATCGTCCCCTCGATTTCCGACAGCGATCCCGGCTGGGGCGATTATACCTGGCAGGTGCCCAACCAGGGCACCGAGCAGGCCCGCATTCTCATCCACGGCTACTTCGACAGCACCGTCCGGGCCGAGTCCAACCTGTTCACCATCGTGGCCTCGGGCCAACCGCTGATCGATCTGCTGACACCGCAGGCGGGCGATCTCCTCATCGGCGGCAGCGAGCAGGCCATAACCTGGAACGCCACCGACGTGGAGTCGGTGGTGCTGGAATACTCGCTCGACGGCGGCGCCGAATTCCGGCAGCTGGCCACCGTGGCCAGCAGCGCCCCCGACTGGGGCGGCTATTCCTGGTCTGTGCCCCAGGTGCAGACCGACCTGGCCGAGGTGCGGGCGCGCACCACGGCCGGAGACGTCCAGGACGTCTCCGGCCTGTTCAGCATCGAGCCGTCGTCGCTTTCGCCGGGGGACCTGGAGGTGACCGGCCTGACCATCGTCGGCCGGGTACCGGCCGGCGCCGGCAACGTCAGCCAGCTGCGGGTGGGCGGGCAAACCGTGCCGGTGGCCCCCGACGGCTCTTTCACGGCACAACTGGAGCTGGCGCCCGGATTGGAGACGGTCAGCCTGTCGGTTACCGCTGACCAGTCGCCCGGGCGGCGCCTGGTGCGCCTGGACATCGCCGACGCCGAGCCGCCCATAGAGGGGCTGGAGGTGTCGGCCGAACAGTTGCGTACCTTCTGCGGCGGGCGCTCGGGTGTGCTGGTGTGGGTGGACGCCGGCGGGGCGCTCAAGGTACTCGACTTCCGCGAGCAGGAGCCGGCGGTGCGCACCTTGGCCGGTACCATGGACGTGGTCAATCCGTTGCTGGCCCCCGATGGCACCAGGGTAGTCTACAGCCAGGGCCGGCCCAATGGTCCCAAGAACATCATCATCGCCTTGCTCGACGGCAGCGACTCCCGACAGGTGGCCGTGGGCGACGTGGCCTATTTCAACTTCAGCGGCGGCGAAGAGTCACTGGTCTACTGCGACTGGTCGGAAAAGAGCCAGAACGGTGCCGACGGCAAGACCTACCGGCTGCCACTGGTCGCCGGGGGAGTGGAAGCCGCGGGAGACCCGGTCGAACTATGCGCGCGGGCCATGGATGCCGGTCCCAACCAGTCGCTACACTGGCTGGGGCAGGTCTACGAGAAGCTGTGGGCCTACGACCTCGTCAACCAGCGGGATTATCCCACCGAGAGATTCTTCCTGGCCGACGGCAGCGTCGCCGATCACCAAGCCTGCAACGGCTCTATGGTTCCCGACGCCAGCGCCCGCCTGATGTGCCTGGTCATACCCCACGACTACGTGCGCATCTTCTCCTATAGCAGCGGCAGCGACGATTTCCGGCAGACCTCCCAGTTCCGCCTGCCCGCGGGAATGACCGAGTGGGAGTTTCCGGAATGGTCGACCGACCCGGGGTACTTCACGGCCATACTGCGCGCCGCCGACCTGCAGAACCGGCTGGTCGTCGTGAAGGTGGTCGAGGGTGACCTGGTGCCCGAGCTGTTGCAGATTACCGGCCCGCAGGAAGGGGCTACTTACAGCCACCTGTACCTGGAGCCGTAGGGGGAGCCGCTCATGAAGGCGTTGTGGATTAAGGAAACGCTGACGCTGGCGGTACTACTGCCGCTGGCGGCTTGCAACGGTACCATCTACCCGGAAGACGGCGGTCAATCTCCTGCCGCCTTCCTGGTGGATTCCTTTACCCTGGCTGGCACTACCGGCGCCGACTGCCAGGTCAGCGTGGCCGGCCTTTCCGACGACGACGGCCAGGACGACATGTCCTGGCAGTCGACGTTCCGGCTCGATGACGGCGAGAGCCCGGCTTCCCTGCCCGGCGACGACGGCAGCCGCTGGCAGCAGAGCCTGCTGGTCAAGGCCGTGCGCCGATCCGACGGCCAGACCTTTTACAAGAGAGTGACCATCACCTTTTTCACGGGCAGCGACGGTTCCTGAGGACTGCCCGGTATTGCCGGGGCCGGCCAGGCACCGGTTGACACCCCGCGAACGGCGGTGGTATCGGTTGACCTGCTACCAGATGCCAGGCAACCGGATGCACGGCAGGAGGTGACTCGATGT
>Ga0190359_1000552_pt1 | contig 25180 bp, 18 predicted proteins | sample 48721823_MG_FD_161269 | JGI IMG/M metagenome (GOLD analysis project Ga0190359, IMG submission 161269) | Hydrothermal vent microbial mat bacterial communities from Southern Trench, Guaymas Basin, Mexico - 4872-18-2-3_MG | ecosystem: Environmental > Aquatic > Marine > Hydrothermal vents >... | reverse complement strand
GGAAAATTTATCGGATGAATAGCCTGAAAAATTAAATTTTCGTTGCGATTTAATATAAAAAATGTGAGATGCAATCAATTCGCCATCCGTATACAATTCTATCTTATGGCCCCCACCGACCAAATTCCCAGTTTCATAAACATATAAAATCTTGTCAGGATTTTGAATTTCTTTGAATAGCGTCCCATCAATATATATTTTTATATCCTCTATATCCTCATTCTGTGCGTTAAACAGACTAACGGTAACAAGCACACGATTTTCCTCAAATGTCGAATTATCATCGGGATCGAGCAGTAAGATGCCACTTATTCTCCTATTCACTTTTACGGAGAATGGCTGTAAGCTTGAACCGAAATTAATATTTGAACCGTTTTCATATTCCAGATAATAGTATAAGAATCTTACATCTATCGGGACACTGTAATCGTAAGTAAATTTATTCCCGATTTTCTCCATTTTATACTTGATATAATTCGATGAAAAGTCTGTCTTTATATACAAATTCATAACTCCCGATGAATCCGAATCTATAACATTTGCCTCAAATTTTATAATATTCCCCGCTTTCGCTTCGAGAACGGGTATATGATCTATAATTGCCGAATATACCGCATTTGAGGTAATCAAAATAAATATGATCAATAATAAAATGTTTCTACTTACCTTCATAATCTATGGTAATTTTTCGTTTAACATCTCTTGCATCCATGAATTCAATCTCCAACTCGTTATTTTTAACCACACCTCCGCTTTTTACAACAGGCATCCGCCCTTTAAAGCAGAAGGCACTCTCCCCTTTATGTACTAAAACGGAACCCTGGTTGTTAAATAGCACAACAACACCTTTATACATCATTAAGGATAACGAATCATTTACAAATCTCATCCCAAATTCAGTTCCTTTTATAGATGCCGTTGCAACAGGTGTTGCAATGCTAAATGCTCCCTCCTTTCCTTTTTTTATACTTGCTACAATATCTCCCACCTTCAGAAACAACCTTTTTGCAATTCGTCCGTTTTTGATTTTTCCTTGGATTTTAATCGTGGAATTTTCCTTTATGGCCACTATATCACCTTTATCTATAAATTTGACAACAGCCAGTCCTTTTTTCCCAACCTTAATTACATCTCCGTTAATCACTTTGTAGCCCGAAGTGATTTTATCCCAATTTTCCCCATTCTGAACAGTTACATTACCTCGGACTTTCAATACGTACGCTATAACTTTCTTCGCACCATCACCATACATAGTAATAAAAACAAGAGAGAGTAAAAGTATTACGGATATTTTTCTCTTCATCTCACCACCTCTATTTCTTTTATCTGATTTTTATTTATTTTTTTAAGTATATAAAGTAAATCCAACAAAGAAATTTCTTTTCCGTTCAACTTTGCTCCGGTTACTTTACAGTTTTTTGAAATAGCACCTCTCCCGGCGACCCGTTTGATTTCTCCAATCAGTATATTGTTGTCCACTTCAGCAGTCCCCATATATCTGAAAAAACTTGGCTCGCTTTTTACCTGGTGTCCTCCGTTGCTTGTTATTATATAACTGCTCACCTGCCAAATATAAACCTGCCCCTTTTCCAGAGGTGGTGCATCAGGAGGGTATTCCAGACTTTTCTTGCTTATATTGTCTTTTTCATAAATGGGATTAGTCAAAATATTAATCCCTGAAACAGCTCCTCTATTGTACTTATAAAGATAAAAATTGTAATTCATATCTGTTCTTGAGTTCCATATAAAACGTAAATTCGATGAATTAACCGAGTGAATATTTTGTCTATCTGTCCCTCCCGGAAAAACAGGTGTTATAATTATCGAGTTTATTACATTGAAATTTTCGCTCCATTGCGATAGATCCGCGTTGTTCGGAGCAAGCACATGCACGGAAATAGTATACACATCTTCCGGTAATCTGCCGGCAGCGGCAGTTTCCGTTATCAATTCTTCAATATCCGAATTAATTTGAATTTCATTCATCGTAATATTTTTATCATTGTTATTGAGGGAAGTATTTACAAGAGTCCATGTCTCAAGTGGATTTAGTGTAAATTGATTTGTTGTCATTACCGTAATTTCTCCGTATCGTTGGGAACTTAAGGAAATCAATAAATGAATATTTACGGACGTATCTGCATCATTTGTAAATGTAACACTAAAAAGCCTCGTGTTAAAACTTGCAAGGTCTTTTAAATTGTACAGGTATAATATTCGTAAATTCCTATTTATAGTCCCTGTAATGGAAACGCTGGAAAAGAGATTAATCGAAAACACAAAAACTATAAATATAAAGATTAAAATTTTTTTCATAGTTTCTCCTTTTTTATTTGTTTTATTATACCACCTAAAAGGTTTATATGTCAACATTTACAATATTTAAGATATTTTAATTTTTTATGCAATGAGAGTAGAAAAATTATTTATTCTATTTTTTAGGCTTTCGGGTTCTCAGTTAGCTCATCTGCATCTCTCTACGATTAATATATTCACACTTATTTAATACTAAAAATTTCATTGCCTTTTTTATAATTTTTTGCTATATATAATTACCAGGAGGTAATATGAAAAGTACGATTTTCATACCATTTCTTCTTTTACCTGTTATTCTGAATGCCTACGCATTCGACCTCGGAATACAGCTAAATAATACGACAAATTTTGCCAATGTTCAGGGAGTTACAAACAGCAGAGCCACAGGATTCGGTTTTGGTTCTGGAATCTTTTCATTGTTCCCCGTAAATGACAAATTTAAAACGGGCATTTCCATACAGTATACCGGTTATAATTATAATTTTAGCGATATAACATTCACTAATACAACAGTATACTATCAACTCCATGTTTCAAATCTGACAACGGAGCTCCTGACGACCTATTCGCTGCCCCCTTACGAATCCTTTATACCCGTATTTCAAGCAGGTTTCATGATTAATTATGGTATAAGCGGGAAATACTTTTCAAACATATCAGCAGGAAGAACAACAACCATAACATCCCTCACAAAAAACGATCTTAACACTGATGTTCTTTTGGATGCAGGATTTTTAATGAGGTATAAAACCTCTCTGTATGACAGAACTCTATATGTGTCACCTGCAATTAATCTGATATACAACCTCACCGGCAGCGGCTCTCACGTAGGTTATATAAATCTTAATTACTCACCCAATTTAACAATAATGTTGAATTTGAAAATTTCCATGCCAATGCAAATAGAAAACCAATAAAAGGAGTTATTATGAAAATCTTCGGAATACCTGTCGCTGAATATAAGAAAAGGAGAGATAACCTTTTAAAATCCATTCCTGACAAATCGCTTTTAATAATACCGTCAAATTACAATTCATTTTCAAATCTTGCTCCCTACAGACAGGACAGCAATTTTATCTATTTCAGCGGTTATGAACATGACAAATCTTATTTGTTATTTTACAAACATTCAAAACAAGCACTTTCAATACTACTCACGGAAGAGAACGATCCCGTAATGGAACTTTGGGTAGGGAAACGACCTGATCTTCAAGATATAAAAAAGGACTATCTGTTTGACAGAGTTTTACCCAATAAAAAATTTGATAATTTGATGTCACAGTTGCTTCCCGGGATTGAAAACCTACTCTTTCATTTCCCTTCCGAAGATTACAATGTTCTCGGAGTGGAAAGAGTGCTTGCAAAACGACTTATAGAAAAATACCCCCATTTGAAAATGGCTTCGGCAACCGCTTACATAGCTTCTCTTCGAAGGGAAAAGTCAAAAAACGAAATCGCCCAGATCACAAAGGCAATAGAGATAACAAAAATGGGAATATTAAATGCAGTAAAAGAGATTACCCCCGGAAAGAATGAATATAAAGTTCAAGCAGCCCTGGAATTCGGTTTTAGATATAATGGCTCCAGAAATAATGCATTTCAATCGATCATTGCATCGGGAATTAATTCCACTACACTCCACTATGAAGAAAACAATTCCGTTATTCCTGAAAAGAGCGTTATCCTATTCGATGTCGGTTCCGAATACAATTATTATGCAAGCGATATATCCCGTACATTCCCGACATCCAAAAAGTATACGAAAAAGGCGAAATCGTTATATAAAGCGGTTCTAAACACTCAGAAGGCAGTCATAGAAGAAATGAAACCGGGAAAGACATTCGGTGAATTAAATGAGCTAACTAAAAAACTTCTTGCAAAAGAGATGAAAAAACTCGGCTACATAAAAGAAGATTCGGAAATCTCCAAATACTATTATCATGGAGTCAGTCATCCTATAGGGCTCGATGTACATGACATTACAAGTTCTCCCGAACTTGTCGAGGGAGATGTAATTAGCTGTGAACCGGGACTCTACGTCAAAGAGGATAAAATAGGAATCCGCATAGAGGATGATGTGCTCATTACAAAGAATGGAGCAAGAGTCTTATCGGATATTATTCCAAAAGAAATTAACGATATAGAGAATCTTTTTTAACGATTTCTCAGATATCTTTTCTTATAAAATCGATGAGAAAAAAGGCTCCTATTATCGAAAATAGGTAATTTGAAAAAAATCGCCAATATACTATATATACCGGTATATACGCTTTCGGGCATATAGTGGAGAACAACGCCGCACCAGCAAGCTCCGCAGCTCCGCTTGCCCCGGGAGTCGGTGTAAAAGCTATGATATAAGTTAAAATAAATTGAACGATGGTTGCATCAATTAATGAAGTTTTAAGTCCTATGGTATAAAGTATAGCCGGTGCCAAAAGAAAATTCGCGGCGAGAGAAACATATGTAAGAATTACTGCTATTAAGGCGTTTTTACCGCCTCTCCGGAAAAAATTAAATATAATGTGTTTGAAATCTTCAAGACTATTGAAAATTTTCGGTATTTTAATTCTCCAGCTTTCTTTTTTTATTATTCCAATTAAAAATTTTTCAAATTTTGCCGGAACAAAAAATATAATTAAGAAAACAACAAGAATTGTTATGTAAAGAATCAATAGATAAAATAAGATTGTTTTAACAGCGCCAGAATGGAAAAAAGAAGCATATCGAATCGCTACAAAGGGGAGGGCAAATGGAACAATAAGTGCCGGTAAAATTCCCCTTATCACAATTAGAGCTGTACTCTCGGCAACGGAAAATGAACGCTTTGTAAGTAAATACAACTGAAACGGGGCACCACCCGACTGAAAAGGTGTAATAGTACCCAACAGGTTCCCACCCAAAGCAAAGTACAAAGAATCAAGTATGGAAAGGTTTTTCCCCATTGTTCTTGCTATATAAATAATCCTGATTGCATTAAAATATGCAAAGACACAGGCAATAAACAATGTTAAGAAAAAATAAGGAATTACGATATGTTTAAAGGCTTTTAGCGTATCTTTGGAACCTGTGAATAAAAGAATTACGAGCAATGAAATTACAGTCAAAATAAGAAATATTTTAATCCCGGTTTTTATTTTGGATTTATCAATAATTCCTGTCTGCATATTTCCCCCTTGTTAATCTGTTTTTGTTTTTACTACTTTACTATCGACCTCGATTTGTACTTTTTCCATTTTCTTCGGTTCGGGGAAATGTAGTACTTTAATAAAAATAAATCCCCCGATACCGGCACTTATATAAAATGTAAAAAACCTCCAAAGTATGGTATAAACACCGAGAAGAGCTTTTGGGCAAATAACCTGAAATAGTGCTATAAAACTACCCTCGGCAATCCCGCTTGCTCCGGGAGTAGGCATAAAAAGGAGAACCATCTGGAGAATAACCTGAAATGCTATTGCAAGATAAATTGAACCGCTTTGCCCCAGAGAATAGAGAAGCATTGGAGCCATAAAGTAGTACGAGAGCATGGAAAAAAGAGTCAATAGAAACGCCTCTAACAAGAGCAGTTTTTTCCTTGCGAAGTAAAGTCTCAAGCCAAGTTTGAATTCATCGATTTCTTCAAGTATGTTTTTCGTCACTCTTTCAAATTTAAGCTCTTTTTCTATTTTCCTTCTATCCTTGTATTTTTTTATCCGATTAAGCACGAAACGTTTAAATGAATCGGTTTTCTTTAAAATTATAATAAAAAGTAATATAACCACTAAATAAAATATTGTGAAGTATTTTAATAAGGTTTCTATTATAGCACTTTTTAGGTATGCATGAAAAAAATATAGTATTACGGGGATTAGAAGTAATTGGACACCAAAACCGAGTACCCCCCTGAATAGAAGAATCAATGTTCCTTGCCCTGCGGATATTTTTTTCTTATTTAGAATATAAAGCTGAACAGGTAACCCTCCTGTTTGAAAAGGGGTTACCGCAGCAAGAAAAAGCCCTGAAAGAATTACTTCAAAAGCCGTTGTAATGGGAACTTTTTTATTCAACGCCTTTGCAAGTATCTGAACACGATAAGCGTCTAGCGATATATACAATAACCATGCAATAAACGTAAGCAGCAAAAAAACGGGTTTAGCTTCTTTTAAATACTCTAATGTATCCTTTTTTACGGTGAAAATCATTATAATTATAATTATCACCGTAGAAATCGTTACGAGTATTTTAGTCCCGCGAAGTATTTTTTCTTTCAAAAATTCTCCTTTAATATATCCACATACTGTTGCAATTTTCTCAATTTCTCATTGTATTTTAACCTTTTATCCCTTAATGCATTGACAACATTTTCAGGCGCCTTTTTTACAAATGAATCGTTAGAGAGTTGTCTATCCGCTTTCTCAATCTCCTTTTTCAAAAACTCAATCTCATTGTTGAATTTATTAATTTGCTCCTCTGCGTTTACATTACCCGAAATAGGCAGACACACTTCATATTCGTCAACAGGTACACAAATCGACCTTTTTATCTCTCCTCTATCGGATGTTATGTTAAGAGAATTCACATTCACAAATCCCCTTATTGTATTTTCCATTAAATTCTGTATTGTTTCACCGGGGATTCTTTGTGCTACAATAGTAACGTCAACATTTTTCTTTATTTCTATATCCAATTCGGATTTCAAATTTCTTATGGTTTTTATTATCTCCCATACCTTGCCTGCATCTATTTTCACTTTCACATTATAAGTTTTAGGGAAATTTGCTCTCATTATCGAACTCTCTTCACCGTTTATTCTTTTATAAATCACCTCAGTTACAAATGGCATGAACGGGTGTAATAAGATCAAAGCATTTTCAAAAACAGATAAAGCCACATTAAATCCGTTTTGCGAGTTCATTATCTTCACATACTCTATATACCAATCGGCGAGTTTATGCCAGATAAAATCATAAACATCCATAGCAATTTCCTGAAAATCGAAGCTTTCCATCTTTTTATCATATCTTACAAGAAGTGCATCAAATTCACTGAGAATCCACTTGTCAATGTCATTTAACTGGCTCATATCGACCTTCGATGAATCTGCATCTTTCAACAGAATGAAACGTGCAATATTCCACACTTTATTTGCGAAATTTCTCCCTATTTCGAATGTATTATAACCGATATGAGGATCTTGCCCTTTTCCGGAAACGGCAATCATGCTAAATCTAAGAGCATCAGCGCCGTATTTACCGATAATATCTCGCGGATCAATACCATTGCCTAACGATTTACTCATTTTAATGCCATTTTTGTCTCTTACCGTTCCATGAATATAGACATCATGAAAAGGTATTTCACCCATAAATTTCTCCCCTGCCATAATCATCCTCGCTACCCAGAAAAAAATGATTTCCGATGCTGTGGCAAGGACATCCGTCGGATAGTAGTATTCTAAATCTTTTGTTTTTTCAGGCCAACCGAAAGTGGAAAACGGCCAAAGCCAGGAGGAAAACCATGTATCTAAAACATCAGGATCCTGTTCAATGTTTTTACTTCCGCATTTAGGGCATTTTTCGGGATTTTGCATTTCAACAATCTCTTCTCCGCAATCCTTACAATAGAATACAGGTATCTGATGCCCCCACCATAACTGTCTCGATATGCACCAATCCTGTATATTCTCCATCCAATGCAAATAAACCTTTGTCCAATGTTCCGGGGTAAACTTTATCCTGCCGCTTTTTACCGCTTTAATGGCAGGCTTTGCAAGAGGTTTCATTTTTACGAACCATTGTGTTGATATATACGGTTCAATCGTAGCTTTACATCTGTAGCAATGCCCTACACTATGTGTATACGCCTCTTTTTTTGCGAGATAACCATCTCTTTCAAGGCGCTCAACGGTTTTTTCTCGCGCCTCTTCCCTTGTAAACCCTTTTAAATCACCCGCTGCATCATTCATCTTTCCCTTACTATCTATTGCAATAACCGTTTCGAGATTATGTTTTCTTCCAATTTGAAAATCATTGGGATCGTGTGCAGGTGTTATTTTTAATGCTCCCGTACCAAACTCCATATCTACATACTCATCCCCTATCACAGGAATTTCCCTATTCGCGAGTGGTAGGATTACGGATTTCCCTATATATTTCGCATACCTTTTATCGTTAGGATTTACCGCAACAGCAGTATCACCATACATTGTCTCAGGTCTCGTGGTTGCAACGGTAAGATACTCTTCACTGTCTTTCAGGGGATATTTAACATAGTATAGATACCCCTGCTCCTCTTTATATTCCACTTCTTCATCTGCAATTGCCGTGTGACACCTGGGACACCAGTTTACCATGTAATTATCGCGATATATGAGTCCTTCTTTATACAATGTAACAAATGCTTTTCGAACGGCTTTGGAAAGATCCTCGTCCATGGTAAAATGTTCCCTATCCCAATCACAAGCACTTCCCAATTTTTTAAGTTGATCTATAATCTCGTTACCATGCTTATTTTTCCAATCCCAAACATATTCAAGAAATTTTTCTCTGCCAATTTCCTCTCTTTTGATTCCCTTTTCATACAACATCTGCTCGACCTTCACCTGTGTCGCTATGCCGGCATGATCTACTCCCGGGAGCCATTCAGCATTATAGCCTTTAAGTTTCTTCCATCGTATAAGAATATCCTGCAGGGTATTATTGAGCGCATGTCCTATATGCAGTTTGTCTGTAACATTCGGAGGGGGAATCACAATTGTAAACGGTTTCTTTGTTTCGTCAGGTTCGGAATGGAATAGGTTTTCTTTTAGCCAAAATTTATATATCTTATCTTCATATTCGGAAGGTTTATATGTCTTTTCCATTTCAACTCTTGCCATCATCGCCTCCTTATGTGTTCGAAATAATAAGAATATATACCACATTGTTATTATTCAGTCAATTAGTTTATTATTTTAATGGGTAGATAGGTCTGCCTTCACTAAAGTTCCGGCGGATAAATATAGACACATATTAAACACATAATAAGATAAATGAGTGAAAAACCAGGTTAGAAAAAGCATAAAACGAGCATTGCCATATTTACTATGTTTTTGTTTCTTTTGCCATAATAGCGAAGTAAATTAAAATGTCCCAATAAAAAAAGGATTTAACAAATCATATGTTTCCTCAAATTGCCATTGACAAACATTCTCAAGAATTTAATATATTAATATGGATAAATTCATTATTTCATTGGTTACAATAGGTGTGGTTTTTTCTTTACTTGCATTGACTATGCTCATATCCGCTTTTAAAAATTTATTTAAAATGAAATTGAATATACGAAGATTGTGGTTGAATTCGCTTATACTCCTCATTGTTTTGCTCTTGGGACTTTCATCAATGTATCTTGCTCTGTTTCTTAGAACATTTTCGTTATATACAAAAGAGGATAAAATCGGCAAGGTGTTTGCTGAAAAATCAGGTGATTCTATTAATATTTATTACAAAGATTTGAAAAGAGATAAGGAGTATGAATTTTACATAAATGGTGATGAATGGATGATAGAGGGATATATTTTACGATGGAATTTGCCTTTAAGGTTTCTCGGTGCTAAATCATATTATAAAGTTACAAGATTTTCAGGAAGGAGTGAAAAGGTAATCGATAAAACATCATCTTATTCTTTATCAAAAGAGGGGGAAAAATGGAAATTTATTTTGAATAATAGTTCCAAAATCCCTTTTGCAAATGCGGCATACGGTATAGGTGCATTTCAATATCCCGGAAATGATACATTCTATATTTATATCAACGATACTGGTTTTATCATAAAAAGGAAAGGGAATTAGGCGAAATAATCATAGTGCAACCGGAATTCGTTATAAAAAAGTGAATAACATATAAAACAGTAATTATAATTTATTTTACCTCCTCAAATATACAAAGAGTTCAAAACGATAAATTTATCAATATGTGTTTATTTAGCATTCGATCTCATATTTTACCATTCGAAATCTCTGATGTCCTGAAACAATTTCAGGAAGCATGAAAAGATATTATCTTAAAGTAGAAGTGTTTCTCACTGAAGTACAATGTTGTCATTTCTGGCTTCTTCCTGAATCGCACAGCTACTGAAATAAACTGAAATAAATTCAGCACATGATTCAGGGTGACAGGGAGAAAATTATGCCTAACTTGTTTCAGGCTCTCTCTTCTTTCTGATCAATATGTCTATATCTGCCCGCCGAAACTTTAGTGCAGGCGGACCTATCTACCCATAATTCGAATGAAAGAGTTGACTACGCTTAATTTTGTATGTACAATAAAAATATGAATGCTGAAGAAATCAGAAATAAGCTAATTAAAATAATCGAAATTTACACATCCTTTTCGGATAAGAATACAATTGATGAACTTCTTGTGAATATAGCAAACAGATCAATATCGGTTCTTAATTGTGAAAGAGTGAGTATCTTTATTCTCGATAAATCTAAGCGAATTCTCTGGTCAAAGGTCGCCCTCGGAACAGATAGAATAGAAATTCCGGTGGATGAAGGCATAGCCGGCTATTCTGCAAATCACAATGAGATAATAAAGATTGATAATGCATACAAAGACTCGCGTTTTGATAGGAGAATTGATCAAAAGACCGGATTTAAAACGAAGAGTATTTTATGTATCCCTCTCATTTCACTTAATGGTGAAGTTCTCGGAGTAGTCGAAGCGATCAATAAAAAATCCGGTGTATTTACCGATGAAGATATTCAGATGACAAAAATTTTCTGCTCTACAATTTCAAGGGCAATAGAGAATAGTAAATTTTATCAGGAATTGCAAAATACATTCTATAGTTTTCTCGAAGCTCTGGCATATGCCATTGATGCCCGTCATCCTATTACTGCCGGTCATTCACGAAGAGTTACACTTGTAGCGATGAGAATAGGAAAAGCATTCGGGTTAGCCGATGAAGATATCGAAAAACTTCGTATAGCAGGTCTTTTACACGACATTGGTAAAATAGGGATTAGCGATAGTGTCTTAAAAAAACCAGGTAGATTGACCGACGAAGAATACGAGGAGATAAAAAAACATCCGCTTATTACTTATTATATACTGATGAAGGTTAAATTTCCGAAAGATTTGGAGGATATACCTTTCATCGCAAGCCATCATCACGAAAGACCTGATGGCAAAGGATATCCCGATGGTCTTACGGATAAAGAAATTCCCCTTCTTGCTAAAATTCTCGCTGTTTCCGATGTTTTCGAAGCTCTCTCCGCACGTAGAGAATACAAGAAGCCGTATGATTTAACGACAATAAAACGAATCCTCATTGAGGAGAGGGGAAAACAGATGAATGCAGAGGTAGTAGACAAATTTCTCGAAATAATCGATGATGTTTATAGAGAAATAAAAGACGATCAACAGAGAGGCATATCTGATTTCTAATGTAAAATTCCAATGTGTAGAGGGATGTCACAAATGTTGCTCAGGAAGCCCCGGAATAATACTCGTAACCGAAGAGGAAATTGAAACCATATCCGATTTTCTTTCCATAGGCAAAATAGAATTTATAAAAACGTACACGAGAATAATCAAGAACTACTATTCGGCAAATTTCGGTTTTATTGATAGAGCGTATTCATTAAAGGAAAATGCAGAGAATGACTGCATATTTTTGGAAAACGGGAGATGTTCTATTTACCCGGTAAGACCTGCACAATGTAAAACATACCCGTTTTGGCCATCTGTCGCTTCTTCACATTCATCATGGAAAAGCGAAAAAGCATTTTGCCCCGGCATAGGTCGAGGCAAAATTTATACAAAAGAAGAAATCGAAAATACTCTTAATTATTTAAAGAGTCTGGATTATTCCATTAAAAACGCTTAGGTCCCGCATCTAATATCGTATCATCCACGCCTTCAAATTTCTTGATATTTTCATTGAATTTTTTGGCAAGTTCTTTTGCCGATTTTTTATAATCATCCGAATTTGCCCATGTATTTATGGGATTTAGTATTTTATCATCAACACCCGGACATGATGTGGGTATCATTAGATTAAAATATTCCTCCTTTACAAAATCGACATTTCGTAACTCACCGCTAAGTGCCGCAGTTACCATGGCTCTCGTATACGGCAAATCTATTCTGTGTCCGACACCGTATGGCCCGCCTATCCACCCGGTATTAACGAGATAAACATCCGTATCGTGTTTCTCTATTCTCTCGCTGAGCATCTTTGCATATACAACAGATGGCCTCGGCATAAAAGGTGCTCCGAAACAGGTTGAAAAAGTTGCCTGCGGTTCGGTAATTCCTCTCTCCGTTCCAGCAAGTTTGCTTGTATAGCCGGAGATGAAGTAGTACATTGCCTGCTCCTTTGTCAGTTTTGATATGGGAGGCAAAACACCGAACGCATCCGCAGTGAGAAAAACTACAGCCTTGGGATGTCCGCCTTTCCCTGACAGTTCGGCATTAGGAATATAATCAATCGGATAAGCTACTCGTGTGTTTTCGGTAAATCGCGCATCATCATAATCGGGTATCCTCGTGTTCCTGTCAAGAACAACATTTTCAACAAGAGCACCCGCTCTTATTGCATTCCAAATCTGAGGTTCCTTTTCTCTATCGAGCCTGATACACTTTGCATAACAACCGCCTTCGAAATTAAAAATTCCGCTATCTGACCACCCATGTTCGTCATCTCCAATAAGATACCTGTTGGGATCTGCCGATAGTGTCGTTTTTCCCGTCCCGGAAAGCCCGAAGAAAAGTGCGGATTTTCCGTCTCTTCCAATATTTGCGGAACAATGCATAGGTAGAACTCCTTTTTCAGGCATAAGAAAATTCATTGTTGTAAACATAGCTTTCTTGATTTCTCCGCCATATCTTGAAGTTCCTACAAGGATTATCTTTTTCTCGATATTTATGATTATAAAGGCTTCTGAATTAGTTCCGTCTCTTTTCGGATCGGCTATGAAATTCGGGACAGCGATAAGTGTAAATTCAGGGCTTAAATTTTCGAGTTCTTCGCTGGTCGGTCTTATAAACATTCTGTCGGACAACATTGCGGAAACAGGGTTTTCGGCAATAACCCTTAGGCTAATTCTGTAATCACTGTCCGCCCCCACATAACCGTCAAACATATAAATATCCTTTCCCTGAAGATATGCAATTACCTTGTCGTAAAGTTTATCAAATTTATCCCCGGAAATTGCCTTATTCACACTACCCCAGGCTATTTTGTCATGTACGGACTTCGTATCCACAAAGAATCTGTCATTGGGCGACCTTCCCGTATACTTTCCCGTCCAAACAAAAAGTGCTCCGGTATGGGAAAGTAAAGCCCCTCCGTCATTTATCCTCAATGCCCTTTCGGTAAGGTCCATAACATTCAAATTTCTGTATATGTTCCCCGTGTTAATGATTCCCAGCTCCTTAATTTCATGTTTATAATTCATGTTTACCTCCATATGCATTCTTTATATTACAAATCTCGAAATTTTTCAACCTACAATTATAATTTAATGTATTTTTCCAGCTTCTTATATTTTTTATCTCCTATCCCCTTCACCTTCATAATATCCGTTAATTTACGAAACTTTCCCTCTTTATTTCTGTAGGCAATTATTCTTTCAGCAGTTTTTGAACCTATTCCGGGAACCTTCTCTAATTCAACGTCTGTTCCGGTATTTATCGACACTTTCACGAACTTCCCCATACTATTTTTGCTCTTAGCGGTTTGTTTTAAAAATGTCGTTTTGGCTTCTCGAGTATCTCTAATATTTTTCTCCTTTATAAATTCTCCATAAAGTACCTTGCCGATTAATAAAACCACTATAACAAAAATTATGGCTTTCTGCTCATCTTTTGTAAAAAAGTTGTTTAATAATTCCCTCATCATACCCTCCACTTGAATATGTTTTTTATAAATTTACCAAATGGAAATTCCGAAATGACAGCTGAAATCAAAATCAATGAAGCACCAATCATTTCTTTTGCTATTACATATTCCCTGAACACGAACCACGCAAAAACAAGTGCAATAACAGGTTCCATTAAATAGAGCAATCCGACAAAAACCGTATTCAAATATTTTTGATACCTCATCTGTAAACCAAGTGCAATTGTAGTGCAAAATACACCGAGATAGAGCAATACAAGAATTAAACGGGTATTTACTATAATTTTCTGATTTGTGAAAATTGAAATAAAAGAAGAAATTATGAACACGGTTATAAAAGAAAACAGTGTTATGCTATTTGGGTTATATTTGCGTGTAGAAACTTGAATTGCCACGATTTCAATCGAGAATGCCATTGCAGAAAAAAATGCGAGAATATCTCCCATATTAAAATTTATTCCATTAACACCTGTTAACAAGTATAATCCTATTAATGCTACAATTATACTGAAATAGGATGTGACCTTAATGGGAACCTTTTCCCAAAAATAGGATAGAAACGGAATAAATATCACAAACAAACCTGTAATAAATGCCGTGTTTGCTACCTTTGTATATTTTAAGGATATCGTTTGCAATATAAAACCCAGAAATAGAAAGATACCAATAAATACACCGGATAGGATACTCCCTCTTGTAAAATCTTTTCTCTTCACTTTAAAAATAAACAAAGCCGCAACTATTGCAAAAAGGAATCTTAATGCTACTAAAAGATATTCCGAACAAAACTCTATCCCTATTTTAACAAATACGAATGATGAGCCCCAAATAATCACTGTAAGTACTATGTAAAGATATGCTTTCAGCCTATTTTCTTTCATGCAATATAATATATATCAAAAATATAATCTTGTAAATAATTTTATTCTATTTACAATTCCCGTTACTTTTATTATACTTTTTACATGAATAATAAGTCCGATGTTTTGAATCATTTCTATAATTATATCAATAAACTCGATTCATTATACAATCTTTCGGAAAAGGAATTTGAAAATTACAACGATAGAGTCATGGAATTCCTTACTGCTTCCGTTTTCAACAGAAGCTCATCTTACGAAAATGCACTTCCTCTCTCCTTGAAACTGAGCAATCTCGGTGATTCTTACACTGCATACCTGTTTTTGAAGGCGGAAAGTAAAACAAGAAAAAACAAATATGAAAAAATTTTCTATAAAGCAAAAGCCGTTGCCAATTTACTTTTCACCGGTATATATCAGAAATCCGAAACAATGCTCCTTGAACTTCTAAATGAAGTTGGTAATACCAGGATAGATATCGGTTTACAATGCTATATACTCGTAATGTTGGGACAACTTAGTGCAATATTCAAGGAGGATTATGCTACAGCCGAAAATTATTTGGTAAAAGTACAAACACTCTATAAAAGAGCTCCTGAAAATAACCCCCCAGGAATGGATTCCATAAGCCAGGAGGATCTTCTGATTTTGTATTACAATTCCCTATTCGAGATTTATAACCGAGCATTGTGGAAAAACACAGAAATGGATAGAGAACTTTACATAGAAAAGGTTAAATCACTGGATGCTCTTCCTAAATCCGAAGATCAATATTTCAATATTTTATATAAACTAAACAAAATAGAAAATATGATTGCTGTGAAGGAATATAATACGGCATTACAAGAATTGAAATATTTTGATAAAATCATTAAAAACAGCGTTTTCGAACGATGGGTCAGACCTTCAATTTTTAGGGACTATGCAAGAATCTATTCAAAAGTCGGGGACAGTGAGCTTATGTATAAGTATGCAAAAATGTCAATAATGTCCTGTAAAATCTATGGTAATGCCCTCGATGAAAACATAATGATTAATGATATTTTAGATATTATCTTTGAGTATGGTAAAACATCAACCGAAGTGCAAACAAACATTGGAGGAAATTACTTTATAGATCAATTAATGCGACTCCTACGGCTAAAAGATTGGTATACCAGCGCTGATCATTCTGCAAATGTTCGTAATATCAGCCTTAATATAATAGATTATATGGTTAAGAAAAAAAGAATCAAAATAGATACAACTACCCTAAATGAGTTGAAATATGGTGCATATCTTCATGATATTGGTAAATTGTATATTCCATGGTTTGAACTCAATAAAATTACCCCTCTGACAAAGGAAGAATTTACACTTATAAAAAACCATACGGTATTTGGTAAACGAATTCTCGACAGATTGGGAATGGAAAGAATAGACAAGTACGCACTAGGGCATCATGAAAGAATCAATCGGAAAGGGTATCCATTTAGATTAAAACCGGATATATTAACAAACATTGTTGCCGCTTCGGATTATTTTGATGCTGCGACTTCCACATCCAGAAAATATAAAACACCAAAAAATTATGATCGTGCATGTGAAGAATTGCTTAAAGAAACAGGAAAAGGGTTCTATCCCGAAATAATTAGTTCTCTATGCTCCATAGTAAAATCCGGTGAAGATCCCAAGGTTTACACTTCGGAGAAATAGATTATGTATCTATTGCCTTTTGTTTTCTCATATCTTATAGGAACAATCTCTCCCGGATTTTTTATAACCAAATTTTATAAACATATCGATATTAGAAAATTCGGGGCAAAATACACAGGAGCGACAAATGTTTATCGAATCGCCGGATTTCTACCGGCAATTTTGACAGGTTTAATCGATTTTGCCAAGGGTGTTATAGCTATATCTTTATCTTTTCTTTTCTGGGAATATATTACACCGAATCAGTATAACAGTTATTTTCTCTTAATAGCAGCCCTTTTTACAATAATAGGACATATTTTCCCATTCTATCTTAATTTTAAAGGGGGTCGCGGTGCTGCAACATCATATGGGGTCTTACTTGTCTCTCTAATAATGCTTATCTATGAAGGATATCCACTTGCTCCTGTACTCTGGCTCGTGTTTTATACATTAGTGCTGTTTTTTATTCTACATGCATTTTCATTTTCGGGTTTTGTAATTGATATTGCCGCTCTTTTCGTTTTTTCGCTTTTCTATTTTCAATCCGGTAGCTTAAAACAATCACTAATGGTGCCACCCAATATACTATTTTATATACTTCAAACTTCAATAGGGGTAATTATCTTATCATCCGTTTATACATACTGCAGTAGAAAATCATTGGGCATTAAACTTAAAAATTCAAAGGAGGCTTTCCTTAAGAGCAGAATTATATTCTATTTTTATATTTTACTTATTCCGCTTCTTCAATTAATAGAAGGCAAAATTATACCTATTTCAATACTCTCTATATTTGCAGTTGTTTTATTGTCTTTCGTTATTAGAAACAGATATAGTTCATCAATAACAAGTGAATTTATGAAATCGGCTCTCTATTTTTCTTTAGCTCTCATTATAATTCAGCTCTTCTTGAAAAATGAATATAAATTAGCAATTTCCCTCCCATTTTCAATCGCTTACATTTTATCCGATTTGATTAACCGATATACAGGGGTTATTTATCTATTTAATAAAAAACGCACTTTAGAATCTGCCGTTGCTTTTTTTGCATTTTTCCTTCTTGCCGCATTAGTGATCAACACATCATTAAGTTTACCTATCATAGTCATCATTACAGTTGCTCTAATCTCGACAATCCTCTTTTTCTCCCTAAAATATCAATTAGAATTTCTTTTAATTCCTCTACTGCTATCAATTGCAACTACATTTCTTTAATTATCTCTCTGTCAATTATTATTCCATCTTTTATATGGAGAATCTTACTGGCAATTTCAGCGACTTCCCTTTGATGAGTAACCATTATAATCGTCTTTCCCTTTTTATGCAACTCGTCAAACAGACTCAAAATCTCGGCACCTGTTTTCGAATCAAGGTTTCCCGTAGGTTCATCGGCAATAATGATTGCGGGATCCGTTACTAATGCCCTTGCAATTGCAACTCTCTGTCTTTCTCCGCCTGAAAGTTCATTGGGGTTGTGATAAATTCTGTGTCCCAAACCCACCTCTCTCAATGCACTGATCGCTCTGTCTCTCCTATGTCTTGCATTTTCTCCTCTGTAAACTAGAGGCATTTCAACATTGTTTAAGGCGTTCATTCGCGGAATCAAATTGAATGTTTGAAAGACAAAACCGATAAATTTATTTCTTATTTCAGCAAGTTCATCATCATGAATTTTACTTACATCCTTTCCGTTGAGGAAATACTCCCCGTAATCAGGTTTATCGAGGCAACCTATTATATGCATGAGAGTGGATTTGCCAGATCCGGAAGGCCCCATAATAGAAACAAATGCATTTTTATGAATTTCAAGACTTACGTCCCTTACAGCTTCTATTTTCACCTTTCCCATCTGGTAACTTTTTTTTAAATGTTTTGCCGTTATCAACATACATCTCTCCTTATTCGTACCTTAATGCCTCTACAGGATTCAAATTAGCCGCTTTTCTGGCAGGTAAAATGCCAAAAACGATGCCCACACCGGCAGAAACGAAAAATGCCGTTAGGACACTCCATGCTGCGACGGCAAAAGGCAAATGACTGGCAACCGATATCAACTTCCCCAATCCAATTCCTGCAAGTATTCCAACCAGACCTCCGATTACGGAAATCGTTATGGTCTCAATTAGAAACTGCCATAAAATGTCGCGTTTTTTAGCCCCTATAGCCATTCTTATCCCTATCTCCCTCGTGCGTTCCGTAACGGTTACATACATAATATTCATAATGCCCACACCTCCGGTAAGCAGGGCAAGTGAAGCTATGCCAATCATAACAAGAAACGCTGCTCCCGTAAATTTTTTATAAAAATCAAGTAACATATCCTGTGTGCCAAAGGAAAAGTCATCTTCGGCTTTTTCCGGTGTTTTTCTCCTGACTCTGAGTACTCCTCTCATTTCATCCATTGCAAGCTCTTTATCTTCCGCAGAAACGACAATTGTTAGATTTCTTCTTCTCCCAATAATCTTTTGTAACGTTGTATAGGGTATATTCACTATATTGTCCATATCATTTCCCATAAGGTTACCCCTCTCTTCCAGAACACCCACTATTTTAAATTTATACCCCCTTATATCTATCCTTTTCCCTATGGCATTCCCGTTCGGGAAAAATGTTTTTTCAATCGTCTTTCCAATCACACAAACAAATCGCCGCCGCTCGACTTCTCCATCAGTAAAATTTCTGCCTTCATCCACATATTGTCCGATTATATCCTGATAATTTTGATTGACTCCGCTTACACTTACAAGCTCTATACGTTTCCCTTTATACTTAATATCCGAACCTGCATTTATTGAAGGAGAAACAAGAAGGACATCGGGGCAATGCTTACTTATTGCAATAGCATCTTCTACGGTTAATGGTTTACGCTTTATGTACTTTCGCCAATTCTTTGAACTCGTCTGTATAAAAGGGAATCTCGAAACATAAATTACATTGGTTCCAAGAGTTGAAAACATGTTCTTAACCTTTAAATTTAATCCTTCTATCAAAGATACGACTGTAATTACGGTCATGACACCAATTATTATCCCCAATGTTGTAAGAAATGACCTTAGTTTGTTTGAGCGGAGATAAAAAATGGCGCTTTTTATTCCTTCCAGAAAATCCATTTATTCCCCTCCCGCTCCTTTGATTTTTTTGCTTTCGTGATTAACCGTTCCATGCTTCCTTTCCCTTTTCATTAACTTTACACGATCACCATCTTTGAGTTTTCTCAGTTTACTGTAAGGGCCTGATATAATTATATCCCCTTCTTTTAATCCGTCAGTTGCCTCAATATCATCTTCACCGGAAATGCCCGTTTTTATCTGCTTAAAGTGTGCTTTTTCATTTTTATAAATAAAAACACCTCTAGTGAATTTCCCATTAATCAACCGTTTCTGTATAGCAGTTAAAGGAATTTTTAATACATCCTTTTTCTGTTTTGTAATAATATCTATGTTTCCCCCCATGCCGTTTTTGATTCCCTTTGAATTACCAATAATGTCCGCTTTTACTTCGAAATTAACCACTTCCTCTCTAGTCCCGAGATTTACAACTTTTCCTGCACTTGCAACCTCTGTAACTACAGCCTTAAAAGTATCATCAGGTAAGGGATCCACTACTACACGCGCTTTCATTCCCTTTCTAATGTCGGGTATATCACTCTCGTCAAAAAGAGCATCCATTTGCATATGTTCAAGGTCTGCGACCGTAAACAACACGGTCCCCGGATTGTTCATCGTTCCGATAATAACCGTTTCTCCCTCCTTAACCTTTACAGATATAACCGTTCCGTTTATGGGGGATATAATTCTCGTATATTCCAAGTTTTTCCTGGCTTTTTTGTATTGAGATTCAAGTTGAACCATACTGTTGTAGGCATTTTCGTAATCCAATTTTTCTCCTCTGAACTTATCCTCGGAAATATACCCCTTTTCATATAAACTCTTTTGTTTCTCGAAAACACTCTTTTTATACTCATAGGATGCTTTCTGGGACATATAAGCACTCTTCGCATTTTGCAAATTCATCTTTGCATCGAAATCATCAAGGATGGCAAGCGTATCCCCTTTTCTGACTCTGTCTCCTTCCTCAACATTAATTTTAACAACCTTTCCCATTACTTGAGACGATATGTTAACTTGATTTTTAGATATGATATTACCCGGAGCGGAAACATACGATATGATGTTGCCTCTCGCAACTTTATTCGTATAAACGTTAACCCCTTTGTTTCCTCCTACTATGTTACCGATTATAATTAAAACTACAACTAAGATTACAATCCCGATAATTACAAACTTTTTCATATTAATCTCCTTTCCAACTCCCAATCATTATATCCAACTTCAATTTGTTTGTTAATAATGAGTATTTCGCTTTTATTAAATTCGCCTCCGCTTCTTCATAACCTCTCTTTGCGTCATAGTATTCGATTTGTGAAATCGAACCTTTCCGGTAAAGCAAGTTATTGATGTTATAGTTTTCCTCAGCAAGTTCATCGGCACTTTTTGCCGATTGGTAACTAATATAACTTGTTCTTAACTCACTAATCTGACTCATTAAATCATCCATTCTCTCATCAAGCTTTTTCGCATAACTCAATTTTGCCTTTTGATAGCTAACTTTACCCTCCGCAATTTCAATTGCTCTTCCACCACTGTTAAATAATGGCAAAGATAAAGAAATTGAAGTAGACCAACTATCACCATTCTTCCAATTGGATAATTTAGGAAAGCTATCCAGTCTCGTTGAGTATGAAATATTCCAATTTACGGTAGGCAAAAAGGAGGAAACCGCTCTCCTTAATGAAGATACAATATATTGTAAATTCAACCTTGCGGATAGTATCTCCGGGTCATATTTTACCAATTTTGATTTCAAGCTATCCGCATCAGGCAATGAAATCGAATCCATTTTCACATCATCGACAAGTTCAAATGTATCCGCATTCAAACCGATGTAAGAAAACAAATCGTTTTTTGCAACATTCAGTTGGGATTTCAACGTATTGTAATTTATTCTTGCATTGAGATAATCAACCTTTGCCTTCAAAAACTCCGATCTGTCAGCACTTCCCAACTTGTACTTCTGTTCCACCATATTAAAGTTTTCTTTGCTGCTTGCTAATAGAAATTCAGCCGCTTTAAGTTTGCTCTTGAAAGCCATCACGGAATAAAATTTGGTTATGGTATTAATTTCAACCGTTCTTACCAAAACTTTAAAGGAAAGCTCTTCTTTTACTTTGTCAATGTTGCTCGCATTTATGTTTTCAAGCAGATTGTAGTTAAATATCGGTTGGGAAAGTGAAACTCCGGCACTGTATGATGAATCCAACACACTATTGTATGGTTGATCCGTACCGTTTTTTCCCCACGATCCGCTCAAATTAACCGAAGGCAAATAATTTGTAATTGATTTCACGAGTTCCAATCTTTTCTCGGTTAACGCTTTCCTTTCAATTAAAATATCCTTGTTCCCTGTTTTCGCACAATTAATAGCATCCGCCACCGTAAGAGGTTTTCCTATTAAAAACACGGGTATCAGCAGAAAATAGATTAACTTATACATACACCCTCCATTTGTTCTATATGTTTTATTACGAATCTCATACTATCATGTTTCAAAAAAATATACAACAAAATAATAAATTTTATTCAATAATATTTCCCTCTGATTATAAGACCCATTACTTAAAATAATTATTACTCCTCCACAAGATTTAATTCTCATTTGCAAGCTTGATCATTAGAAGAGATACATCACCTATAGAAATTGAACTTTTTATCTAAACCTCCATTTAAGTTTTAAGTATAGACAATATTACAAACGAAAAGGTTTACAATATTCTACAATTTATCAAATATGTCATCTTTTTTATTCGTCTACCTCTTAACTCCTTTAAATAAACGCATGAAGGCACGTGGTATGGACATACTTACCACCTGTTATATAATCGTTATTATTGTAATTTTGGAACTACAAAATGATTTCAAAAAAACAGTTATACTCAACTTGTTCGCTTTCCCCCATATCTTTGACCATACATACCAAATATAATCAAAGATATGCCTCCTCGCAACTTCTATTTTAATATACGATGTCCATACATGTCCGCCGGAACTTTAGTGAAGGCGGACATATCTGCCAACAAGTACATGAAATATTTGACAAAACACAGCCTTTATCATAATATAACAATATGAAAAGATTTTTTCCAATAGTAATTTCAATTTTAATAACATTTAGTTTACTCTCTGCCTCGGAGAGAGAATTTGGAAAAATGTTAAACAAATCAGCAGAAATGATTTCTCTCGGAGATTATAATCAGGCCGCACATGGTTTGAAACGGCTAATTCATATTTCAACTGATAAGAACATACTCATGTCCTCCTATTTCCTCCTCGGATATGTCGAATACAGAAAAGAAAATTATGACAGCTCTATTTCTAATTTTAGATTTTCGTTAAAATATGCATTTGATGAAACCAATAGATCCGTAATATATCTCTGGATAGCAAAATCATTTTATCAGATAAATCTTCTCGACAGTTCCGAAATTTATTTTTCAAAAATAAAAAACAACTTGCCTATTAAAGGACTTTATTCCGAAACCTATTTTTACGAATCTCTCTTGAAATTCAAGGAAGCAAAGGTAGACAGTGCTTTAAGTATTCTATCGAAAATTTTCTACAGATCTCCTCCGAAGTGGATCTTAAATAATCTTTACTACGCATACGCTTATCTGACACATTTTAAATATCCGCGCCCCGTCACCAATAGAATCATAGACTCACTACTTGAAATTGATAAAACGAAAAAAATCTACATGCTGAAAGGATATTTTGAAATTGAAGATAGCTCCTTCTCAGAAGCTGAGTCGAGTCTTAAGGAATCATTAAAAAATAAGAATTGTCAGTTCGCAAAATATACATATACACTTCTTTTGTGGGATCTGATATATCAAAATAAATTTTCCGAGGTAACCAAACTGTACAATGACACTCTGGACATCCCGGAATACAACGAATCAATATTATTCTTATACGGTTATTCACTGGAAAAGATTCGTAACTACAGTAAAGCAATAAATGTTTTCAATAATTTAATCGAATTATATCCGCAATCACGATATGTTCCATATGCATTATTTTTCAAGGGACTTTCCCTTATTAACATAAATAGCTACAAACCGGCTCTGAATTTGTTTGAAAATTTTGAATCCGTATATCCTAAATACCACAATTTGTACTATTACAGCAGATACTACCATGCCTATACATTATATAACCTTGGGCAATATAATGACGCACTTAAAATTTTCGAAAGTATTATTGAAAAAACATCGGATTTTAAAGAAAAAGACAGAACCTATTATATGATTGCCAAATGCTACCAAAATCTTAAGTTGTATAAAGATGCTATTGTTTACTTTAAAGTGATACTGGACAGTTTTCCAAACAGCCCTAACATCGATTATGCGAAATATAATATAGCAACATTAAACTACATGATGAAAAAATATAGAACAGCATTAAAACAATTTGAATCCTTGAGTATGGGAAACAAATTACCTAAGAACATCAATGAAAACATCTATTTTTATATTGAAAAATGTCATTTTAAACTGGGCAAATATAAAAACATAATAGAGATGGCAATCGCTTTTGTAAGAAAATACCCGCACATGGATAAATCAAGAGAGCTTATTTCCGAAATAGATTTATACTATAGGAACAGGGGTAATATAAAACAACTAATTAACTTCTACAGTTACATGGTCGACAGCACATCTCAACTTTCAGATAAATCGTATTATATCAAAACTCTGGCAGAAATCTATGCTGATATCGGCTATTATGAATCCTCACTTAATTATTACAACAAGTTAGAGTTTAAAACTTTTGATGATAACTTGAAAATTGCCGACCTTTTAATCAAATTAAAAAGATACAATAACGCCATTCAAATTTTACGGAAGATGCTGGCGGATTATCCTTCTTCCCAATACTATAATAAAATTCTGTTCAATATTTCTCGTTGCTACAGCGGTATTGGAGAATACCAAGAATCGGAAAATATTCTCAATAAAATTGCAGTTTCTTATGACAGTTTAAAGATAGATACATTCTATGTAAACACAATAATATCTCTATCAGATCTATATGCAAAAAACGGTAAAATAACGGATGCCGAATCTCTTCTTTCCAATACAGCGGAAAAAGTCCGGATTATGAAATATATGCTATACATAAAACTCGCCGATTTATATTACAGCGAAGACAAATATGATGAAGCAATTAAAGCAGCAAAAAAGGCTACGCTCTACATAAATCAGGATGTAAACAAACTGTCATTAGCTTATTTCTTTGTTGCAAAATGTTATATAAAATTAGGTGACACAGATGAAGCTTTACAAAAATTAGATGAAGCTCAATTACTCACAAAAGACCAATCACTACTAAATAAAATTGTC
>Ga0190359_1000551_pt1 | contig 25181 bp, 17 predicted proteins | sample 48721823_MG_FD_161269 | JGI IMG/M metagenome (GOLD analysis project Ga0190359, IMG submission 161269) | Hydrothermal vent microbial mat bacterial communities from Southern Trench, Guaymas Basin, Mexico - 4872-18-2-3_MG | ecosystem: Environmental > Aquatic > Marine > Hydrothermal vents >... | reverse complement strand
AGTGAATAAAGTCCAAAGGTTCGAATTGATCGGGCGCAGTTTCGCCGGCGCCGGGAAGGGCGGTGAAGGAATGGCCTTAAAAATCTCGACCGAAGCGGAGACATTTTCCTTCGCCTTAACGTAGTAACTCATTCCCGTCACTTAGGGACAAAAGCTATTATTTATTGTATTGCCCATTTAGTTAGTTTAAAAAATAGGGTAAATATGTATTGTGTCTCCAGTTTTCTCTTGCCCAGTTTTCTTGTCACTTAGGGACAAAAGCTAGTTTTTAATAAAAATAAAGGAGGCAAGAATGAGTGAAAATGAGTTTTTTAGAACTCCAAAAAAGCTGATTATCACCTCCATCATGCTCCTCTTCACATCTGCCGTGATATTTCCCGGTAAAGTAAATATGGCTCAAATTTTCAGTTCCTTTCATTATCGTTCGATTGGGCCCACCCGGCAGGGCGGGAGGATTTCTGATTTTGCCGTTCCCCGCCAACAACCTTACACTTTCTATGTGGCGGCAGGCAGTGGTGGAGTTTGGAAGACCACTGATAATGGTACTACTTTCCATCCCATTTTTGACGAGCAAGGTGTTATTTCTATTGGTGATATTGCTGTTGCCCCTTCAGATCCCGAGGTGATTTGGGTTGGAACTGGGGAGGCTAGCCTCCGTAATTGTACCTACTATGGAGACGGGGTTTACAAGTCAGTGGATGGAGGACGGACTTGGATCAATACGGGCCTCAAAGAGTCGCATCATATCGGCAGAATTGTCATTCATCCGCAGAATCCCGACATCGTTTATGTTGCTGCCCAGGGTCATCTTTACACTCCTAATCCGGAACGAGGCTTGTATAAAACTACCGATGGCGGTAAAACCTGGCAGAAAGTTCTCGAAGTTGTTGTTGATGGGCGCCATATCGGAGTCACCGATGTTTGTTTAAATCCACTTAATCCAGAAATTGTTTATGCCGCCGCCTATGACCGGCAGCGGTTTCCCTGGTCTTTTCGAACCGCTGGGCCCGGTTCCGGCATCTATAAATCAAGCGATGGAGGGAAGACTTGGAAAAAGATGGTTAAGGGATTACCTCAAGGATTGCTAGGTAGAATCGGTTTGGCTATCTATCCACGACGCCCGGAGATTATTTATGCCACGATTGACAATGCCAATTCGCCAGGAGTACCTTATAAGCAGCGTTTTCAAGAATTGTTCGCCGGCCTTCCTCCAGCCAAGCCAACCATTGGCCATGAAATTTACCGTAGTGACGACGGAGGAGAAACTTGGCGGAAAGTAAGCCCAGAAGGAAAAAGTATTGGTAATCGTTCTAACTATTATGGGCAGATTCGAGTTGATCCTAACGATGAAAATCATGTCTATGTGTTGAGCACGCGGGTTGACGAATCCCGAGATGGAGGTCGAACCTGGAGGAGGGCTTTTCGGTATGGAGGAGATAATCATGCGCTTTGGATTGATCCAGCCAACAGTAATCATCTTCTTCTTGGCTATGATTATGGGATGGCCATCTCCTATGATGGCGGCCAGAATTGGTATCACCCTGATAATCTCCCCTTGGCTCAACTGTATGCCATCGGCATTGATATGGATTATCCCTACAACGTTTATGGTGGCATGCAGGATTTTGGTACTTGGAAAGGGCCCAGTACTAAAAAAGGTAGATTTCCCATTAGATTTGAAGATTGGGAACATATGCTGGGAGGCGATGGCTTTTATTGTCAATGTGACCCAACCGATAGCCGGTGGCTCTACGCCGAAGCGCAGTTTGGTGAGCTAGTTCGTATCGACCAGAAAACGGGTTTGCGGGAAGAGATTGCTTACCGAGGGGAGGAGAAACTTCGTTTCAATTGGTGTGCCCCTTTTCTTATCTCACCCCACGATCCTCAAGTCCTTTACCATGGAGCTAATGTTGTCCTTCGTTCTTCGAATCGAGGTGAGAGCTGGCAGATAATTAGCCCGGACTTGACAAGTAACGATCCGGCCAAACTTAAGGGGGTCGGAGCAGTTCAATTTTGTACGATTACAACGCTTGATGAATCTCCCCTGCAAGAAGGATTGATTTGGGTAGGGACCGACGATGGCCGTTTATGGCTTACCCGGGATAGAGGAGAGAATTGGACGAGATTAGATAAAAACATCCCCCAATATCCAGGTTATTGGGTCACTCGAGTAGTGGCCTCGTATCATCACTTAGGAACGGCTTATGTTACTTTAACTGGATTCTATGGGGATGATTTCCGTCCTTTGGTTTATAAAACAACTGACTTTGGCCAAACCTGGTGCAAAATTACCCAAGGTCTTCCCGATGAAGGTTCGGCCAACGTTATTCGCGAAGATCGGAAAAATCCTTATTTGCTTTTTCTGGGCACGGATAAAGGAGTTTATGTCAGCTTAAATGGTGGTGAAAAATGGGAGGAAATGAGTAATAATTTACCCACTGTTCCCGTTCATGATTTAGTCATTCATCCCCGGGAAAATGATCTGGTAGTTGGTACTCATGGTCGCGGATTTTACCTTACGGATATCTCCCCGTTACAGGAATTAACCCCGGAAGTTTTCCAGCAAGAGGTCCATTTGTTTGATGTCGAACCTAAAGTTCAATGGGTGATGCCCCACCAGAAGGCAGTAGCTGCTCAAAATTATTCCGGAGAAAATGAAATTCACGGAGTGGTAATTAATTACTATCTGAAAGAAGCCAAGTCGGAGAAGGTCAAGATTCTAATCTATGATGGAACCCGCACCATAAATGAACTTAACGGGCCTAGCCAAGCAGGCTTGAATCGGGTTGTTTGGTGGATGACTCGCCGGGAGAAAAGATCTCCGGCGGAGATAATTGAATGGGAAAAAGAACAAGAAATGTTGCGCCAGGAAGAAGAGTTTTTTGATTATTACGATACCGTGGAATATTATGGGCCTCCTTCGGAAGAAGTTGACCGATGGGGACGCTCCCTACGTACTCGAGTCCATCATCCCCCTGGATTAACCCAAAGAGACTATAAGTATTTTCGGGTTAAGCCGGGTGAATATCGAGTTGTCTTGAAAGTGGGTTCGCGACAGGTAGCCAAAAAATCCGTTATTTTACCCGATTATTGGTACGATGATTAGCGAGGGAGCTTTTTTCTCTGGTTGTTTTACCTCTTGCTATTTAGCTTAACCTGTTTTTTTGTTCATGATTTATTTCTACTTGTGCCAGCGACGGCCGTTATCAATCGGAGTTGGGGGTGGGAATTTACCTTCTCTTGTGGCGGCATTATATGCAAAAGCAGCTAGAATCGTGGCGGCTTGCATCAGGTCTTCGGGAACCAAGCGGTCGTAGACATCCATATTGGTGTGAAAAGTTTTCGTAAAGAATTCTAGATCATCTTGAATAAATTGGAACCCCGGTAAACCACATTTCAGGAAGGACATGTGATCTGTTCCTCCTGTGTTCCCGGGGACAAGGTAAGTCATCCCGAGGTCGTGAAATGGTTTCATCCAAGCTTCGAAAATTGGCCGAGCCAAGTCATTTCCCTGGAGATAGATACCGCGGAATCGTCCATACCAGTCAACATTAAAATAAACGTAGAATTTGTCATATTCTGGTAATTTGATTTTCTTTTGCCAGTCGTAAAAGTGTTGGCCAACATAGCCTAGAGAACCGAGATGCCCACATTCTTCGGCTCCCCACAGGGCAGCTCGAATAGTACGGCGCGGTTTGGCGTCGATGGCTTTCAGGATGCGCATGGCTTCCATAACAACTGCTGACCCCGCGGCATTATCGGTGGCTCCGGTACCGGCTGATTTGGCATCCAGGTGAGCTCCAATCATCACTATCTCGTCCTGGAGGTCACTTCCGGGAAGTTCGGCAATTAGGTTGTAGTCTTTTAGATCATCGTTGTAGAATTCATTCCTGATTTCCACATCCATTTTGACTTCGTGCCCCATTTCCATTAATCGCATCAAGCGGTTGTAATGTTCAGCAGCCATCACCAAGTGAGGTAGCGGAATTGGGTCATCAGGAGTAATTGGCTGACGGTCGTTGACGCGAACCGTGCCCTTGTCCATCGTGTCGGCTCCCATTCCGGGCTCAACTAGTACAACTGCTCCTTCTCGGCGGAAAAACTCTTCTATTTTTTCCTCAGATAAAATTCTTTTTTTTAGTTTTGATTCTCCCGAGAGGAGCTTATCCATCGTTTCCCGCGGAACAGAAATCATTTCGGGTGACTTAATGATTTGCAGGGAAGCCATATCTTCCAATTCTTCCTGGGAAAGGCGGACTGCATCTGGCTTAAAGTTTAATTTAAGTTTTCGTTTCGGCTTCAGTAAAATAATTTTTCCTTTTAATCGACCTCGATATTGATTTAAATCATTCGGGGTATAGAGTTCATTCGTGTTGACATAAACGGTCGATGCTTTAATTCTCCCTTTTGTTCCAGCGGTCCAGGCCAGAGGATAAGCAATAATCGGCATGTAACGAGGACTTATCATGTGAACGGAGGTGAACTGATTTTCCCAGCCTAAACCTATCTTTCCCCACGGTTCAATGGCGACTTTTTCAATGCCCCAGCTCTTGAATTTTTTAACTGCCCAGTGGAGGGCCTCATTATAAGAGGGGGAATGGGCTACTCGTGGTCCGTATAAATCAGTCAGATATTGAGCTACTTTCATTACTTGTGAATGTTTTAAACCTTCGGTGCGAATCTTGACTATTACCTGATAGTCAATTTTTTCGGTGGCCTTGACGATGAAAATACAACTTGAAATAAGAACCATAATCGAAATGGACTTCAAAATTGCCAATTTACTTTTCATGAGTCACTCCTTTTTAGAGAGATTAGTTAATTTAGTCATCTTTATTGGGTTTTAATTTTGGACTAACTTTTTTATTTTATTCATCCCGGGTAATTATTTTAACTTTAATTTAGTTTTAGGCTTTGTCCCCAAGTGACGGGAAACAAAATCGAGCGAAAAGCGAAGGAAAAGGTCGGAGCCACATTGAAGATTTAGCCTTCCGGAACCGTCCTTGGAGGGAACCCGACCGCCTCGGGCACCGAGCGCCTATTGAGCACGGTCCGTTTAGAGTTTTGAAACTCATCTTAACCGTGAATAAAGTCCAAAGGTTCGAATTGATCGGGCGCAGTTTCGCCGGCGCCGGGAAGGGCGGTGAAGGAATGGCCTTAAAAATCTCGACCGAAGCGGAGACATTTTCCTTCGCCTTAACGTAGTAACTCATTCCCGTCACTTAGGGACAAAAGCTATTATTTATTGTATTGCCCATTTAGTTAGTTTAAAAAATAGGGTAAATATGTAATGTGTCCCCAGTTTTCCCCAGTTTTCCTCGACAAACTTTAGTTTTAATTTCATGACCGGATAATCTTGCGGTGGAAATTGATTTACCAAGGTCACCATTGTCTCAAAATATCGAATAAATCTCCTCTTTGAAAAAGAACTTCATTCTCATCAGCTTTTCTTTTCTCTTAAACTAAAAATTCCTGTCAATCACTTTCTTTGCCTTAAAATGGGAAATGAGATTTCTTCCGGAAATGAAAATAGAATAAGAAAAACTAAGCTTTTCCCTGTCCATCTTGGTTAAGCACTATCCATTGGCCTCTTTGGTATTTTAATTTTGCTTTTAAACGAATGTCTATTGATGAAGATCCAACTTGAATCTGAAAAATCCCTTCTTCGACTTTCCAGTTCTTTGTGGTGACATCATAGAAAGCGAAGGCTTCGGAGTCGAGGAAAAAATCAACTGATTTTGTTTCTCCTGGTTTCAACGTAAGGCGCTTGAATCTTTTTAATTCTCTAACCGGTCTGACTACCGAAGAGTATTCATCATGAATATAGAGCTGAACGACTTCATCCCCGTCGAGGTGGCCAGTATTTGTTACCTTAAGCGACACCTGAATCACGGCATCTCTTCTCTTTAGGGGATTTATTTTTAGCTCCGCATAGGCAAATTGGGTATAACTTAACCCATGGCCGAAAGCAAAGAGTGGTCCTCTTGCCGATCGAAAGTAACGCCCGCGATTGGAAGCCCAGCGAAAAACATTATAATAATCAGGAATTTGACCTACATTGCGAGGATAGGAAATTGGTAATTTTCCGCCGGGGTTGATTTCCCCAAAGAGAGCTTCAGCGATGACTGTTCCTGTCTCTTGGCCTAAATACCAACCATCAAGAATAGCCGGAATGTGCTCTTTAATCCAGCCAATAGCCAAGGGGCGTCCATGAAGGAGGACAACTACCGTCGGGGTGCCCGTGGCATAAATTTGTCTAACCAATTCTTCTTGCTGGCCCACTAATTGGAGGCTGTCGCGATCTTCGTTTTCTTTGCAGGTAAATTCATTGCCGCCAATAACCACGATGGCGGCATCCGATTTTTGGGCTGCTTCCACGGCGGCTGGAATGTTGGCCCGATTGAGATCAATCAAGCTGCAGCCTTCTTCGTAGATAATTTCAGCTTTTCCGCCGGCAAAATTTTTAATCCCCTCGAGAACGGTAACGAAATGTTTCACTTGAGGAGTAGAATAACCACCGACGACTTCAGCCGCGGCATTAGGTCCGATTACGGCGATTTTTTTTAATTTATTAACATTTAATGGAAGTAAATTGCCTTCGTTCTTAAGGAGGATCAAAGCTTTTCGAGCTACTTCCAAGGCAAGATGGTCATGCTCGGGATCATAGATTATTTTTTTCCACCCGGGGCGAGGAATGGCAAGGCGGTGAAGAGTGTTAAAGTATTCAGTTACCTCTGGATCATGGCCTCGGACACCCGTTTTGGTTTCCACAGGAGTAAATTCACGCATGGCCCGGTCGCCCGCAACAAGAAAATCTTGCTCGGGTCGGACCTTTTCTCCATTGTCAAAAAGCCCTAACCTGAATTTCGTTCTCAGCACGTTTTTCACCGCCCGGTCAACCAGTTCAATGGGAATCTCACCGTCCTTTACTGCTTGCTGAAGAATTGGTCCGTAAACCCTGGTTGGACCCCAGGGATGGTCAATGGCTAGCTCCATATCGATACCCACTTCTAAGGCAAGACGGGCTGCCTGGCGAAGATTTTCAGCCACTCCGTGCTCGGTATGAAGGGCCATTATATCGTTGTTGTCACTAATGATTAATCCGTCAAAACCATAGCGTTGGCGCAGGATATTAATCAAGAGTTCTTGGTGGGCATGGCAGGGAATTCCGTTTAGGCTGTGGTGAGCAGGCATGATACAGCCCACCCCCGCTTCTTCCACAGCGGCCCGAAAGGGAGGCAGAAATACTTCGTGCAGAGTTCTTTCGGAAATTTCCATCGGACCGCGGTTCAGGCCGGCAAAGGGTTGGCCATCAGCCACAAAATGTTTAGCTGTGGCCAGCACATGATCCTTATCAAAGCGCTTTTTCCCGGTTCCTTGCAGGCCTTTGATAAAGGCCACTCCAATTTGAGAAACAAGGTAAGGATCTTCCCCGTAACTTTCTTCTGTTCGCCCCCAACGGGGATCCCGCACTACACCCAGCATCGGGGAATAGACATGATGGACTCCCAACGCGCGGGCTTCTTTGGCGATGGCTTCAGCTGTTTTTTTAATTAAGTCCGGGTCCCAGGTACTGGCCAAGGCAATAGCTTGAGGGAAGCAAGTGCCATGTTCGAGACAGATACCGTGGAGAGCTTCTCCGATTTTCAGGTGGGGAATTCCCCAACGAACATTCCCATTGGGAAAGAAAGTAGCTAATTGATGAACTTTTTCTTCGATCGTCAGGCGCGCTAGAAGATCTTCAACTCTTTCTTCAATTGAGTAGCGAGGGTTTTGATAAATAGGTAGGGCAGGCGAATTTCGGAATCCTAAGCCCGGAAGCACTAATCCCGAGATCATTACCAAGAGAGATAAAATTAGCGATTTTGTTTTCATTTTCCTATTTCATTTATTGTTAGAATGATAACCTTGATATTATAATTATTCAATCTATTACTTAAAAAAGATATAATTTTTATTGCAAAAAGTAAAGAGAAAGCTTAATATTTAAAACAAGTTGAAGATTATTAAAAAAAATATAAACTTAATTAATTCTGAGAACCGCAACGGGAGGATGCCATGAGAAAAAAAACCTTTTTTCTGGGGTTATTTATGGTGGTCTTGGGTTTACTCCCCTCTTTTCTAGCCGCTCAAAAAGCTAAATACTGGTATGATCTTTTGAATGTGATTCGCCGGGAAAAGTTTGACCTGGTCTTACCCCATGCCCTGCGAGACAACCAGGTTGACATGTGGATTCATGTTATAAAAAGAGGAGATCCAGATCCTTTGGAATTAGATCTCGGGGGATCGATGGGTTATTTTGTCTTTACTGACCGCGGCGGGGAGAGGGTGGAACGGGCAGTGTTTGGAGTGAGGTTTGCCGAGTTTGCTGATTGGAGTATTTATGATTACGTTGGGGAAGAAGGCGAGCTTGGTAAATACGTTGCCGAGCGGGATCCCAAGAAAATTGCGGTTAATTATTCCCCATGGCTGACCGTAGCCGACGGCCTATCTTACACTGGATACCAGAAGTTAGTAAAGTTACTTGGTCCAAAGTATGCCCAACGCCTGGTTTCAGCGGAGAAGGTAATTACTGATTTCCGCACGAGAAGAGTCCAGACAGAAATAATTGCTTTTGCCCACGCCTGCGAAATCCAGCGGGAGATCATGGAAGAAGGATTACGGAAAATAAAGCCAGGGGTAACTACTCTTGAAGAAATTGGTTGGTGGGCCCAAGATCAACTCTTAAAACATGGTTTGCCTATCTCTTACTTGGGTTGCGAAGGGCCAGGAGTAATTTGGTCAGCCGGTTCTTCTCCCGAAGAGCTGGATCGACCCGACTATATCATCCAGCGAGGAGATATGCTGTTGTGGGATTGGGGAATAAAATATTTGAATTTTGGTACTGACTATAAACGATATGCTTATGTGCTTCGGGAAGGAGAGACATCTGTACCTCCCGGAATTCAAAAAGCCTGGGAAACAGTGATGAAGGCCCGCCAGATTATCAAGCGAACAATTAAAGTGGGCTTAACCGCCGGGGAAGCCCTCCAGGCAATGGTTCGAGCTTTGGAAAAGGAAGGATTTATCTATACTCCCTTTACCGACATTGGCTCCAAAGACCGGGAAATTGTCAATTCTCTCGGTGATTCTGAAAAACCAGGGATTTCTATAGATTGTCATTGTGTGGGTAATACTGGCAATAGTGAGGTGGCCGTTGGTCCTTCCATTGCTCCTTTCCGACCTGACCGGGCTCATTTGAGGCTTAATCCAAACAATTTATTTGCTTTCGAGTTTATTGTTCATGTGTGGGTTCCTGAATGGAAAAGAAGATTTCGATTAAACTTGGAAGATAATGCAATTCTTACTGAACAAGGTGTCGAGTTCCTTTATCCTCCCAATGAGAAAATCATCCTTGTTAAATAAGAAGAATTTAAAGGGAAAGATTAGGTTGAGTTAAAGAAATAAACATAGTGATTCAATAATGTCATCGAGAAAGGAAGATTAACGAAAGAAATGATATTAGGTTTCCGCCTGGCCCGAAGAGAAAGACTTCCTTTGAGGCTTGGCCAAGAGGGTACTTAAGCCTAAGTTGCCCCTTGGAGGAGGCAATAGAAAAAAAGAGAAAAAAATAAAATGAAAGAAAAAACTAAGGAGGCCAAATGAAAAAATTAAGTTTAATTATGATAATTGTTGTTTTGTTAATTGGTTGCCAAAAGCCGGGCCAAGAGTCAGAAACCTCTTTGACTACCTCGGAAAGTGGTGATTTTTTTAGTATCGAACAAAACTTAAACCCTCCCCATCCAGCCTTTCAACAATTTGCTAAATATGTTGATGTTTTTGGAGTGAAAATTTATGCCATGGCCGACGTGGCTGATAGAAAGCTGCTCCATGCGGCTAATGTCTTGGCCCAGTATTTGGACAATGATGAAGATGGGCAGGTGGATAACCCGGCTGTTCTCCAGGCATTGTTAGACCATAAAGCCTATGTCATCATGGTCAAAACCCAGGATAGCCCGGATTTGGAGAAGTTTTTCCGGGCTGCTCCTCCCGAATGGGAAGGGCAAGATCTCTATGATGAGGAAACTATACCTAATGGGGCAGCCCAGGGTAAATTTGATGCTTCCTTAGAAGAGCTGCTCCATATTGTTACCCATGCTGGCTATGCTTATGCTTATCCCGATGTTTTTGGTGAGCGGGAAGGTAGTGAGGTGGCCAAAGCTTTAGATCAAGCTCGAGGTGGGCACTTTTTAGAGGTTCCCGACCAGTATCCAGAGGGAGCTTGGTTTACTTATGATGATGAAACTTGTGATTATGGGTGTCAAATTACCGAGTATATCTATTGGGCCTTGACCTCAATTTTGGGAGCCCAAGATTTTCCCGGCCGTTATGAATTCATCAAGAATGAGTGGCGCTTAAATACGCGAGAAAAGGTTGAAGAAGGTGATCCGACGATCTATAAACTTTTGACTGACCCTCAATACGCTTTTCCCACTAAATTACCAGATGGGACTTATCGACGTTAGGAAAAGGAGAAATTAGCGAAGCTCCCTTAATCTCCCATGAAATTAAAAAACAGTAATTCGATGGGCAAGAAGTGGGTATCGTTATCTAGAGAGAAGAAAAGCAAAGCCAGACGCAATTCTTATCCAAGCTTAATTTAATGGGGGGTGCCTTTTGTTCTTAGCCCAATTATTTTGGGAAGAAATTAAAAGACCTGGCCTTTTTGGTGTAGAATAATCTTCTTGGCTCCCCTTTTTTAGGTTTGGATGGTTGTCGAGAAAATGACCCAAGAAGAAGCAATTTTCTTAGGTCAAGGAAAAAATTATTTTCTTGGCGACTAATATTTTTAGCCAAAAAATTCCAATAAAGGAAGGTGAACAATGAGAAGATGGAAAAAATTAGTCATGGTAGGTTCAATTCTTTGGGTAATATTATTTTCTATTTCGGGATTAAAAGCTTCTTCCGCCGGCCCTAATCAATTTTCCCGGCTTGTTTTGACCAATTGCCATATTATCGATTGTACGGAGCGCCATCTTGAACCGTTAACCGATATGACGATCGTTATTGAAGGGAATCAAATCGTTAGCCTTCGAAAAGGAAAGTACGATTTTAAATCTTCAGAAAAAGGAGTCAAAGTTATCGATTTAAAGAAGGCTTTTGTGATGCCTGGATTATGGAATGTTCATGTTCATCTTTCCGATATTTTCCCGGACCCCAATCATATTCAAGGTGGTGAACTTCTAGCCTCAGCCGTGATCCGGGCTGGACTTAATGCCATCGACGGTCTCCGGCACGGTTTTACGGGAATTAGAGTTGTTGGTGATAAAGGTTACTTAGATATCGCTTGGCGGGACGCTTTTGATCAAGGGTTATTTCTGGGGCCGCGGATTTTCGCTTGTGGCTACCCGGTTTCGACTACCGGGGGTCACCGGGGAGATATAGCTAGTGGTTCAGATGGAGTGGCGGAGATCAGGAAAGCAGTGCGAACTCAGATACAGATGGGGGTAAATTGGATCAAGATTATGGAAGTAGAAATGTTGGATGATGAAGTTAAAGCAGTGGTTGAGGTGGCGCATCATAATGGCTTACGAGTGGCGGCTCATTCTAAGGAACCCACTACGTACCGCTGTGTAAAATTAGGGGTCGATTGCATTGAACATGGATATGGTTTGAGAGATGAAACGATTAAGCTAATGGCTGCCAAGGGGACCTTTTATGTTCCCACAATTGTCTGTAATTTAAGCGATCAGTTCATTCGAGAGAGAGAAAAGAGATTAGCCCAACTTGGCTTTGCGGGAGATCCCAAAATTGTTTGGGCCCGGACAATGATTTCTTATGCCGATGAAAGATCTCCAGAGCACGCTCTCCATCAGCGATTGGCCTTACAGAAAGCAGCTAAAGCGGGAGTGAAGATCTGTGCCGGCTCAGATTCTAATCCCATTGGAGAGTTGGGGTACCTTGAAATTGAGCAACTTGTTCTTTCTGGATTAAACCCGAGAGAAGCCTTAATTGCGGCCACTCGCAATTGTGCTGATCTTTGTGGAGTGTTAGATAAACTGGGGACAGTGGAAGAGGGCAAATTAGCCGATCTGGTAGTGCTGACGGGTAACCCCCTGGAGAATATTTCTAACATTCGCAAATTGAAAATGGTTATCAAGGATGGAGTAATTGTCGACCGTAAATCCCCGTTAGGCAAAGCCAGCTTTTGGGATTTTTTCAGCAGTTCAAAGGTGAAATCGGGCTTTCTCGCCGAAGCAGAGAAAGCGGCTGGTTTTAGCCGGGGTAAAGTCAAATGATAAATTGTCCTTTTTAGGAAAGGAGGATTAACGTGAAAAAAATTTCTTTGGTTTTTATTTTTAGTTTTATTACTTTAGCCGTGATTTTGGGGATGATAAGTTGTGCCAAAAAAGCTCAAGAAGAAAAGCTCGACCCTCCTATTCTTACTGATGAATTTGACCGTTTCTTAGTCACCAAGCAAACACAAGTCGGGGAAGTTATCGGTAAAATTGAACCTGTTTTTCCCTGTAGTAAAAAAATAACTTGGAGCCTGGTTCCTCCTGTTCCCGGAGGCGACCCGCGTCATTATTTAAGAGAAGGACAGTTAGATGCAACCCAGATAGTATCTATTGACCCTGACACGGGAGAACTTCGACTCAAAGCAGTCCCTGAGCATTTTCCTGGTCATTATTATGCCGAAGTGAGGGCAACCAATGAGGACGGTTCAATGGAGGAAGTATTGATCATTATTGCCTTGCCGGAGACCCCTAAAAAGGAAAATGCCCTTGATATTTTTACGCAACGAATTGAAGGACCCGCGCTCAGTTTTTACGCCACGGCGAGTGTTGATCCCCGTAAGATTGAGCATGCGGCCAAAGTGGCTAATGCCCTTTTAGCTAAAGATAGGCAACGTTCGGGAAAAATTACTGAGTGCGTGAAAAAGAAAAACTTGGTAATGACTATTTTTAAGAATTTCGAAGAGCGCAATACCGCCATCGGCTTTTATATGTATGAGGATGAGCTGGGAATTATTACCCAAGACCTGGAAGACGAGGAGATTATTCCTGATTACTTTCGTTTAGGGGGCCCGGATAATTTAAGGCGCGACGCCAGTGTTGAAGAAATTACCCATTTAATCCATTTCGGAGGAATAGAAGAAGCCCACCCCGAACTCCAGGCTCGCTTAGAAAAAGTGACGCAAAAAGCTATTGAGAGAAAATTTTTCCGACCGTGGACTGGGTTGCCGGCTGACTCCTTTAGCCATGAATATCTAGCGATTGGACTTTATATCTATCTTGGGGTGTACGAGAATCGTCTCTATCTAGGACCCATCGAAGATGAAAAGGGAAATCCTGTCCAGCCTTATTATCGATTAAGTTTAAATAATGATGTTCCTCTTACGGCTGAGAATATGAAGAAATATGATCCTGAATTGTACGAGATTGTCTCTTTTCTTTTTCCTAGTCGAGAAGAATTTTTTAAAGAAATGGGTTGGCAGTAAGAGTAAAGCTTATTGTCGATGAGCTTTTTCTCTTGTTGCTTTAACTAGTTCTTTTTCCTCATCTTAATTGAGGACCATCTTTTACCCCAAAAGAAAATATTTCTTGACAGGGAAAACCTGAAAATATAAAATTTTAATGAAAATGGTTTTCATTTACATTGAATTTTAAGAATATTATTCTTATATGCAAATAATCACGACGAGGTTAAATTCTGTTTCAGGGAATTGAGGGCGTCTAATTGAAGATAAGGATAAAAGAGCTTGAGCAACTTGAACAAAAAAGAGAGAAAGGAGAAGAAAAATGAAAATAGCTGTTTCTGCCTCTAAGCCTGATTTGGCGAGCGCGGTTGACCCCAGATTTGGCCGTTGTGATTATTTTATCTTGGTTGATTCAGAGACAATGGAGTTCGAAGTAATCGAAAATTCTAATGTCTCTGCTCCCAGTGGAGCAGGTATTCAATCAGCTCAACTAGTGGCTGAGAAAGGAGCAAAAGTGCTTATAACCGGCAGTTGTGGACCAAATGCTTTTCAAACACTCCAAGCGGCCGGAGTTAAAGTTATCACCGGCGTCTCTGGCGTTGTTCGCGATGTTATTCAAGATTTTAAAGCAGGGAAAGTACAGCCAGTTGCGCAACCTAATGTTTCTTCCCCTTTTGGTGACAAAGGTGGGATTGGAACTGGATTAGGATTTGGACGAGGAATGGGTCGAGGGATGGGAAGAGGAATGGGTTTTGCTTCCGGCCAAGGTCCAGGCGTTGGTCGCGGTGCTGGTAGGGGAAGAAGATTTACCCCTGGAACTGACAGGTCAGGGGAAGGTTATGGGGAGGCAGGCTCTCCTCAAGGAGGAGTTCCTCCCTCTTCATCCTCACCAAAACTTTCTTTCGAAGAAGAGCTAGAATATTTAAAGAAGCAAGTTGAATTTTTTTCCCAACAATTAAAGGAAATCACCAAAAGAATAGCAGAATTGGAGAAAAAAAGGTCTAAAAAGACAAGTCCCTTCTAGAGAATTTTATATAAGGAGTGTCTTAATGAAAATTGGAATTATAATTTGTGGCCGTTATCAAAATTGTGGAGGCGGGAAGTGTTTTAGAGCCATGCGGGAAAGAGTAGGTGGTTTTGCCCGCTATCCTAAGGATGAGCCATTAGAGATAGTTGGGTATTCTTACTGTGGGGGATGTCCGGGAGGTAATGTAGAATATGTTCCCGCCGAAATGAAAAAAAATGGCGCCGAAGTAATCCATCTGGCCACCGGGTTAGTTGTTGGTTATCCTCCTTGTCCTCGCCTGCGGCACTTTAAAGAATTTATTGAAAAATATTATGAAATTCCAGTGGTTATTGGTACTCATCCGATCCCTTTAAAATATTTAGAAGCTCATCAAAAATTGTCTTTCTGGAAGAAGATGAATATGGAAGAAATTGCTGATGAGTTAATGAAAGAGGATAGAAAAATTATGGAGGATTATAATTGAAAGGTTGGGCCCTGTTAAATAAAGAAAGAAACAAAGAACGGAACTGCTCTAATCCGTCGACGGTCATCATTAATCAAAAGTGATTTTTTAAGAGGGGAGATATTATTATGAGTCGGACGGATTGGAAGTATCTAATCGATAGTTTAATGTTTGTTTGTATAGTCGGAATTGTCATTATTGGGTTTCTCATGGGCTTGGTTATCCCCGAAGGGCCAGCTGCTACTGAGAGTAGTAAGTATTTTCTTGGCCTCCATCGGCATCAGTGGGGGAACATTCATTTTTATCTTTCCATTGTTTTTGTTTCTTTGGTGATAGTTCATTTGATTCTTAGTTGGAGCTGGATAAAAGGGAAAGCCCGCCAATTATTTAAAAAAGCTTGGAAGATTGGTTTATTGATGACGGCGATAACCTCCATCTTGGTGCTTACTATTTTCTGGCTCCTCTATCCCCGTTTGCCGGGAGTTTATGAAGGATACGGGCTAGGTAGAGGTAGAGAAGTGGTGGAGACACAGAGAGGTAATTATTCTATCCCAAAAAGAGAAGGAATTGACAAAGTTACAGTTTTTGATGAGGAGAAAAAGAGCGACATATCCGAGGCTAAAGAAGAATCATCAAGGTTAAGAAAGAGTGATGATCTTCTCCCTGGAAGCCACCGCCAAGAGCAAAAAGAGGCTGAACTTGAAGCCCTTGGGATACAGGGCTGGATGACTTTCCTGGATATTGAGCGTCGGACAGGAATTCCTGCTTCCAGAATAGTAGAGAGATTAGGTCTTCCCCGCAACGTCCCGCTTCATGAAACATTGGGTCGGCTTAGAAGGCAGTACCTATTTTCTATGCAGGAGGTCAGAGAAGTTGTCCTGAAATTGATTAAAGAATCAAAGCGGTAGAATAAAAAGGCCTTAAAAAGCTAGAAGCAAAAAAGCCCTTCTTTCCAATTCTTAAACTCGTTCCGAAAAAGAAACACAGAAGTTATTCTTGGGCTAGAGGGGAAGCCTCTTTTGGGTAATGGCCATTTTGATTTTGGCTTGATACTTCTTCCAAGTTGTTTTTTAGATAATAGGAAAGGGTTTTTCAAGAAAGCTAGAGAATATTAAAAAGTAAGGAATTTTAAGGTTGGCTTTATCGACAAAAAAAGCCTTCTTGGACCACAATATAGACAACTAACCCCCATCTCATTCTTGGTCAAGAATCCCGTGTTTTCCCATTATGTTGAGAAGATCCTGGATTTCTGGCAGGCAATCTTCAGAGAGCGAAGCTTTGGCCATTATTTCTTTGACCTTTAGCGGTTTTTCAGTGGGGAAGGGAAGATAGAAAAGAAAGCGTCCCTGGCATGGGGTCAAATTAAGACGTTTTTCTTCCCGGTTGCGGCCTTCCCCCGTAAAGATATGCAGAGCGGCAATGCGGTTGCCTTGACCTTCTTTAAATAGAGCCCCCGAATTTTTGCGCTCCCTAATTTTTAAAGCAAAAAGAGATGATGAAGGCTGAGGCTGGTAGAGAGTATCAAGAGCCAAGGAAATTTCGATTGTGTTTCGCTTTAAAGAATAGCGGTAGTAAGGGCGTTTTCGCTCGGAAGCTTCCTTTTTTTCCAAAATATCGGCTTCGGCTAATCCCTCTAAAAAATCTTGGGCGGTTTTGATGTGGAGGCCCAATCGGGCGGCGGCTTCTGAGGCCGAAATGTTTTTATAGATGACCAATAACCTTAAAAAATCTTCGGCGTATTCCTTGGCCAGCAAGGAAGCTAAGCGTTGAATGGCTTTAAATTCTTGACGGGAATGGTTTTTCAAGACAGCCTCCTCAGATTGAGTTTAGCTTGTGAATGATTTTTTGGGGTTCCCCTTCTTGATAGTGTTGAAGAAATTGTTTAAAAAGTTCTCCGAGCGATTGGCACAACTGATCAAAAGTTAGTTCATTCTTGAATTTTTGGTAGTCACTCTGAGCAATGCGGACAATAATCTCGCCTGACTTGGCCAGCGCCACGTAGGTAGCTTCTTCATAGGAGCGCCTAAAGCCCAAAAGATAGACCCACATCACCCGGGGAATAACGAGAACTATTCTTTCTGCTTCGATAATCGGAAAGCAAATAACATGTTTTAACAAGAAGCGGGCCAAGCCTAAAGCCTCGTTTCGCGAAAAATTGGCTTGTCCAGAAACGAAAGGACGAGAAGTGAAACCGTCAGAGGCATCGGTTACCGGCTTAGCAGCCAACTCAAGAATTTCTCGGTAGCGCCAATTGATCTTTTTAGTGGCCAAAACCCAAATGAATCCAACTAAAAAGAAGACAGAAATTACGGCAAATACTTCATGAAGAGGAGAATGGGCCAGCGGGGGAAAAAAGGTAAGACCCCAGAGGCCATACATACCGGTGGGGATAAAATAAACCGGATTTTTTGTTCGGATTAGAACTACAAAGTGGATAGTAAACATCAAAATTTGAACAACAGAAAATGCCCAAGCAAAGCCGAGTTGACCAAAGATAAGGGTAGCGAGGAGGATGGCTCCGATGAGACTAAGGGTAAAGATCATCATTTCCAGTTCAGAGAATTTAAGTTTGCTTTCTTGCATGGTTTCTAACTCCTTTAAATTAATAGCTCTGTTAAAATAAATTAAATAAACTTCAAATAAATTGAAGTATATATCAAATAAATATAAATGTCAAGGGCAAGAAATTATTTTGTGCTAAGAAAACATTTCGATATTCAAACAGCGTGGTTTTAAGGGGGTAACTTAGTGTTGGTGAAGATAATATGCCCGCTCACACTGACCTAACATGTTGATATGTAACATGTTGGAGTCAATGAGAAGAGAAAACAGCTAGGAAAGATTGCACCAAACAATTGCCTCCTTTTTAAATGACTCGACTCGAGTTTTTTGCCTTTTAGAATTTGTGAATAGATCAGGTTATTTATTAGAAATATCATTTTTTAGACAATTTTCGACTTAAAAAATCAGGTTTTATATAATTAGGCCAAAAGATGAAGAATAATTTAGGTTCATCGTTAGAAGAAATACCTGGGAGGATGAAAAACTACAGATATTGACAGTAAAAAACAGGCAAGATTAGGGAAGTTATATTTAATGCTTGGTTCTTTTCCCTGTTTTCCTGTTGTGAAGGAAGAAGAGATTAATTGATTATTTAATTTTTTAATTTAATTTGAAGGAGGCTTTGATGAAGCATTATTTCCAAAAGTTATTAACTTTATCATTTATATTTTTTCTTTTGACCTTTTTAAGCTCTTGCCGCTCTTCACCAACCCCGGTGATAAGCAAGGCTGATTATCAGCGAGCCGAGTCTTTCTTGGCTCGGAACCTACGCACTAAGGTCTACGGGGAAGGAGTTGTCCCCAGGTGGATTAAAAAAAGTTCTCGTTTCTGGTACCTGGTTAACACTCGCCAGGGAAAAACTTTCTACCTCGTGGATTCAGAAAAAAGGGAGAAAAAAGAGGCCTTTGACCACGAGCGGGTGGCTGAGCTTCTCTCGCTGAAGACGAAGAAGAAATTCACACGTCAAGAATTACCTTTTGATTCTATCAAATTTATTGATGATAACAAGATTGAATTCGAGGCAGAAAAGAAAATATGGACGCTTGACCTTCGAGATTACGCCCTTACCTCCCGAGAAAAAGAAGAGAAAAAAGAAGAAAAACTTGAAGAAAAATCACCAGATGGCCAATGGATAGCTTTCACCCGCGATTATAATCTTTTTGTTCGCTCAACAAAAACGGGCCAAGAAATAAGGTTAAGCCGCCAAGGGAGAAAATTCTACGAATATGCCACCTATCTTGGTTGGGACGATCTGATTGAAGGAGAGAACGGCGAGAAAGCGCCGCACTTTTTCGTCCGGTGGTCGCCAGATTCCAAGAAGATTTTTACCCAAATCGTTGACTTTCGCCAGGCGCGCAAGATGTATCTTCTCCAATCAGTCAACAAGGACTACCGGGCCAAATTGTACTCTTATTACCGGGCCTCACCTGGAGATGAGGATGTTGTCCGTCTTATTCCGGTTATCTTTGATGTTGAAAAAAGAAAGGAGATTAAAATTGACTTCCCGCCAGTCCCTCATTTCATAGGGGTCAGAGCAATCTGGTTTGATGATAGTCAGCGACTTCATGCCCAGGTTTTTGAACGGGGCTACAAGGCGGTTAACATTTATGAAATTAAGGCCACCACGGGCAAAGCCAGACTGGTTGCGCAAGATAAAAACGAAACGATGGTTGAAACAGCTCTCTCTCGTTATCGTGTCCTCTCCCAGCAAGGCAAGCTCTTGCTGACTTCAGAACGAGATGGCTGGAATCATCTTTATCTTTATGATTGGGCAAGTGGTCAGCTCCTGCAACAGCTAACCAAAGGAGGCTATGTTGTGCTGAACATCATTCACGTTGATGAAGAAAAAGAACAAGTCTATTTTGCCGCTTGCGGGAAGGAACAAGGGGAGGATCCTTATCTTGTTCATCTTTACCGGGTTAATCTCGACGGAAGTGATCTTCAAAACCTTACTCCTGAGCCGGCTAACCACGAAGTCTTTCTCTCCCCGGATAAAAAATACTTTGTTGATCGCTATTCCCGGGTTGATTTACCCACCGTCACCGTGCTCCGTCAGCTTGAGGATGGCCGAGTCGTTCTGGAGTTAGAAAAAGCAGATATTGAAAAGGTCAAAGCTCTTGGCTGGAAATTCCCCGAGCCATTTGTGGCCAAAGCAGCCGATGGTAAGACTGATATCTATGGTCTCATCTGGCGTCCCACTAATTTTAATCCTCAGCGTAAATACCCGGTGATTGATGCAACTTACACCGGCCCTCAATCCGTGGCCACGCCAAAAATGTTTGCTCGAGCCCTTTTTCATGCCAATAGCTCTTTGGCCGAGCTCCAATTCATCTGTATTACCGTTGATGGCCGGGGAACAGCCCGGCGCTCCAAGGAATTCCATAATTACTCTTACCATAACCTAGGAGGAGGTTGTTTGGACCATATTGAAGCCATTAAACAGTTAGCTAAAAAGTATTCTTATCTTGATTTAGACCGGGTTGGGATTTACGGCCATTCGGCTGGGGGATATGATACAGTAAGGGCCATGCTGGCTTGGCCTGATTTTTACAAAGTGGGCGTTTCTTCTTCAGGCAACCACGACCATCGGATGGCCAAGGCTTGGTGGCCAGAACAATACATGGGGTACCCGGTTGGTCCTTACTACGAAGAACAATCTAACATCACTAATGCTGGTAACTTGAAAGGTAAGCTTCTCCTCGTCCACGGCGAGATGGATGAAAATGTTAACCCTGCGGCCACGCTTCGTTTGGTTGATGTTTTGATCAAACACAATAAAGATTTTGATTTGCTTATTTTGCCAAATACCCATCATGGTTACCGTGGTGTGTATGGCGATTATTTTACTCGAAAGCGGTGGGATTATTTTGTTCGCCATCTTCATGGAGTCGAACCGCCAAAGTATTCTCTTTTACAACCTCAGAAAGCAGAATAGATTAGAAAAAAATAGAAAAAATAAAAATAGGTAAAGATATATGGTTCTCTTTCCTCTGGTGAGGATAGGCGATATTTTGGAAATGCCTTAAAGGGTGATGCCATCCAGCCTGACAACCACATTGATGGGGATAAATATCTAAAAAGAAATTAGCCTTTGCTCTCAGCCTTGAGACTTTCGACGCTCGACAAGGAGCAGGGAGCTTTTGGCTTCAAGCATTTAAATTCTCTTCTGACCATTTATGTGGCTTGGGGTGCTAAAATTTGTTTTGATTTATCCCCCCGAGAGTGAAGAAAACCAAATTTATAATTGTTTAAAGGCCCTGGTAAAAAAGGAAAACAAAATTCAGGGCAAGGGATTGGCCCTCTCGATTGTATTTTAAAGCCCTAGTTCTGATTTCAATTCCGCCATTATTTCTTGGAGAGGAGGGACCTTAAACCACTGTCGTCCGGTGATCTCATTGCCGCAAGCCTGATAGAGGCCGGCGATCAGGTCTTTCATTTTTGGCGAAAGGGGAGGGGGAGCGGATTTAACCAGTTCTTTCCATCGCTGGGCATCTCTTTTTTTTGCTTCTTCAACTTCTTTATACCATGGCGTGCGGCGGTAGTAGATGCGAGCGGCTTCCTTGCTTACTGGAATTCCTTGGTAAGTAAATCGACATTCATCGGGAGTGCCGAGGACATCCACCAGCATCAGTTGTCGTTCCTCATCAAAGGCAAACTCAACTTTACCATCCTCATGGGTGAGCCCGATTTGCCCCACCTCTTCGGTTATAAGGTGGTTGACTGTGAGAACAACTTCTTTAATTTGCCTCACTTCTTCATCAGTGAGGGCAGCTATTTTTTGGGCTTCTTCCCAACTCAAGTAACGGTCTGTGGCTTCCAGTTTTGTCGAGACATCAAGGAGAGGCTGGTCAAATTTTTCGCCTGGTTCTGGCACGTGGTCGAGGCCGAGATCTTCTGGTTTTAGTTTTCCTTCACTGAGTCGCTTGAAGACACTTGAGCCGGGAGGAAGAGAGTTGCGGTAAATCACTTCGAGGGGAATTAAAAAATTACCTTTCTCCCCAAGATATGGGGAATAATCATATCCGTCAGGGGCGACGGTAGGCTTGATAACTCGGACCAGTTTGACTTCCATAGTATCTGATGGCTCGGTTATTTGATCTAAAAACTTAGGTTGGCCAGCGGAGACGACTCCGTAGTAATGGGTTTTGATGCCCATCTTTTCCAGCTTTTCAAAAAAGTAGGCCCCTATCAGACAAAGAGCTTTACCCTTGTTGGGGATGTGATCAGGCATTTCCCCCCAGTCAAAAACTGAGTAGCGGTCCGAGAAAAAAAACCGACCGCGACCACCTTTCTCTTTAGTTGGCTGGTCGATAATGGTTAGATCTTTAACACTACCCATTACTTTCTCCTTAACTAATTTCAGGGTTATTAAAAGGAACAAGAAGAAGATTGTCAATAAGAATTTGACTAAAAGGAAGAATTTGACTAAAAGGAAATTTTCGCCTTTCAAAAATAAAATAGGTGACATAAGTGACGGCTCACCCATTTACCAGCTCGTCTCCCGATCATTAGTTTAATTAAAGAGTTCAAAGCCAGTAAATAATTGGTATAATAATTGCAGGAGTTAAAATGGAAGAAGTTAGCATTGCTTTTGGGCCGGTGCCCTCACGCCGTTTGGGCCAGAGTTTAGGCATAAACAATATTCCTCCTAAAATATGTACCTATTCTTGCGTTTATTGCCAGGTGGGCCGAACCTTGCGAATGGAAAAGGAAAGAAAATCTTTTTATCCACCCGAGAAAGTGGTGGCGGCTGTTCGTTATAAGGTCAATGAGCTACTCTCCAGAGGGGAGCGCATTGATTATCTAACCTTTGTCCCCGATGGGGAGCCTACTCTAGATGTTAATTTGGGGAGGGCAATAGAGTTGGTGAAAGATCTGGGTATCAAGGTGGCAGTAATTACCAATTCTTCCTTAATCTGGCGGGAAGATGTTCGGAATGATCTGGGGAAAGCTGATTGGGTTTCCGTCAAGATTGATGCCGTGAGCTTGGAAGTCTGGAAAAAAATCAATCGGCCTCATGGAGGCTTGGACTTAAAGGCTATCTTGGGAGGGATTAAAAGATTTGCCCAAGAATTTTCCAAGGTTTTAGTGACCGAGACTATGTTGGTCAAGGGAGTTAATGATAGCGAAGAAGAAATTACGAAAGTAGCTAAGTTTATTGCCCAAATCAAACCCCAATTTAGCTATCTCTCCGTACCTATCAGACCGCCGGCCGAGAAGTGGGTCCGTCCGCCTGAGGAAGTCGCGCTGGCTCGGGCCTATCAAATTATGGCCGATCAAGGAATAAAAACTGAATGTTTAGTTGGTTATGAAGGAAGTTCCTTTGGTTTTTCCGGCCAGGTGGACGATGATCTACTCAGTACCACGGCTGTACATCCTATGCGGGAAGAATCGGTTAAAGAGTTATTGGCCCGAGCTGGTAAGGATTGGTCAGTAGTGGAAAAACTAATTGCCCAGGAGAAATTAGTGGAAGTTGAATATAAGGGAAAAAAATTTTATTTGCGAAAATTTAATTAACCTGGGATTTACGCCTCCCAAATTGAGACACTACTTCTAAGAAACCATGTCAAAAGTTAAACCATTTGATCAATGGGCAGAAGATTATGATCACTGGTATGATCAATTTCCCTTTGTTTACCAGAGTGAATTGAATCTTATTCGCCGTTTATTACCCCAAAAGGGAAGGGGGTTAGAAGTGGGCGTTGGCTCTGGCCGGTTTGCTGGTCCTTTAGGAGTTACTCTAGGCCTTGATCCTGCCAGGAGAATGTTAAGTTTAGCTCACAAGAGGGGAGTCATGGGAATTCAGGGGGAAGCCGAATGTCTTCCCTTTCTCAATGAACAGTTTGATTTTTTGTTGATGGTGACCACTCTTTGTTTTTTGAGTGATGCCGCTCTTTTTCTCCAGGAGGCTAAGCGGGTATTGAAGAAGGGCGGGTTCCTGGTGATTGGCTATATCGATAGAGAAAGTTTTCTGGGAGAGATATATTTAGCCCGAAAGAAGAAAAGTCGGTTTTTTCGGGAAGCCAGGTTGTTTTCATCCCCGGAAGTGATGACCTTGATGGCTCAGGCAGGTTGGGGGAAAGTGGAGTTCTATCAGACGATTTTTCACTCCCCAGAGGCCATCGTCGAAGTGGAGGAAATAAAACCGGGTTGGGGAAAGGGTGGTTTTGTGGCGGTCAGAGTTCAAAAATGAAGGGTGTTAAATTTTAAATAGTTAAAGAAGGTGGCCTTTCCTTTGGCCTTTCCTTTGGTTTAGCGGTTAATTATTTCTTCTAAAAACTTGATGGCTTCTTCGTTCTTGGAATCCCGGAGTAAGTAGACAACTTGTTTTCTTATCTCTGGGTCTTTTTCTTGGCGAGCAATCTCAATTAAGGCCTTAACTGCTTCGGGGTTTTTAATCTGATTACCCAAAGAAAAAATTATCCTTTTCTTGAGCTGGGCATCTTTTTCTTTGAGCTGGGAGTAAAAGTTCTTTAAAACCGGAATAGCTTCATCGCCTGCAAAACGGCCAAGATGAAGAATTGCTAGTTCCCTTAAACGGGGCTCTTGTTCTTTCTGAAGAAGCGAGATCAGCTTTTTCTGGAAACGTTCGTTATTCCGGGCATTGGTACTTAAAGTGGAGATAAGCCTTTCTTTTAATTTCAGGTCTCTGGTTTCATCAAGAAGATTAAGTAGGGCTTCGGTAACCTCGGGATCTCGAGTATTACGCAGCGAAAGAATAGCCATTTCCTTGAGGTCATGACTTTTTTCTGTCCGGATGATTTCTAGTAACTTTTTTCGGGCTGTCTTATCTCTTGATCGGGCCAAAGAGAATAAAACATACCCTTTCTGCTTTTCATTCGACAGTTGATCATAAAGAGAAAGTAGCGCTTGGCGGGCTTTTTTCTCTTGACGTTGTCCGAGCCAGAAGACAGCCCCTTTTTGCAGCCGGGGATTGTTGGAATGGAGGGCCAAGTCCACCATTATGGGAATAGCCCGACTATCTTTAGTCTGAGCCAGGATAAAGATGGCGCGCTCTTGGAGTTGAGAAGGAATATCTTCCTTGAAAATTTTTTCCAAGACGGGGAAGGCTTTCTCCGGGGCAACATCCATCAAAGCATCAAGAGCCACGATTTTTATTTCCAATTCAGGGTCGATTTCCTCGATTTTAATCGGTTCGGGAAAGAGGGGAGTGGTGGGAATGACTGGAATAATAGCTTCGGGAGGAATGGGGGGAGTAACCTCGGGAACTCTTGGAGTTTCGGGGATAAATATCTTCATTTTTTCCTCTTTTTTCTCCTGGGCTCTTTTTTCTTGGAATTTTCTTTTCTTCTCTTCCTGAAGAAGTTTTTCCTGCTGTATCTTTTCAGCCTCGGTCTTTGTTTTCTTTAATTCTTGGCTGATATTGCTTTCAATTTCCTGGCCGACTTTCCTTTCTACACCCCCTTGGACTCCTTTAACTTCTTTTTCTCCTTTTATCCTTTCTCCTTTTACTTTGATTTTTCCAACTCCTTCTACTCCTTGTACTTCGCTCTCAACTCCAACACCAACTCGCACCTTTTCTACCCTTTCCACTTCCTCTCCTCCTTCCTCTACGCCTTGAAAAACACCTTCAATGGTAGTATTTAGGTATTGGAGGTATTCTTCTAGTCCTTGCTCAGCAAGTTCTCGGGCAATTTTTATCTGGAGGAGTTGAGCATCATCAGTCCATT